>QQTW01003464.1_pt1 | contig 11648 bp, 6 predicted proteins | sample 1904831 | NCBI WGS metagenome assembly QQTW01 (sample SAMN09435610, study PRJNA476489) | Subsurface metagenome, whole genome shotgun sequencing project. | reverse complement strand
GTTAAAACAGCTATCGATGAAATTTACCTTAATATTGATACAGCAATTCCCTGTGGCTTAATGCTTAACGAACTAATTTCTAATGCTTTAAAACACGCTTTTCCGGGGAATCGAAAAGGTGAAATTAATATTAGCCTGCACTTAGAAAATAATTACGTTAATCTAACGGTTAGTGATGATGGCATAGGCATTTCCCCTGACCTCGATATTGACAAAACAACTTCTTTAGGTTTGCAATTAGTTAAAGCCTTAACTCGGCAACTACAAGGAACGCTTACTCTTAAAAGAGACATTAAAACAGAATTTGTAATTATATTTAATTATTCATAGCAACTTAATACTTAGCATGAAAAAAACTAAAATTTTGGTGGTAGAAGATGAAACAATTGTTGCTCTAGATATAGAAAATAGCTTAACCAATCTTGGTTACAATGTTTGTGCAACTGTCGAAAATGGATTAGACGCAATCAAAAAAACCGCAGAACTTGAACCAGATTTAGTTTTGATGGATATCCATTTGCGAGGACTGATGAATGGCATAGAAGCAGCGAAAAAAATTTACGATCAATTTCATATTCCGAGCATATACCTTACTGCTAATTCCGACCTAAATACCTTTGAACAAGCTAAATCAACAGAGCCATTAGCTTATCTAAATAAACCTTTTCGACCAAGAGAGTTGCATAATACAATTGAACTAACTCTTGCTCGTTACAGGGCTGAAGTAAAGTTAAAAGAGCGGGAAGAATGGCTATCTACGGTGCTAAATAGTATTGGCGATGGCGTAATTATTAGCAATAATAGCGATCGCGTCAACTTTATGAATCCTGTTGCCGAAACTTTAACCCAATGGCAACAGTCAGAGGCTTTAGGTAAAAGTACCGCCGAAGTAGTTAAAATTATTAATGAATCAACTCGTAGTCCGATAGAAAACCCATTAACTAAAGCTTTTCAAGAAAATAATATTATAGAAACCCCCAGCGAAACAATTTTACTGGCTAAAAACGGCGCAGAAATACCCATCGATAACTTAGCCACACCAGTTAAAGATGACAAAGGCAACAGTACGGGTGCGGTTTTAGTTTTTCGAGATATTATCGAGCGCAAGAAGTCTCAAGAAGTTCTCAAGCAACAAGCCGAAGAATTAGCACGGGTAAACCGATTAAAAGATGAGTTTTTAGCGATCGTTTCTCACGAACTCCGCACGCCTTTAAATGCAATTTTAGGATGGGCGCAGTTGCTTAACAAAAAAAAGGTGAATGAAGCTATACTTCTGCAAGCATTGACAACTATCGAGCGCAATGCCAAAGCACAATTAACCATTGTTGAAGATATTTTAGATGCTTCGCAAATCGTGCGCGGCAATTTGAGGTTAAATGCGCGTCCAGTTGACCTTTTGACAATTGTCAATTGCGCGATCGAGGATATGCTTCCCACCATTGAGGTTAAAGGCATTCAAGTTGAATTAACGCTTGAAAATACAGGTCAAATTTTAGGCGACGGCGATCGCCTGCGACAAGTAGTTATCAATTTACTTTTTAACGCCTTGAAGTTTACACCCCCCGGAGGACAAGTACAATTGCGCCTCCATAGCACGGGTAATTATGCTCAACTTCAAGTTAGCGACACAGGGATAGGTATTTCCCCTGACTTTCTTCCCCACGTTTTCGATCGCTTCCGCCAAGAAGACAGTTCAACAACAAGAAGACAAAGCGGACTTGGGCTTGGTTTAGCGATCGCGCGTCATGTAATCGAGCTTCATGGCGGTACTATAAAGGCTTTTAGTGAGGGAGAAGGTAAAGGCGCAACTTTTACGTTTCAGCTACCGTTATTAAATAGTTAAGCTGAGGTAGTTGTTATTTGCCAAGCGATCGCACCGCTAAGACTATATTTTGATTTAATTACTATGCTTTTACGTTTACTACTATTATTGCTATTAGCCATCACTAACCGCCCAGCAATTTCCGCTCCCACGCCACCAAAACAAAGTTGTTCTCCCCCAGCAATAGATCGTTTCGCGCGCCACAAAGTCGCACCGGGTGAAACTCTCGAACAAGTTGCCGCCAAATACAATTTAATTCCTGCTACTTTAATTGGTGTAAATCCAGCCTTGCAAAATGGACAAGTAGCGATCGGCAGCGAAATTGTTATTCCTCCTTACAATGGTATCCGCGTCCAAGTCTCAAAAGGTCAAACTTGGAAACAATTAGCGGCTAAATATAAAGTCCGCGCAGATGTATTGTTTGAAGTCAATGGTTGTCAAAATCCCCAACAAGTTGTCTTTATTCCTGGGGTAAATTGGTCGCCACCGCCGATTGTATCTAGTGGTACAACTGTTAAAGGCTATCCCCTACCCCAAAGTGCAAATATAGCTTTAGGCTACGGCTGGCAACTCGATTCGGCTACAAATAAAATGGTTTTTCACAGTGGTATAGATTTACTAGCAACGGCGGGAACACCCGTAGAGGCTACAAAAGATGGAATCGTTGCTTTTGCAGGCGTTCAAGGAAGTTATGGCAACTTAGTTGTAATCAATCATCAAAGTGGCAAACAAACCCGCTATGCCCATCTAGAAAGCATTGCCGTACAAGTGGGTCAAAAAGTTAAACAAGGTGAGTTAATAGGCAAAGTAGGCACTACCGGACAACCTAGTTCTAAGCAAGTGCATTTACATTTTGAACTGCGTTATGCGTCAGGACTGGGTTGGACAGCAGAAGATCCCACCTTGGCGATCGCCACTCGTCCTTAAGCAACAAATAATCAAAGATCGTAAAAAGCTCAATCCAACGGTTTATTCGATTTGCTAGTTTTAGAGAAAATGCAGCAACGCCCATTTGCTATTGTCGAACCCGAAAAATAGAGCGAGGAACGAAGGCAACAAATCCTTAAGAAGCTAGAGGAAAACAGTAAGTAGCTCTTTAAATAATAAAATTTGAGAACAAATTAATGTTCAACCTCAACACTTTTATTCGTTGGTGTGCGACGGTCTTTTTGGTTTCAGCCTGCATTATCGTAATAAAGTCAACGGCGGCTGAACAATCAATTATGACTTCTGTACCTCAGCTATTGAGCGATCCATTTTTGCAACTACCAACAGAAAATTCAGTCCGGGTTGTGTGGTTTACTGAGTTTGCCGGATCGGGGCATACTGTTAGTTACGGTCAAGATTTTAGTCAAAAGGCGATCGCTAATACAATTAAACTCAGCCGTACTCGTGAAGATCGGCAATCTAAAACAAGTATTGAGTATAAGCAACCAACTAAACGCAATATTTGGCGACACGAAGCAGAAGTTACTAAGCTCGATTCTAATACCCGTCTGCCTTATCGAGTAACTAGCGTTAGAGAAGACGGTAAAACTATCAGTAGCGGTGAATTTACCTTAGCTGCAAAACCAAAACCAGGTACGCCATTAAAAATTTTACTGACTTCCGACCACCAACTTAAACCAATGACGGCGGCTAATCTGCAAAAAGTTGTGGAGACGGTGGGGAGAGTAGATGGAGTGTTTTTTGCTGGAGACTTAGTAAATATTGCCGATCGCGCGTCAGAATGGTTCGACGATCTTCGCAAGGGAGCGTTTTTTCCCTGTCTCCAAGGTCGTGCTAAGTACCAGTTAGAGAAAAATGGCGTTAAAACTACTTATACTGGCGGCGAAATTATCCAACACGCTCCCTTGTATACAGCAATCGGCAATCATGAAGTTATGGGGCGGTTGGAGAGGACGGATAGTTTAGGTGATGAATTTAACGATGCTTATCCCCGCCAAGCAGCGATCGCGCAGCTACTTAAGCAAAAGCGCGATCGCTCTATCAAAGACTATTCGTATAATACCGATACCTACGAGGAGATTTTTACTTTACCCAAAAGCGATCGCGGTGGCAAAAAATACTATGCTGTTACTTTTGGCGACGTGCGTTTGGTTGTACTTTACGCAACAAATATTTGGCGATCTCCTAGCCTAGACGCGTCAGCTAAAGGCAAATATCAAGAACGCGCGCAAGATATTGATAACCCAGATACATGGGGATACGGACAGCATATATTTGAGGATATTTTTCGCGGTAGCCCTCAATACAATTGGCTAGAAGATGAATTAAATAGTCCTCAATTTCAAAAAGCAAAATACAAAGTTGTGATGTTGCACCATCCGCCGCATTCTTTGGGAGATAATATCGTTCCTGCTTACACTAATCCAGTCCAAATAATTGATACAGATAAGAAAAATCGTATTCCTGTACGATATGAGTATCCAATAAAGCAAGATTATCTCATCCGCGATGTTGTCCCGCTTTTAGAAGCAGCTTCAGTGCAGTTAGTATTTTACGGACATTCCCATTTGTGGAATCGCTTTATTAGCAACGAGATGAATTTTTTAGAAACTTCTAATGTTGGCAACTCCTACGGTGCTGCTATCGGTGAAAAGCGGCGCGATGTTCCTGTTGGCGATCGCAATTATGTAATTACAGGCGATCCTAACGGACTAGAACCTGCGATCCCAACGATCGCACCACTTTTAGACAAAAACGGTCAAAAACTACCTTACCTTGCTAGTAACGACATTACAGCCTTCAGTATTTTGAATACTGCTACAGGCAGCGTTGTTAGTTATCGTTTTGATACCCTAAAGCCAAATTCAGAAGTGATAAAATTTGACGAATTTAAGTTGAAATTAAAGGCAAATATAAGTTAAAACTTTGGTGGCTGGTTAAGTTTGGCGATCGCAACTAAAACAATTGCCATCTGCAGCATTCAAATCCAAAATTAAAAACAACTCAATTTGGCGATCGGTCTATATGGAGAAATTTTAGAATAATTGACTATAAAATCTCAATTAGCCGCTCTTTACTTGCTTGAGTAGTCTATAATACAAAACAATTTAACAAAAAAATAAAACTTTCAGTAAAAACCCAACCGAGTCTGCGTATATAAATTTTGAGCTAGGCTAACAAATATAGTGTGAGGTCTATAGTATGCGAGTTTTATTGGTTTACCCTTTATTTCCCAAAACTTTTTGGTCTTATGAAAAAATTCTAGAATTGGTAAACCGTAAAGTTTTACTTCCGCCTTTGGGCTTAGTTACAGTTGCGGCTATTTTACCTCAAGAATGGGAGTTTAAGTTAGTAGATCGCAATATTCGTACAGTTACCGAAGCCGAATGGGCATGGGCAGATATATGTATTTTTAGCGCAATGATCGTCCAAAAAGACGATCTCATCGAGCAAATTAAAGCCGCTAAACAACGCGGAAAATTAGTCGCTGTAGGCGGTCCTTATTCTACTTCCGTCCCAGACGAAGCTTTAAAAGCCGGGGCAGATTATCTAATTTTAGATGAGGGGGAAATTACCCTACCTATGTTTGTTGAAGCAATTGGACGCGGAGAGACTTCGGGTGTTTTTCGCACTCAAGAAAAACCTGATGTCACAAGTACGCCCGTTCCCCGCTTTGATTTATTAGAACTTGATGCCTACGATATGATGTCTGTGCAGTTTTCGCGCGGCTGTCCTTTTCAATGCGAATTTTGCGACATTATTGTACTGTACGGACGCAAGCCACGAACCAAAACCCCAGCCCAACTACTTGCGGAGTTAGATTACTTGTACGAGTTAGGCTGGCGGCGCGGCGTGTTTATGGTAGATGACAACTTTATTGGCAACAAACGTAATGTCAAATTGTTGCTGCAAGAGTTGAAAGTCTGGATGCAGGAACATCAGTATCCCTACAGGTTTGATACCGAAGCATCTATTGACTTAGCCCAAGATCCAGAATTGATGGAATTAATGGTTGAGTGTGGTTTTGCGGCGGTATTTTTAGGGATTGAAACCCCCGACGAAGACAGCTTGCAACTAACTAAAAAGTTTCAAAATACCCGTAGTTCCCTAACGGAGTCCGTCGAAGCCATTATCCGGGCTGGGTTGCGCCCGATGGCAGGGTTTATTATTGGGTTTGATGGCGAAAAAGCTGGTGCAGGAAGTCGCATTGTCCGATTTGCCGAACTTGCAGCGATTCCCTCTACTACCTTTGCTATGCTGCAAGCCTTGCCCAATACTGCTTTGTGGCATCGTTTAACAAAAGAAGGAAGGCTGAGGGAAGACAAAGACGGTAATATCAACCAAACAACGTTGATGAATTTTACGCCCACTCGTCCATTAGAAGATATTGCCAGAGAATATATTGAAGCATTTTGCGCGTTGTACGACCCTGAAAAGTATTTAGACAGGACTTATCGTTGCTTTTTAATGATGGGTAAACCAACTTGGAAAGCACCCTTTAAGTTGCCAGAATTAGTGGTTGTAAAGGCCCTAGCGATCGTCATCTGGCGACAAGGCATTAAACGCAGTACGCGCTGGAAATTTTGGCATCACTTATTTAGCATGATTAGGCATAATCCAGGGGTAGCGGAACATTATCTTGCTACCTGCGCTCATATTGAGCATTTCATGGAGTACCGCCAAATCGTGCGAGATCAAATCGAAAGTCAGGTTGAGGAGTTTCTGACTCAAGAAGCTCAGGTGCTACAAGATAAATCTGTCCAAACTAAAACCGCCGCTTTGCAGCACTAAAACTTCGGCAATAACGTCATTGAGAAGGTATGTATGAGCAGGAGATTCCCCCTAACCCACAGCAATAAAGCGGGAAACGGCGCTATACCGCTTTTTGCCTCCCCTTAAAAATGTGGAAAAATCTCTTGGCAGGGGGGAAATGTCTGAAAATTGCCTTAGAAAAGGGGACTTAGGGGGATCTGAACCCTTGGCTACAACTAAAAAACTTTCAGAATATCCAACAGAGCGCTAGAGAGCGGATTAGTTTAAAAAACAAAATTTGAGGTCAAATATTTCGTGAAAGTTTTACTCTTATATCCCCTATTTCCTAAAAGCTTTTGGTCTTTTGAAAAAACTTTGGAATTATTAGGGCGTAAAGCCATGCTACCGCCCTTGGGATTAGTTACTGTAGCGGCAATTTTGCCCCAGGAATGGGAATATAAGTTAGTCGATCGCAATGTGAGCAAAGTAACCGAAGCCGAATGGCAATGGGCAGATGTGGTAATTCTTTCGGCGATGATCGTCCAAAAAGACGACTTAATTGCCCAAGTTCAAGAAGCGAAAAAACGCGGCAAATTAGTAGCGGTAGGCGGCCCTTACCCCACAGCTTTACCTCAAGAAGCCCAAGGCGCGGGGGCAGACTTTTTGATTTTGGATGAAGGGGAAATTACCCTCCCCATGTTTGTGGAAGCAATCGCGCGGGGAGAAAAAAGCGGCACGTTCCGGGCGATTAATGGCGAAAAACCTGATGTCAGCAATACGCCAACTCCCCGCTTTGACTTGCTAAAATTTGACGCTTATTCGGAAATGTCGGTACAGTTTTCGCGCGGTTGCCCCTTTCAATGCGAGTTTTGCGACATTATCGTGCTTTACGGGCGCAAACCCCGGACAAAAACCCCAGCGCAAATTATCGCTGAATTAGAATATCTTTATCAGCTTGGCTGGCGGCGCAGTATTTTTATGGTAGATGACAACTTTATTGGCAACAAACGCAATGTGAAGTTGTTTCTCAAAGACTTAAAACCCTGGATGGTTGAAAAACGCTATCCTTTCTCTTTTGCGACTGAAGCATCGATCGATCTTGCAAAAGACCAAGAATTGATGGATATGATGGTCGATTGTAACTTTGGTTCGGTGTTTTTGGGCATTGAAACCCCCGACGAAGAAAGCTTAACTTTGACACAAAAGTTTCAAAATACGCGCGACTCGTTAACCGATTCGGTTCATGCGATTACCCGGACTGGTTTGCGCGTAATGGCAGGGTTTATTATTGGCTTTGATGGCGAAAAATCGGGCGCAGGCGATCGCGTTGTCAAATTTGTCGAAAAAACTTCCATCCCTACAGCAATATTTAGTATGCTGCAAGCATTGCCCGATACGGCGCTGACTATCCGCTTAGAAAAAGAAGGTCGCTTGCGATCGAAAGATGCCAACATCAATCAAACTACGTTGATGAACTACGTCCCCACTCGCCCCTTAGAAGAAATTGCCCGCGAATACGTCGCAGCTTTTTGGGAATTGTACGATCCTGAGAAGTTTTTAGATCGCACTTACCGCCACTTCCGCATTTTAGGCGAAGCAAAATATCCCGATAAAGGTAATACTTCTAAAACCGGACTCGATTTAAAGGTAGTGCAGGCATTTTTGACAATTTGCTGGCGACAAGGTGTAGTCCGCAAAACTCGTTATGCTTTCTGGCGCAATCTATTTAATATGTATCGCTACAATCGCGGCGGGATTAGCAGTTACTTATCTACTTGCGCCCAAATCGAGCATTTTCTGGAATACCGAACAATTGTCAAAGCAGAAATTGAAACTCAACTAGCCGCCTATTTGGCAGAAGAAGCCCTAATCAAAGCTCAAACTCCCCAGGTCAATGTTACAGCTTTAGCTAGTTAATTCTAAACTCTGGGCGCATCAATGCGCCCAACTATCTGCAATTACAGCAATTTAACCGCCCGTAAACCGAACAGCAACCCTACCGCCAGGGCAAAAAATCCACCCAAGAGCAAAACATAAGAAATAACTCCAAGCATTTTTGTTTCTCCATTACAAGTTATAAAGAATATTGAAACATTAGTTGCAGTACAATACAGCCCAAAGTCGCCGATTGAAGTATTTGCTATGCCTGTTATTAGTGTAAATCTACCTTCCGAGTCTTACGACATTGCGATCGCCCCTGGCAACTTAGACTTGCTGGGTGAAAAAATGGCTGCCCTTAAATTGGGTAAAAAAGTCTTATTAGTGTCCAACCCTTCAGTATTTGGTCATTATGGGGACAAAGCAACGATTTCGCTCAAAAATGCTGGCTTTGATGTTACAACGTGCATTCTCAACGATGGCGAACAATACAAAAACTTAACTTCCATCCAACAAATCTACGATAAAGCCCTAGAAAACCGTCTAGAACGCTCGGCAACCATGGTGGCTTTGGGTGGGGGTGTAATTGGCGATATGACGGGCTTCGCGGCAGCTACATGGCTAAGAGGGATTAATTTTGTCCAAGTACCCACGACGCTGCTATCAATGGTGGATGCTTCTATCGGCGGTAAAACAGGTGTAAACCACCCCCAAGGCAAAAACTTAATTGGAGCATTTCATCAGCCAAGGCTAGTATTAATAGATCCCCAGGTATTAGATACTTTACCCATGCGCGAATTTCAAGCGGGAATGGCGGAAGTAATTAAGTACGGAATAATTTGGGACGCAGACTTGTTTGAGCAAATGGAAAAATGCGATCGCCTAGACGAAATGCCTTACCTTGACCAAAGTCTGCTGCAAACTATTTTGGCGCGTTCTTGTCAAGCCAAAGCTGATGTAGTCAGCAAAGATGAAAAAGAAGCGGGATTAAGGGCAATTCTTAACTACGGTCATACTATCGGTCACGCGGTAGAAAGTCTTACAGGTTATCGTTTAGTCAATCATGGCGAAGCGGTAGCAGTTGGGATGGTAGCGGCGGGAAAGCTCGCGGTAGGGCTGAATTTGTGGGACAATCAATCCCAAGTGCGGCAACTTAAACTAATTCAAAAAGCTGGACTTACAACTACTTTGCCGTCGGGAATAGATATTAATGCGATCGTTGACTCGTTACAGACTGACAAAAAAGTCAAAGCAGGTAAGGTTAGATTTGTGCTACCAACACAAATTGGTGCGGTCGAAATAACCGATCGAGTGCCAACAGATTTAATTAGTCAAGTTTTACAGCAGATGCGATAAATTTAGCTTTTTATTTTTAACGTTAGTTCGGGATAACTTAAGAACATTTTCGACTCAATACAAGTTTCCCATTTGGAAGCCGATACACACCTTGGGGTTCAATAATGGGGTCGCCTTTTTGCCAAGAACGATTGGGGTTAGTATTTGAAGTTGTGCCGTCACTCGGTAGAGTTGACACATCTACTGTCGGAAAGCTGGACATTTGGGCATCTCCAGGACGCTGCGGCAAGCCCCCAGTTCCTGTAATCGTGAATTTGCCCCTATTTGGTTGATTGCGGCGGACAATGCAACTATTGGCGAGGATGGTGTCGGTGTTAAGTTGATTTTCAGGTAGTTCAACCAAGCTATTTTGGATAAAGCTGACATCAGGTAGGGTGATAATGCCACTGATAGCGCCAGTGGCATCGATGTCAACTTGGTTATTGTTGTCAAGCCCACTGGGATTAGTGCCACCAGGAGTAGGACGGTAGTTTTCACCAAAGAAAGCAGGAGTGTTGAGGGTAATGTCTCCGCCATTGCCATCACGGGCAAAAGCAAGGATATCGCTGTTATCAAAAGCAAGGATGGAGTCAGCAGTCAGCGTAATCTTACCGCCGTCATCTGCACCAGAAGCGACACTACTTGTAATGTCAGAGTCGCCAACCAGGCGGATATTTCCAGCTTTGATAGCGATCGCACCTCCACTAGAACGGCTGGTGCTAGTACTAATTGTGCCATCATCAGCTTGTAAGGTTTCGCGGACTGTAATCTTTATATTGCCAGATGTTCCTTCTTCCGAGCTACGGCTAGATATGACTCCCCCACCCTGCACCAGCAAACGCCCTGTCTCAATCGTTAAGTTTCCTGCATTCCCACTTCCGTTACTCCGAACCGACAAGCCACTAGCAAACTGATCATCGGCGGAGGTACCAATTAACTCGACCGAGTCATCAGCAACTATCTGTAAGTTGCCGCCCTCGCCTTCACCTTCAGTAATGGCTGATACCTGCGCCCCATTACGTAACAGCAATCGCCCCGTGTCAATCGTCACATTCCCTGCATTCCCACTTCCTAAACTCGTAGCAAACAAGCCACTAGCAAACTCACTATCGGCTGATTCTCCAACCATCTCGACTGAGTCACGAGCAACTATCTGCAAGTTACCGCCCTTACCTTGTCCGAAAGTAGCGACTGTTACCTGCGCCCCATCGTGCAATAGCAGTCGCCCTGTGTCAATCGTCACCTCTCCTGCATCCCCATGCCCTTCACTCTGCGCAGACAAGCTACTAGCAACCTCACTATTAGCTGCGGAAGTACCAATCAACTCGACCGAGTCATCAGCAAATATCTGCAAGTTGCCGCCCTTACCTTGTCCGAAAGTAGCGACTGATACCTGTGACCCAGCGCGCACTACTAAGAGACTTGTGTCAATCGTTAAGTTTCCTCCAGTTCCCGTTCCTGTGGAAGCCACACTAGCCGTCAACAGCGAATCCTCACCCAGAACAATCTCTGTTGTGCGTACCATTACCTCGCCGCCATCTTCTGACCCCAAAGTGTCAGCCCAAATATTGGAGCTTTGGCTCATCTCTAACCTAACACCTCGAATCTGTACGTCACCGCCGCCCTCGCCACTCGCATCTACAAACGCTCCGTCGGAGAGCGAAATATTGCCAAAATCAGCAATCGCGTCATATCCCAACTCAAAACTGTTCCCACTCCCCGTCAAACTCACTTCCCCTACTCCAGCCACGCTACCAAGTTCAATTCGTCCTCCGGCGGCGGTTAAGTTTCCTCCCTCTATCAGCACATTTCCACCAACTAGCCCCAGAGTTTGACCGGGTCGCACTTGCAATCCTGGGGAACGATCATCTGAATTAAGCTGACCAATGGAGCTTTGTGCTTGCGAACGATT
>QQTW01003463.1_pt1 | contig 11649 bp, 11 predicted proteins | sample 1904831 | NCBI WGS metagenome assembly QQTW01 (sample SAMN09435610, study PRJNA476489) | Subsurface metagenome, whole genome shotgun sequencing project. | reverse complement strand
GAAAACATTGCGACTGAGTTTGGAATCAAAACGACTGTCATTCACGGGTCTGTGAGTGACCAAGAAGCTACAAGGGAAATGGTTTCGCAAGCTCTCCTAGGTCTTGCCGTTGACCACATCGACATCCTTGGTAAATTCGTCCTCCGCTCTTCCTTTTGCTTCTCGGATCGAGGTTAGGATGGTACTAAGTGTCTTCACGTTCTAGTCAATAATGCAGCGGGTGGGGGTTCCCAACCTCTGTTGGAGGCAACGCCGGAGCATCTTGAAGGCTCATTTGGCGTCAATGTCTACGGTCCACTTTACCTAACCCAAGCGGTTGTTACCATCGGTAAAATGCCAAGGGGTGGTCGCATCATAAACATTGGCAGCGTTGTCTCGAAAATGGGTATGACTCTTGCCGCCGTCTATGCTGCAGCAAAAGCGGCCCAGGATAGTCTAACAGCATCTTGGGCTGGCGAAGTAATTACACCGTGCCCTTCCTCTGCACGAACAAAAAGTCTTTTGCTAACAGCTCTATGCAGCTCGGCTTCAAACACGGAATCACAGTCAATACACTTGCGCCTGGGCCAGTTCCAACGGACACATCCAAGCAATACCTTCTTACACCTGAAGGGTCCGCAAGCGAAGTGCAACGGACCTTCGTAGCAATGACACGCGCGGAGGAGCGCGTTGGGACACCTGAAGATGTTGCTGATGCTGCGCTTCTCATAGCATCAGAGAAGAGCCGTTGGATTACCGCACAGTACATTTCAGTTAGCGGTGGCATTACTGGCACAATGTGAACAGAACAAGGTGTGATGTGGTCTATCGGAATGCCTCCAATAGGCTACTGCTGTGTCTTGTTTCTGAAGGCTGGGAGAAGTCATCAAGGAGGAAGAAGGAGAATGTGGCGAAGAGCGCGGATGTAACGTACAGTACGTCGAGAGAGCCGGACATCAATCTACCATGCATTTCACACGTATAGATAGCTTGGGTATACTGGATTGGAGAGCATCGAGAAGAAGGCACACATCTTGCTTCGAAACAAGACGTGGGTTTTAAGCTCTATGCGTTAGGTTTCTTCTCACAATGCTCGCCAAGACGTTACTATGGGTGTTTGCCATCTTGTTGGCTTACGCCCAGGGTCGGCGGGCAGGTCTTCAAAGACGCAAACGACACTACCTCTGGGCTTCACTCAGCATGGCGCACGTCGCCATACGTCCTGGCAACATGGCGAAACCCTGCTAATAATGCTACCAACGCCTACCGCAAAGCGATGAACGACGACATCACCTTTGTTGCGGGTGCAGCGACCAAGAAACTTGCACCGAACACTGGTGGCTACATGAACGAGGGCGATCGAAACGACCCTGAGTATATTCAGACATTTTATGGAGCAAATTATAAGAGCCATCTAGCGCTTAAGCATAAGTATGATCCGCAGCATGTGTTTTACTGTCCTACTTGCGTTGGGGCTGAGGCCTTTATCGATAACCCCGACGGTCCATTGTGTCGGGTTTGACGAAACTAAAAGCCTTCACAATGAAGTGGCCTTCTTCTATTCTACTCTCCAGTCAACACCGACGTTTCATTAGTTACCCTTTCGTTGTACTATCTGAGGCTGCTTTGGGCGACAAGGGTGTTACCGACAGCTGTCATGAAAAACCGAGGATGTTGTATAACTAGCAGAGACTGCTCAATAACATACGATTATTTTCCAATGTCTCTTATGCTCCTGGTGCGTTGTTGTAGGCAATGCTTAATTGTGGAGGTAAGAGGTGTGGACCTGCAGCACTGCCAGTACATCAGTCCAAAAGAAAGTGAATCGTTTGTTGAGGAAGTGGCTTAATCATAACGAACAGCAGCGGTTATATAATACGAGATACTAGTGCTTGATCTCCAACTAGAAATATGGATATTTGACATCTCTATCTATAATGCCCGGTGCATTGCGAAGTCCACTCAGCCCCGTTGATCAGATCTTAGATTCTTGAATGATTTTCCGAGCGGATGCAAGATTGTTCATTGGCGAATCATCTCTAATCCCTTCCCAGAGTTCATCGATTCGCTCTACTATCCATCTGGGTAGAGGTCCATTATCCAGTTCTGCTAGTGCCTGCTCCAACTGCTCGGCAGTCACTGAACCAAGAATCATCTCATCACCAAAGTCCGCCGCGAGCTGTGAGTGATAGCGGACCCATCTGTAGGCTAAGCCCGATCGACTGACACCGGACTTCTCGGAAAGGCTGCCGAACTCATCCAACATGTTCATGTAGGATGGTTTGTAGTACAAGTCTCGAAAGAGCTTGCCTAAAAACGTATTGGAGTCCCAGTTTCCTCTTCCCTGCTTGATATAGTCCGATGTCTTGCTCAGGAGCCCTCCAGTCATCGGTGAGTAGGCCTGAATGGAGATTCCCAACTTCCGAAGGGTAGGAAACAGTTCAGTCTCATTACGCCGGACGGCGATAGAGTAACTGCACTGATAGACCGTCGGTAGCACGTAGCCGTTGGATTTGGCGTAGTCATAGTACTCGATCACTTGCTCCTTGGTAAAGTTTGATAGTCCGAATTTCTCAAACATTCCTTGCAGGAATAATGTCTGGATTGCTTCCATTTGCTGCTCCACTGGCGTAGCCTCATCCGGAGCGTGAAGAAAATATGTTCGTATCTGGGTTATGCAGTAATTAGCAATCCAATCCGTCGAGCAAGCGTCACGATACAAAAAAGGCACAGGCACCTTATTGGTTCGCAGAGCTTCCATGCTGTCCTTGGCAGACTGCAGAATATTCTTCCCTGTTCCAAGAATTAGGCCGGTAGCTGCTTTCGTATCAATGGTAAACTCAGATGGTAAGCCTCGCTGACCCAGAATGGATTCAGATGGGCCCTGGAACACTTGATTCAACGGGTTGCGCAGGCGTGAAGGCAGGAGCTCTATACGTACGTATAATCGGGCCGTGTCAAGCTTTGTAAGTTGGTGCTTCCGCATGACATCTAAGATCTTTCCAACCTCCTCGTTGTTACTTGGTGCCCATGTATGGGTTCCAATTACGAGGCCGACTTGCTCTGACATTCTTGCCTGCACTGAATGGTGGTTGAGGAGGATGAGGAGAAGGTGAGCAGGATGAGAAGGATCCGTAGGGTGAGAAGGGTGAGCAAAGGGTGATAAGTGGGGTCAGCAGCTCTGAGCCGGTCAGATAAGTAGATAGTCAGGGATTCGTGCCGCAAATACCTAGTGCATGCGCAGGTGCATGCGGAGGTACCTACCTACCCTAGGTAAGCCTATTGAATTGCTGCATTTCCTTTTCAGCCTCTGATCCCAGAGTGAATTTCTATTATTTTTCGGCGTGGCGAGTTTACGAATTATTTAACCTGATCAGTGTCAAACACCGCGACAGAGTGAATCAGGGGGCAAAGCCCGAAACCTCGAAGCTCCGGCGGATAGCGAGAATGGAGCTTCGGAATTGAAGCATAATACAGCGACCCTCCCATCTGGTAGGTGATATACCTTATAAGTCAACCGATTCGACTTCGCGCCCAATTAGCGCTATTTCCCCGCCACGCTTTCGTTTGCTAGGCTGGCCGCAGGGTCGGGTCGTGGCCCGGACCCGCACTGTAAGACTAAGGTAGGTTACTCCGTGAAGGTTACGGGAGGCGTTTACCAAAAGTCCTTCAGCTTGACGCATATTATTTATAATACACAGGTAGCTGTTCCAGCCCAGTGCACAGGTCTCAGAGTTTTAGGATACTTTTCAGCGGCTAAGGGTGAGTGAGGGTGCTTGTGGGCTCACCCAACCTGGGTGACTTGCACTGTGAGGGCTGCGACGACATTTCTGTCAACTAAGGTAAGTTGGAAAATGCATAGATCTACTTGTAAGTCTGGGGGCGAGGTAAGAGGGGGTGGGGTGAGGGTGTTCATCAGCAAGTAGTGAGAGTTCATGGGTCGTTCGCAGCGGCTTAGAGGGTCATGACATTGAAACCCCTCCCTACAGTGAATGTGACTCACAGTCTACCAATGCATGCATACTGTCTACTCATCCGCCACCCACCATTGATATCAGTGAGGACGTCACCCTGGCAGATGACACCTCAACAACACCAGATCTCTGATTGAATGCCTTGGAAACAAGTCCCTCTCTCCTTTCATGAGTATGAGTACCCTTCACGCTCTGACTTATTTGCCTTCGCCTCCTCTCATCTCCTTCTCTGCCTCAACCCTTACTCAGATGAGCATTATCTCAACTCATCAAACTCCCGTAATTTCTCTTCTACTACTATTACTACTACTTCTGCAATTGCCTCAACCCAACCCCAAATTGTCGTCAAATACGTGATGCACATCGGACAATACCTGTAAAGCTGCGGTGCATAATGTAGGAAACAGGCTGACTTATAGGTGCCTATAGAGGAGACTGATCGGTAGAGCAGTTTCTAGAGGTTTTTTGGCCTAAGCGAGTTATGACTATAGGCGTGATGCCTACAATAACTGCAGTGTTTTCGCTCAAAATCTGAGGTTTGAGCGCAAGTTGCCTCACTTTTTGATTGCCTCACCGTCAGGTAATCATTTTGAGTGATCATCAGTATGCATGCGCTCTGGTCATTGCTATCCTTTCAGTCTTACACTTATAGTATATATTCTCTCAAGTTTTCGCACATCGAAGCTTTTGATCATGCCGATTTGTAAACATCACACAACGAACATCAATTTCGAAAAGATCAAAACCTATCTGTAAGTTGTGTCACTGACAGCCACTTCAATTTTACTTATATCTTACAAAGCCTCGGATATTAAATCATCACATCAACCAGTATCTCTGTGCTTGCCACTATCTAATAGTTTCATTCTTTATTGTTCAAAGGTATGACAGTCAAGTTAGCATTGAAAGAAAGAACATTAACTAAAAAGATCAGATGGATTTCTGCGTTGGTTTAACAGTACAAGTTTACGAACAGGGAGTTTGGAGAGTCTCTGTGATTACGGCTTGCTTAGGCAATGGGTGGTGGCAATTAAACAACGGCGCCACAACAGCTCATGAGTCAAATATGGCGAATGCTTGATGAGAATAAGAGGATGAGCATGAAGTGTTAGCCTCTTCATACTTAGCTTACAGTTCTGGCCGGAAGTCTCTTCGCAATCAGAGCTGATTGCGTACGCTCATTTACCGGCCTGGATGCCGTTTAACTACTACTCGCATGAAAATCTATTAGGCTCAACTTGTTACCTTCTAGTATCACAGAACTTCGATTGTTGCTAGGATGGTAGATGCACTGCTTTGAATTTTCTTTATAGTATCAACTTGAAAACGCTCTGACAGTAAGAGAAACACTATTGTAATTCTATGGAGAAAAGAGAGCATTTATGTAGAGAACAGCAACATTCGCTTTTTGTGGCCGCCGCTAGAGACTGTCATGGTCGCGCATGCGGGTGCGCGCACCTCAGGCATATAGTAGTAGCTAGGGCCTGAATTCACGTCAGGTTTGCCTTTTGCCTAGTGGTCAAGATCCTATGTCCTGACAGAGACTCAACATATGCCTCAGTGGCTCAAGAGAAGGCTCACACAGGTTGGTTTTGCGTTCGTGCTCATGTTCTTGCTGTGTGTGGCGTATGAGCTTGTCACATGAGTCAAATTGGAAGCGGCATTTCATCCACTTAATAACTGACTTACAGCCATCACTAGGTGGGTCATAGTAGTAGGCTTCAGCGTCGTTTTCAGCGTTGTTTTTGGCGTAGTTTTCATAGTCTTCGTCAGTATGCGTGGCATACGCACAAGGCTTATCAACAGGCTCATTTTGTATGGTGCTTCGAGCGGGGTAGGGCTGTTGTACATACTGATATGAAGCAGGCCGATTAGAAGGCTGGTTCCATGTGCTAGATGGGCGAAAACAAGGTGGTTGATTTGTCTGATTCATACCGCTATGTTGATGCGGCTGATTTGCATGTGAGTATTGGTGTGACGGCGATTCACATATAGCTCAAACCACATAGCTTTCTTTCAACTCATAGTGGGTATAAATGAGAATGTTGATTCAGGCTCAGGTAGGTCTTGCCATAGGCCCGGATTGATGTTCTGATAGGCTATGGCTAGAGGGCTTCTGCTGCGTGCAAAGGATGTCTCATTTATTTGAGAAGAGAGAGAATTGCGAAGTAAGAGACAGACTTATATACGTGCTGAGCACACCGAAGAATCTCCACTCTGATCGTCGATAATGGTAACAACATCATGACGTTAGATTCTAGATCTCACATCAGAAACAAGTGCTCCAATGCAAGCACCAGTCAGAATCCCAGAGTGAGAAGGCAAACATGTAGATGAAACATTGTGCGGTTCTCAATAGGTTCAGCTATGCAAGCATGTGGATGCATTTCGCGCGAATAAGATCAACATCCAACTTAACATAGATCAAGGCGCCATCTCTGCTTGACGTTGCATATTGCAACTGGGGCGGAAGTGTTATATCAAACACGGGCGTTTTGGGAGTCGAGGGCGGCTCAATGGGAGTCTCTGTGATAGAACCAAAGTATGAAGCAGGTGTGACTTAGGGGTATGAAATGGGGCGAGGTTCAAGAGAGTTTTCAAGTAAGTCTTACTTAGACATAGGGAGAGCGTTATCTAAGACTTACATGCCATAAGGCTGGATCTACCTTTTATGATGTCTTGGCTGCGGCACTGTTGCGTCTACCTTAGGTAGGAGCTTACTGTGCATTATTAAGCAGAAACTTCGCATTAAGGTATGTTGAAGTCTGCTTTCTTTCGAAACTGCAAATTCATTAACCCTTTGTCAGAAATCTAAGATAATATTACAAAATTGCAGTCTTTCATTAGGACACCCACCGCCAGCCACCGCCTAAGACAAGAAGAAGTCCTCGAAAAACAGAATCAGACCCATCAGCTGTAGTCGTCCTCATGTCAGACCAGAGCAAGACATGGCAAACCACTCTGTACTGGAGATCTCGGCCTCCCTCTCTGTCGACCCAGCCATGCACTCCTTCGCCAACTCGCAAGCACCCAACCTGAATCTCACTTTAACTTCACAATACCCGGAGCCTATAAGTATCTATGCCGATGACGTCTCCCCCAAGCTGATGCTGACCTGTGGTGCTCTCAATATCACCGACGCGACCACTGGCAGCGAGGTCCGACAAAGCGTTCAAACACACTGCTGTATCCCCCCACCATCTAAAGTCGCTGTGCCTCTCAACGAGGATCTCTTTCCTACTCTTCTCCCTAATACCCCGCTCATACTTTCTACGCCTTTCACCCGCAGTCGTAAGAGCACCAGTGGTAAAGCCCTAGCGAAACACGACCCAGATTACACCAGTGATCCCTCAGCCAAACACGGTGCATGTGGAGTTGACGGTCTCGAGCCTGGACACAAATACGTGCTGAGCCTTGCTAGTAAGCCACGGGTACCGTGGGATATCATTCGGTGGTGGGAATATGGAACAAAGGAACAGGTCCTACATAAGGATGGGGATAGGGCGGGCTTAGATGGGAGACGGGTTAAGTTTGGCCCTGGTCGGCATGAGGCGATTGTGGTCAATTCAGCGCGGTTTGGCTTTATTGAGTTTGAGTGTTGCGAGTAGTCAGAAATTATTTAATAGCGAAGAGCAATAGATCCAAATCATCATTGATTGAGTATTGCAGCCGCAAAGGAAAGGTCGCAGTCATAGCGAGTCAGACCTAATCTTAAAGACATTGCCTTCCATTCATCGTTCATAATGCCTGAAACTGTTTAAGATGTTGGAATGCTTAAAGTGACGGGCTAGGTACCTTATGAATAGCTGCCTCTCTCAAATTTAATATGCACCTTTTTCTCCACTCAACACATCCTTTCAACAACTAACAACGAGAACCTGTGAAGCCTTGCCATCACGCGACCATCATTTCAGTTTTTGTTCAAGATCAGTGTTCTGGCTCGCGCATACACACAATGTATTTTTATTTGTCTGCAAAGATCCTTGTATTTGTGCTTGCTGGGGTCTGAATACGAGCTGCCAAGACCAGCTGCAGGGTCGTTTGGGAATTCAGGGGCTGTTGGCTGATGATTTGAGAGCTCAATTCGAGAGGTCTCCGTCTTTCGGTTTCTTACTTCAAGCCTGTCGTTCCCTTTTTCTAAGCATCCTTGGTGTCATCTCATAGCTCGTCACTCTTTATCGTTATCCAGTACGATGTACATCCTTCAGGCCTTGACGGCCGCAATCTGGATTGGGCTGGCCGCTGCCCAACAACAGCAAGGCTATCTGGGTTTCAACTCCGGCGCAACATTTGACAGCAATAAAGCCAAGCAGCAGAGTGATTTCGAGAAGGAGTTCAGGACGGCGCAGGGACTCCGTGGATCGCCAGGCAGCTTCAACAGCATTCGACTTTACACCAATGTGCAAGCTGGCACAACAGACAGCCCTATCTCAGCCTTCCCGGCCGCCATTGCCACCAACACGTCGATGCTCCTCGGCATCTGGTGTTCAGGGACGACAAGTATCACAAGCGAATTGAATGCTCTGCGATCTGCTATCTCACAGCACGGCCAGAGATTCGCCGATTTGGTCGTTGGCATTTCCGTTGGCAGTGAGGACATGTACCGCATCTCTGAGAGCGGGATCGAGAACAACGCGGGTGTCGGCAAGGGACCTGATGAGATCATTACCTTCATCAGAGAGGTACGCTCCGCCATTGACAATACCCCCTTGAGCAGAAAGCCGGTCGGTCATGTCGATTCGTGGAGCGCGTGGGCCAACACGTCGAATGCCGCCGTGATTGAGGAAGTTGACTTCATCGGCACCGATCTGTACCCCTACTATGAAAAGGACAAGGGCAACACATTCTCCAACGCCACCAACGTCTTCGACTACATTTACAACCAGACTCTTTCAGCCGCCGGAGACAAACCTGTCTGGATTACCGAGACGGGTTGGCCCAGTAGCGGGCCCATGTTCGGTCAAGCTGAGGCGTCGACCGAAAATGCGAAAGCGTATTGGGATAGGATTGGTTGCAGGCTTTTTGGCAGGACGAATGTTTGGTGGTATACGTTGCGTGACTCGAATCCGGCGAACAAGGAGAAGTTTGCTATCACGAAAGATCTGTCCACCACTCCGATCTTCAACCTCACTTGTCCTACCGATAGCGGTGCACCTGCGTCCATCAATAATGGCGTGGAGTCGGCAGGGAGTGGATTTGGTTCCGCCTCCTCTCTGACATACTTGGGCGTCTGTATGCTCGTAGGTGTTCTCTGCTTCTAGAGATGTGCGGATTTGGCGTAGGGAAATGGGGGAGCAACACTTTGGATACATGCTGTTAAGGGGAAGGCAGAACATCACAACAGCTGATCTTGTTGACGGTATGAGGACTATAGGATAGATGTTGTTCGCTTCAGAGATCTATACCCTTTCAAATTGATTGCAAATATCGTTAGTTTCGCCCAAGTGGTGGTTGTGCTGCTCAAATAAGACCGGCTCTTATACTAGTAGGGTTGTGAATTTCCATTCTCATTCTTTACGATTGTAATGTGTCCCGAAATTAGACTCACCCACAGCTGTTGGTGTAACTGCATTGATTCATCTGTCCAACGGAGCAGACAGTTTGGGCAAGTGAGCATTTCTGGATGCCCGATTGCACTTCTGAAAAAGCATAGCTTTGTCTGCGCACACGGGAGGTATCGATGATCACACTCAAGTTTAACCCAGTCAGACAAGATGGTTCGTGCATCACTTGAACAGGGAAGACTCGGCACTCGCATGACTGGTCAAGAGCGGACTCCTTCTTAAATAACATATCAGGACATATTACCGCCCTCACAACGGGTTTTGCAGAACTTCTTTCCGCCCACACTCCTTCATAGGCCCATCGTATTTTGCTTGTCAAAGAGTCAACATTCCCCAAGTTGAAGTGAGCCTGTTGACCCCCTGATGCTGTAGAAATCACGGCATCATAGACCCGCGGATGTTACAGACTTGCAGTGAAACATCACCGTCCAATGTTGACATTGGTAGTGAAATTGACGGTCGTACCTCCGTGCCAGTCACTGAACTGCGCTTTTAGAGGAGGGAGGGGCCAGATACTAAGATTACTCTGGCATCGCTATCGCATTGGAGCTCTTCAGGTGGCTGGTGCCATGAAACATACCAGGTATTCAATACTCAAGCACCATTATTGTTCGCATCATTTCTGTTTACCCGCTCCTAGAATATCTAAATACCTCTCTCATGTTGTACGAACGCCAAAGATGCCTGTCAGGACAAATAGCGGCCTGACTCTTCAATGATGCAGTATCCAACTGCGTGTTTGTCTTGATAGAGTGTTGAATTATACACTGACTGACGTCCGGCTCAAAGGCCTTCAAGAGCAATATGCGATCTTCTACTTTGTCCCTTGCTCTACTTGTCGTCCTGGTATACAGAGCAAGTGTGGTTTTTGGTATCTCTAGAAACGTCTCTGCTATAACGTCTAATCCTGCTGGGACATGCAACCTCCGTCGACAGTAAGAATTGCCACTCTGTAAGAGGAGAACAATTGCGCTGACCACGGTTCCATGCAGCGCCAACCCTTCTACTTCAAGACTCACGCCCCGGGCATGGACCCGTTGGACATCACCTCAGGCTCCCTCCGTTGTGATGTACATCGAACACGTCAACGGATATCTGCCTGGCCCTTCACAGCTCATTGAAGAACTTATCAATGATGCAATCTATCAGCTGGAGGGGCTGGGAAACCTGCACGGCCCAACATCGTCAACCCATGGTATGGTTGAAACTCATGTAATAGAGAACGCATCTCTTCAGGCGGTTTCGTTCACGGTGTGTCCTATACCAATGCAAAACCCCCGCTTCACATGGTCGTTCGCGTACCAGGTGGTAGTGCTCTTGCGTGAGTATTACCGGGCCAGGGGTTGGCGCCTGCTGCAATTCATGGTTTACAGGAATACTCCGATGGGCGAACAGCAGATAGGTACAGGTGCTGTAGATCATGGATTTTACCTGGAGCGTGATGGTCTGCGAGCTTGAGAACCTCCGAGGCGATGATCATTCCGGTGACCTTGGGTATACACCTGCGATGGATCAGACGAAGAAGATATTATTTCTGTCAGATTCGGCGAACCAAGCCACTACGCATCGAAAGCCCAAAGGCTAAGCTATACACAAGGGCTCAAATTTTAAAAATAGTCATGGACATCGATGCGTCAATTCTAGATGATGATCCGCTCATGAGTATACTTCCCGATCATCTTACTCTTAAGCCTCCCAATATCCCTGTGACTCCGCTTCTTGATCTCCCCACCTACACCAATCTTCGTTAAAGAGATGTTCTGGGGAGCTTTCAAGCTCAAAGGAAGCAAGCAACTGCCGGCAGTGTCAGACTGGATAGTCGTGGGCTTTGATGTGATCCCAGCATTATTGTTGGTGGTAGAACTCGAATGAGGTCCTGCAGTTACGGACTTCCCATAAAGCAGTAATCCCGCTAGCATCGCCGTCAAATAGGCTGCTTCCAATGTACCCTCGAGCACAACAGAGACCTCTGATCTCATGTACTCGATCATGTCTTCTTTTTCTTCGGGGTCATCGAGTGTTAGAGCACCGGAAACCCAACCGCCCATGCCAATAGCATCGATTGCGCAGTTCAGCAATGTGCTGACCATAAGAAGTGACTCGTGGTCAAGGCGGTCTGTTTCGGGTGAATA
>QQTW01003462.1_pt1 | contig 11650 bp, 10 predicted proteins | sample 1904831 | NCBI WGS metagenome assembly QQTW01 (sample SAMN09435610, study PRJNA476489) | Subsurface metagenome, whole genome shotgun sequencing project. | reverse complement strand
GTACTGCCGGGCGAATTAAAAATGGCCATTGTCGATTCGATTGAGCGGGAAATGAAGTGGGTAATGAACCAGGTGTAAGGGCGTTCGGGCCGACGTGCCGGTTGCCCCGTCGCGTCCGTTGGCGCTGAGGTGGTGATCGGTGGCTTTGAGCGGGCTGTTTTTCAGTAACAAAAGTGGGAGTAGGGCCAACAGTAGACGGAAGCGGGAAGCGAGGTTCATCGAACGAGCGGGCTGTAAGCGCAAGTTGATAGAAATTTCTGTAGTATTAAGCGTCTGTTTGCCTCCATCGTCAATGCTCAATTTTACAAATCTAACTGCCCTCATCACCGGAGCTGGTACCGGTATTGGTTTCGCCATTGCCAATGCCCTCGCCCGGCAGGGGGCCAACGTACTGCTGAATGATTTTGATGCGGAATTAACTCAAAAAGCGGCTAAGACGATCAATCAGGCATCACCAGGCCGATGCCTTGCCTGTACCGGTGATGCGTCCGATGTCACATTCATTCAGCAGATGGTCGATACGGCCAGCCGTCAGTTTGGCTCAGTAGACATTGCCATTGCCAACGCGGGGATCACCATCTTCGGCGACATCTTCACCACAACGCCCGGCGCTTTTCAGAAAATCGTGGATCTGAACCTGCGGGGAAGTTTCTTTCTGGCGCAGGCAGCAGCCCGGCAAATGCGCGAGCAGCAAACGGGTGGCAGCGTCCTGTTTATGTCGTCGGTGGTGGGGCACCTTGGGCATCCGGGTCTGCCGGTCTACAGCATGACTAAAGCCGGGCTGGAGATGCTGGCGAAGCAGTTGGTCATTGACTTTTCGCCCCTCGGCATCACCGTCAACGCCATCGCCCCCGGCGCCACCCTCACCGAACGCACGTTAGACGATCCGACGTACACGCCTGTCTGGTCGCGCATTACACCGATGGGTCGCCCGGCTACCGTCGACGATATTGCCAACGCGGCCTTGTTTCTGATTTCGCCCGCATCGCGGCACATCACCGGCCAGAGTTTAGTGGTCGATGGCGGCTGGACGAGCGTAGGCATCCCGCCCATTTAGGGACGTTGGGGAGGTTCGGGCATACATTGACGGACGATATTAAGTATAAGTACGGTATAGGTCAGGTAGTTAGCGTATTGCCTGACTCGTAGGTCCGGCCGTATCTTTGGGTTTCTGCTCCACCCTCGACCATGCTGCGAATTGCCCCCCTTTTGCTATGCCTGTGCCTGTTTCACCGGGTGCGGGCGCAGGAGTTTCCCAACGGTTTCTCGATGCCCATCGAACTGGGGCAGGGTTTTAACCAACCCACAGGACGCTCACCGCTGTATCTGCTGACGCTCCAGGCCGTGCCACAGGTGACGCTCATTCCGAACCGGTTGCGGCTGGGAGTAGTGCTGGGTGGCTATTATCCGGCCACTCGGGTGGGACTGCTGGGCGGTCCCCAACTGACGGTCAAGCTGTTGCAGGGCGCTCCGGTTCTGTCAGCCACTTCCTTTAACGTACACCTGCTTGGTGAGTTTCTGTGGGCAACAGCGCCCGGCAGCGGTCGGCAGCTGCTCGGTGGGGGAATCGGTTTGGGCAGTTCTGATCTCGTTACGCTGTCGCTCAAACTGCACCGCGACCTCAGGCAATCAGCAACTTTCTTTCAAGTGGGCATCGGTTACAACGTGAGTAAACGTAAAATTCCACCCTTATAAGTCTATTACATCATTGCACATATCATGGCAAAAACGGCGTTAGTAATTAGTGGGGGCGGTTCCAAAGGTGCCTTCGCGGTGGGCGCACTGTCGTATATTCACCAGCATGTCCGGCCCATCGATCAGTTCGATATCTACTGCGGCACCAGTACCGGAGCGCTCATTGTCCCCTTAGCGGCCATTGGCGAAATGGCCCTGCTGGAGACCATTTATACCACCACCCGGCAGGCTGACGTGCTCAACATGGGCGGCATCGCGAATTTGCTGAGCAATGTGTCGCTGCACGATGCGACGCCGTTGAAACGACTCATTGAGCGAAACCTCACCGATGCCCGCTACAATCGGCTGGTGGCGTCGGGGAAGCCCGTGATGCTCGCTACAATCTGCCTGCAAACCGAACACCTCGTGCATTTTACGACGCAGGCGGTAGCCACCAATACGGCGTATGACGTCGAACGAATCAACAGTGCTCACGACTTGCGCCGGGCTATGCTCGCTTCATCCTGTCAGCCGGTATTCATGCAACCCGTCGAGTGGCGACCCGGTGCGGTCCCGGTGCGGCAGTACGTTGATGGTGGTATCCGGGAATTGACGCCCCTGCAAGCCGCCATCGACAACGGAGCGCAGACGATTATCGCCATTACCAACAGCCCCGATCAAATTACCGCCGACGACCGGCTGATTACGAAGGCACCCGCCATGCTCGAACGAACCATTGATCTGTTTTCCGAAGACGTGAGTGAAAATGATTACCGGTTAGCCAACCTGTACCGGCAAACCAACGGGTATCTGTTCCGGGTACAGGCTGAACTCCGGGCGCGGGGCGTTCCCCAGGTCACCATTGATCAGGCATTTGCGCAAACCGGCAGTCCGGTTGCGGGTATACCCATCGCCAGCATCATCGCCATCCGCCCCCAAGTGAAACTGACGGAAGGGGGACCGGGCGGACTAACGTTCGATCCGGTAGCCATGAAGCAAATGTTTCAGAAGGGTATGCAACGGGCGAAAGCGGTGTTTGATCTATCCCAGTCGCTCTTACCGGTGGTATGATGCCGGTACCATCTTACGTCCAGTAATCGTACTGCATGTACCGCGCCGTTTCGTCGGCAACGTCTTTACCAAGCAACCGCCCAACCACGTACAGCGACATGTCGATGCCAGCCGAAATTCCCGCCGAAGTGATGATTTTGCCATTGTCGACGTAGCGTTCGGCGGGCAGCACGGTTGTGGTCGGGGATAGCTGCGCCAGACTATCCGTTGCGGAGTAGTGCGTGGTAGCCGACAGGCCATCTAACAAACCCGCTTTGGCTAAGAGCAGTGAACCGGTACAAACCGAGAGCACTAACTCGGCGGTTTCGGCCGACCGGCGAATCCAGTTCAGTACGGCGGGGTTGTTCATCTCGCGCCGGGAGCCGTAGGGGGTGCCGTCGGCATGGTGACCGCCCCCACCCGGCACAATGATGATATCAGCTTTTGGGTGATCGTTGAGCAGGTACGTCGGATTAATTGACAGTCCATTGCGGGCATAGACCGGCCCCCGCTCAGCGACGGTAAACACACGAAACGGCTTCGGATCAGCCCTGCGGTCGGCAACGCCAAACACCTCGAACGGTCCGGCAAAGTCGAGCACCTCAATTTCATTAAACAGCAGAATGGCAACGGTGCGCATTTTAAAGAGCGAAAGGGTGAAAGAGCGAAAGGGTGAAAGAGTGAATGAGCGAAAGGTTGTGCAAAGCTATTCGCTCATTCACTCTTTCACCCTTTCGCTTTTCCCCATCGTAATTAGTACGACGCCCGCGATAATGACGGCCGCGCCAATAAGTGACTGCGACGTGATGGCCTCGCCCGCAAAAGCGGCTCCCAGCAGCATGGCCACGATGGGATTCACATAGGCATAGGTCGAAGCCAGCGCGGGCGGGGCGTTGCGGGCTAACCACGAGAAGGCCGAAAAGCCGATTATCGAGCCGAAGACGATTAGGTAGGCCAGCGAATAAAATGCTTTGGGTGGGGCCTGCACGATGCTCAGCAGCGATACGGGTTCGATCAGCAGGGCCGCCACGAGCATTAGTCCGCCCCCCGTCAGCATCTGCATCCCGCTCGACAGCGCGGGCGATGACGGGGTGTTGACCCGTGGGGCCAGGAGCGTACCAAAGGCCCAGCCAATGTTGGCGATCAGCGTCAGCCCAAAACCAATCAACAGCGCATCGGGGCCGCCGGGCAGCACGAGTTTACCGGGCTGGAACAGGACAAAAATACCGGCCAGACCCAGTGCCGAACCCGCTAAGGCAAGGTTGGTGGGGCGCGTACGGGCAAAGAACAGCCAGTTGAACGACAGCACAAATACGGGCAGCATGGCCACCAGCAGGGCCGTTAGCCCGGTGGGCAGGTAATGAACGGCCGTGGCCACGGCTCCGTTGGCAATCGTCAGGAACAGCAGTCCCAGCAGTCCCGTTGCCCGCCAGTTTGCCATCAGAGGCCGCGGGGCACCCGTCAGCCGGGCGTAGCTGTAGAGCAGCGTACCCGCCGACAAAAATCGGATAGCCGCCATATAGAGGGGCGGCATCCGCTCAGTCATGAAGTGGACGAACAGGTAGGTCGATCCCCACAGGATGTAAACGGTAACCAGCGCAGCCCAAAGGGTAGCTCGGTTCGAGGTGGCGGGGGCAACGGGCGTAGAAACTTGCATAGAACGACAGTCCGATGGGTCGGCAGTCCGACGGTTCGGTGGAGTGTTGCCGACGTAACAGCCGCAAGTTGGGTTTTTCTTCCTGACGCACCCGTGTTTTTTGTATTTTCTGCGTTTGGTTATGAAAAATCTAAGCAGAATTTTATTCGTTAATAAAACACTTCGGTCTGGTTGGCTTCCAACTGCCGGATGATGGGCGCATACGGCCCGGCTTTGGCGTCCTCGCGGGTAAGCGGATTGGAACGCAGATACAGTTTTTTGAGGCCTTTAATAGTTCCCAAAGACGTGGGTAATTCCTGTAGGTTATTGTTGTTCATATCTAATTCTTCCAGGGCGGGCAGCGACGCCAGTACCGCCGGAGCCACCGAAAACCAGTTGTAACCGATATTCAGCACCCGAAGCTGTTTCAACTTCGCAAAGTCAGCGGGTAGTTGGCTAATGCGGTTGTGGTGCGCGTAAAGCGTCTGCAACCGGCGCAACTTCGCCAGCGATGCGGGCAAACTACTCAGGTCGTTGTGAGACACGGCCAATTGCTCCAGCCGCTTCATTTTGCCGATTTGCCGGGGTAGTTCCTTGAACTTGTTGTAGTATAAATCCAGCACCTTCACGTGTTTCAGCCGCTTGATGGACCTGGGCAAAGTCGTCAGCCCGGCGCTGTACAAATTCAAATCGTTCAGCCGACGCAGACGCCGGAGTGTTTTCGTGTCGAGGTCGGCTAATTTGTTATTGCCCATCCACAGGCTTTCGAGTCGGCGGTTGTGGCGGATGGACGGCGGAATGCGCGTCAGTTTGTTGCCCTGTAGGTTCAGCGCCAGTAGGTGTTTATTAGGCGTGATGAACACACTATCGTCTGGAATGGCGTTTTGGAGCAGACTCAGTCGTTTGAGCGATGGGATGTCGGCGGTCAGGCGGGCGGGGAGTTCGTTCAGCGCATTTCTGGACAGGTCCAGCTCGGCTAACTTTAGAAAGCGGTAGACCACCTCCGGCACGTTTCTGAGGTCAAGCTGACTGAAGGCCAGCATCGTCACCGTATCGGGCTGGGTCGTTTGCTGAGCCGCTTCGAGGGTGCTGATGATACCCGGCCCACGGCGGACCGTGCGCTTTTGCGGCACGGAGCCGAGCTGCATAAAATTCTGCCAGCGGAAGCCGGTTTGTGTCTTGAGCGGAAATGGATGCTGACCGTACCATTCGGCCACCAACTGTAGCAGTTGCGTCTCCTGCTGATCGGTAAGCTCCCTGCCCGAAAATTCGCACAGGACCCGGTCGTAGGTACCATCGGGACGGATAAACTCCTGCGTCTGCATCATCAGACCCGTTACGGGTAACCGGCGTTTGTTAGTCTCGATGTACTGAAAAAAACGTTGGTAAACCCCGTTTAGCGAATCCGTAAACAGCTTGCCTTGCCGGGCAAACAACCCTTTTTCACCCGGTTTACGGGCCAATGCGGGCGGACAACTTTTTTCTAAAGCCGCGAGCGAAATGCCTAATCGGGTGGTGTCGCGCAGCAGAACGATGCGGTCCTGCGACCAGCCCGGCAACCCGATCAAAATCAGCAATGTCAGCAGTAAGGCCTTTTTCATGACGTAACGTAAGTTTTAGGCAATTAACGAAATTTATAGTTAAAGAGCGTAAAAAATAACCAGGATTAGGGAGATTAAAGGGATTTTCAGGATTGCCGCTACCGTTCCTGAGCAGCAGCAATCTTGTCTAATCCCTTTAATCTCCCTAATCCTGGTTAATCTTTCTTACCGCCACTCACCGAAGAAGCCGGTTGCTTCTCCGTCAATTTCTTGGCGGCTTTGGCAAAATCACCCGCTTTGATGATCGAGATTTTGGCTGGGTCTATGTGTTTTTTCATGGCCGCATTCACCTGTTCGGGCGTTAGCGACGCCATTTTCTTCTCGAAGTCGGCATCCCAGTTCATCGTCCGGTTCAGGTACAGGTTGTTGTTGAGCGTACCCGACAGTCCGGCATCCTGTGCCCGTGCCACCATCCGCGATTGCAGCAGACCCGACCGGGCCGACTGGATCTCTTCGGCCGTAAATCCGTCTTTCACCACCCGGTCCATTTCCTCTCGGAACGCTTTTTCCAATTTCTCGGCATTTTCGGGGTTGTAGATGGCGTAGGTCATAAACATTCCTGTTTTGTCGAGGGGGTTAGCCGACAACTGCGATCCAACGCCGTAGCTGATGCCTTCTTTCTGTCGGATGCGCACCGCCAGCCGCGAGTTCAGGAAGCCACCGCCGAGGATGTAGTTGCCCAGCACCAGGGCCGGGTAATCGGGGTCATCGTCGCGCAGGGGAATGTTCACGCCCGCCACCATCATGGCGTTGGCTTTGTCGGGCGCTTCAATCGCCTGGGGCGTCGGCTTGATGTCGTTGAACGGCGTTACTAAGCGGCTGAATGGCTTTTTGGCTTTCCACGTCCCCAACTCACTCATCACCACCTTCCGGACGGAAGCCTCGTCAAAATCGCCCACCACCGACATTGTGGCGCTTTGCGCGCCATAGAAATCTTTATGAAACTGCTTCAGGTCGTCCAATTTCGTGGCATTCAGCATGGCCACGTCCTCGTCGGGAGTAGTCGTGTAGCGGACGTCTTCTTTGGGGTAGGGGTTCATCTGCCGCTGAAAGGCCGTGAACGCCAGCGACTGCGGTTCCGACCGCTGCGATTCAATCTGGGCCAGTTGCTCCTGCTTCAGCTTCTCGAACTCACCCGCGTTGAACACCGGATTCTTGAGCATATCGGCAACTAACTTCACCACGGCGGGCAGGTTTTCTTTCGTCGTTTTAATGACGGCGTTCACTTGGTTACCCCCGCCGAACACGTCCACCTGCGCTTTTAGCTTATCTAATTCGTCTTTAAGCTGCTGACGGCTGCGGGTGGTGGTGCCTTTGTCGAGCATCGACGCCGTCAGGGCCGAAATGGCCGCCTTATTCATCAGGCTCCGCTGGTCGCCGTAGCGCAGGGTCATCCGTGCGTTGACTTCGTTACCGCGGGTGGTTTTGGGCAGCAGGGCCAGCTCAATGGTGTTGGGCTGCTCCACGCGCCGGGTGCGGCCGTCGATGTTGGCGGGCGAGGGGTCGAAGGCTTCGCCCTGGGCTTCGAGGGCTCGGCCTTTGTAATCCTTCACCATCGCCATGATGTCCGGCGCGTTGGGCACCTCCACGCGGTCGGGCGTCGGGTCGGGCACGAACAGGCCAACGGTCCGGTTGGACGGTTTGAAGTAATAACTCGCCACGCGCTTCACGTCGGCGGGCGTCACTTTTTCGAGGGCATCGCGGTACAGAAAGCCTAAGCGCCAGTCGCCGGTGGCAATGTACTCGCTCATGGCTAACCCAACGCGCTCGGCGTTTTTAAAGCTCAACTCAACGTCTTTCAACAACTTGGCTTTGGCCCGGTCGATTTCTTCTTTCGTTGGCGTTACGATAGCGACCGAATCCAGTGCACCCAGCAGGGCAGCTTTGGCCTCGTCAACGGACTTTTCTTTGAGCAATTCGGCGGCAAAATATACGTAGCCGGGGTCTTTGGTCGTGAATGAGTAACCATACTGCTGCGAGGCTTTTTTGGTGTCGATCAGCGCTTTGTAGAGCCGTCCGCCGGGTTCGTTCGTCAGCAGTTCGGTCACCACGTCCATCGTCGGATAGTCGGGGTGTGAGCCGGGCATGATGTGGTACAGGGCCGACACGACTTTGGTGTCGCCCACGCGCCGGAGGGTTACGTTCCGCTCGCCATCCTGTACGGGTTCCTGGCTGTAGGTGGGTTGGAGTACCCGCGTCGGGCGTGGAATGGCTCCGAAATACTCGTTGATCATCGCCAGCGTCTTCGGCTCGTCAATTTTTCCGGCTACTACCAGCACGGCATTATCGGGCTGGTAGAATTTTTTGTAAAACGCCTGGAGGTTGTCGATGGGGACTTTCTCAATATCGGAGCGGTTGCCGATGGTTGAGTTGCCGTAGTTGTGCCACAGATAGGCCGCCGACACCACGCGCTGGTTCAGCACATTCTGGGGCGAATTTTCACCCCGCTCGAACTCGTTGCGCACCACCGAAAATTCGGTTTCGAGGTCGGTTTTCTTGATAAAGCTATTCACCATCCGGTCGCTTTCGAGGTCGAGCGCCCATTTCAGGTTCTCGTCCGTGGCCGCAAACGTTTCAAAATAATTAGTTCGGTCGAGCCAGGTGGTGCCGTTGGGCCGTGCCCCGTGCGCCGTCAGTTCCTGGGGGATGTTAGTGTGTTTGGTGGAGCCTTTAAAGACCATGTGCTCCAGCAGGTGGGCCATGCCCGTTTCGCCCAGCCCTTCGTGCCGCGACCCCACCAAGTAGGTGATGTTGACGGTGATCGTGGGTTTGGACGGATCGGGGAAGAGCAGCACCTTCAGCCCGTTTTTAAGGTTGTACTCAGTGATGCCCTCCACCGATGCGCCCTGGGTAACGCCGGTTGGCAGAGCCACGGCGGCTGGTTTCGGTTGAGCAACCGCGAGGGTCAGGCTCCCGGCCAGCAGCGACGCCACCAGCAGTGTTCTGGGGATTCGGTTAGTAAGCGTAGTCGTACGCATAAAAAAAGAGTTAGTTGGGTGTTGTGAAAACTATTCGTATAGTTCGGTATAAACCAGCAGAATACCAACTGATTTTAAACGTTGCCGCCGAAACAGCGGATGAACGGTTAAGAAGCGCAGCATGGAGGCTAAACGCGTTGGGTGGTTTACCAATGATTGCGGTGTTTCACGTCGTTCCTGAACACCAGATCGAAACTGTTTGAGTGAGGTGATTTACGGCCAGTTTACGCGTTACTCCGAACGCCGTTGTGGCACTAACTCGCTTATGAATTGCATGAACCGTTCTGGCTCTTCAAAAATGGGCGAGTGGGCCGAATTTACGAAGGTGAACAGGCGCTTCTCCGGAGCCTGAACGTGATCGAAATAGCGTTTAGCGATGCGGTAGGGGGTTTGGTAGTCGTGAACGCCCTGAAACAGGTAATACGGAACGGCAATCTTAGGAACTGTCTGGTTTAAATCCGTTGCAATGGCAGTAGGCCAGAGTCGTCGGACGGCCTCCTGTGCTCCCCATGCGTAGTTGAACTTGTCGGCCAGCGTATATTCAGGGCACCGTAAAATGCTTTTTATAAACAACGGGTAGAAGTCGCCCCGGTACATGCCACCGTGGTAATCGGCCACCAGTTTGCGCTGCCAAGTCAGGTAGGCCAACCAGCTGTCGCCAGATAATTTCATCGGACGGCCGTGTCGTTTCAACCGGTCAACGGTCTGATAATCATTTTGTTGTCGGGCCTGTTGCACAACCCAGTCGTAGGAAAGCTGTTCGGCCTCTGCTTGCCGGGCAACCTGGCTAATGCTGAAAAAAGCCTGGTACAATTCGGGGTGTTTCTGAACAGCCAGGATACCCAGGAACGTACCGTACGAATGGGCCATCAGGTAGATACGCGGCTGGTTAAACCGGTTGGCCAGATACCGGCTGAGTTGCACCGCATCGTCTACCAATGTACTGACGGTAAATGTATCGTTGAACAACCGGCGATCGTACGATTTACCCGCCCCGCGCTGCTCCCAGTTAACGACCACGAATTGCTTTTCCAGCGCGTGACCCGTCAGCAGAGGCAACTCGGGCAGTCCCGGTCCACCATGCAGAAACAGCAGCACCGGCTTCCGGCGGTCGTAACCGCGCAGGCAGATCCATTGTTGAGCGCCGTTCAGGTTTATCCGGGTTAACTCGGCGATGCTGTGGGGCACGGGACGACCCTTACCATCGGTAATGGCGGGGGTTTGACCGGGGCTTAGCATCCACAAATACCCCAACGCCAATAGCAGTAAACCAAACAGCCCTGCTAAGCCCCAGCCAATCCGTTTCCCAGTGTTCTTCATCAACGTATCACTTGCTTTTGCAACTACCTGGCATAAAAAAGCCGGAGCGTTGCGGCCCCGGTTATTTACTGGCTTTTGTGCGTGGCTTCTTCAAACCGGGAGGATAGAACCGGTACGGAATGCCGTTGCTGTCGAATTTGTAATACTTACCCTCGAACCGTGCCATCATAGTTGTCGAATCGGGATTGAGGAAGGGTTCGTTAATGCCTAACTCATCGTCCAAACCGGATTTGATTTTCTTTGCGGTACGCTTCGTACTGCTCGTGGACGTTTTTGTTGTTTGTGGCATAACTACGGTCCGCCGATGCGGTGGCGATTACAGCGAACAATTTATCACAATCTTCCCGTTTATTCAAGTAAAATACAGCGTAGTAGTAACGCTCTTCGTAGTACGATATGGCGTAATATTTTTTTGAATCAGCATATTTCTGGATTAGAACGTTCCCCTGGCTCAGCACCTTCGTAATTTCGCTAAATGTAAGTCGATGAAAGCGTTTGTTGTCGGGCTTGTCAAGGTCGCTTAAATACTTAGCCAGGTAGTGGTCTAAGTTGATGGTCTGGTAGAAAATTTCGACGCGTCCTTCTTCGGTATAGATGGACTTATTTATGGGCTTATGGTTCATACTTGCGCAAGTAACGCAAATCAATGATTGTTATAGCTGATTTCGAGCACGAAAAAGCCGGAGCGTTGCGGCCCCGGCTCTTCATTCATTGCTCATGGCCTATAAATCAGCGATGGCTTTATTGATTTCGTCTTTCGTTTTACCCGTCTTCTGCTGGACTTTTCCCCACATCTCGTCTTCTTTGCCTTCTTCGTGAGTCAGATCATCGTCGGTTAGATCCCCGTAGGCTTGTTTGATTTTGCCTTTTAGTTCGTTCCAGCCACCTTTTAGCGTTGTCTCGTTCATGATTGTAGTGTTTAACGTTGAATGATAGATGCAATCAGCAAGACTGCGTGAATAGAACTATGCCGGGACAAAATTGTTTTTCGCGACATGATCCGCAATCCTGTCCGAGTCGATAGTGAGGTTGTAGATAATACCCGTTAGGGGCGTGGTAAAGCCCAGGAAATACAGCCCCGCCAAATCCGGTGCCTCAAACCACAACTGCCGGGGGTAACCACGCTCGTTTAGCACGCGGGCCGACAGGTCGGGGCCGAGGACGGGAGCCAGACCCGGCCGGTAGCCCGTAGCTAAGATGATGGCGTCAAAGTGGCGTTCGCTGCCGTCGGTGAAAGTGACCGTTTTTGCGTTGGTTCGTTCAATACCCGGCAGAACGCTGATGGTACCCGCCTTAATTTGATCGAGGGTGCCGATGTCAATGACCGGTATCTTTCCCCGGCGTGTGTCGTAGGAAGCGGGATGAGCCGCTTTCCCAACTGGTTTTATGAT
>QQTW01003461.1_pt1 | contig 11651 bp, 8 predicted proteins | sample 1904831 | NCBI WGS metagenome assembly QQTW01 (sample SAMN09435610, study PRJNA476489) | Subsurface metagenome, whole genome shotgun sequencing project. | reverse complement strand
GTATTCCAAACTGAATCTAGAATTCTAAAGAAACAACTTCATGAACATGACGATCTACTGTAAATCTTCTCTTTTAATTGTCATCCACATATTCCTACTAAATGTCTCGTGAGATACAAGGTGGATTAATCGTAAATTGCATTAAGATGTCGATTGAAACTGTTACATGGATACATTATAGTGTAAAATGCCATACCAGCCACATGCAGTAGGTACGTGTTCCCGCCTCAGCAACCTTTCTAGTACATAAAACAACCTATAGATCTTGAGACCATGCCAGTGGAGTGTTTTCAGTCAACTTTTGAAGACAGAGATGGAATTGTCAGTATCCATTTGTATGCCAACTCACTCACCAGACGAACCAGTTTTGGTACATTTTGATTGCAGAGATTTGCTAGTACAGTCAGTAACCACTCATCTCCATACTCAATCAAATACCAATGAGAGGCATGGATGACGTGAGGATAAAAGGACATACTTCCACCACTTGTTGCAGTTCGTCTTCATTTACTAATTGCCGTTCAAGTGCGAATAGGTAAGTAGATGATGCACTGGTAGTATAAAATACATCTTTCACTTATTTCCATATTGTCAGGATGGTCCAACTGGCGACGGTCCAACGGTTTGTAAATGCTGTAGATACGTGTTCAAACAAATCTCAAGAAAACAATTCAAAAACTTTGAAGGAGATGGAATGGCTCACTCAAATGGAAGCTGAATCTATGTACATTCGAGACTCATTTCCCACATTGTATACGTTATCCACCGAATTATTTGCTTTTAGTGCTGTGGATTATCAAGTGATACTAAGCGGTTCGTATGGTGTGGGGAAACGTACTTTACTCAATTACATAGTCTATAGACTCTGCAATAGTCCAAATCGACCTCAAATTGTCTTGGATTTAAACGAATTCTTCGGGATTCTCCATATCAATAGGACTGTGGAAGAAGGCGTTCGAGGTGTGAGTTTTCAATCACAACTTTCCAAACGAGACACTTACTATATCTGTGATGCTGTTGCTCTCTCTACGGGTCCATTGATTGAAGGAATTGGTGCCAAGTGTATCATTATCTCTCCTCTTATCAAAGAACGTATAGAACGTTTTGAAAATAAACATGAATGTATCTCCTTAAGTATTCCGTTGTGGTCACCTGAGGAATTAGAAGCATGTCGACAAGTTTGTTATCCACATGTAAGTCCTCAAGAATCTCAATCTTTACAAGCATTATGGGGTGGATTAGTCAAATGGACGCTAGCCACCACAGTTAAAGATTCTCATGCTCAATTCAACCGCTCCTTGCAATCGCTTCCTTTGGAAAATCTCGCAGCCATTCTTGATAATCGTGGATGGACAAGAACCAATACAGAAAGTATGGAAGCAAGTTATTTGATCCATGTCAATGTGGAAAAAAACAACACATTTCAAGCACAATCGGTGCAATTATGTAGTTCTATGGCTGTTTCTCAACTTCTCCAAGCCATTCCAGATCGAAAAGTAGTGGTAGAGCTCATCAATCGGTATCGTGGGACTCTAGGAATGCGATTGTTCAACGAAAAACTCGTGGAGCAAGTGTTGTTGATGACAGATGCAGACAGCAATGAGCATGGAATGTAAGCCTATTGAGTCTGTTAATCTACATATATCTGAAACTACTGTATCAGCATCTCTCTTGTTGAGATTGTGTCATTTCCAAAGCTAATTTCTCCACATGCGGTCTCTGAAGCATGGACAAATGAGTCCCAGGAATGTCAATTAGATCCATCAGGATCCCATACTCTTTGTACGCTCTTGTATCAATCTCCCACCACTGTGTTTTGTACAAATGTACTTGTATAGAAAAAGAAGATGTGGGATGATAGACTGCATCTAAAGCACAATGTGTCGAATATCGATGCGCAATCTGATCATAAAAGTCTCGTTCAGTCTCAGTTCCATCGTGTACATGGTATTCTCCATCTTGCGGTTGAGGAGTTAGGTTTTTATATCCAAAGGTTCGTCTAAAATGTTCATGAAGATCCATCTTTGATTCTGGTTTTGTATCATGGGATGGTAGTTCAAAAGGAGGACCATCTAACAAGGTCAATGGCGATACTTCTTGTCCTTGGGATAGAGCAAGTTGAGCAATGGCGTGAGCCACGCGACAACCAAAGGAATATCCCCCTATACGATATGGACCCTGTGGTTGTTTCAAACGAATCTCTTGCCAATATCTTATTGCCATGTCTTCAATCGACGGAAATGCTTCTTCCGTTGCTTGAATTCCATACATTGGAAATGGTAAAAGTCCCGCTAATTCAAATAACTTCCACACTGTGCCATCGACACAATGAATGAGAAACAATGGGGATTGTTCATCTTGAATCCAATTCAACGGTACGATATGATGGTGAGACATTGCATGTGTGAGTGCTGAAGTGCAGGTTCCAGCCATTTCGTATAGATTCTTACAACGAAAGAAGGTATCTAATGTGAGCATGAGACCATGGGTCTTGACTAACGACATGACTCGAATTGCAGAGAGTGAAGTGCCTCCCAATTCAAAGAACGAAGCGAATAACAACAACTTGTCATCTTGTATATCCAATACCTCGCGCCATGCTTGTTTCAGGATATCCATTGTGATTGTTCTTGTCATACTCTCTGGGGTTTTTTCTACTACATCAACCACTTGATTCTCATCATGGTCTGAATCGATGACTGCTCTTCTCTGTGTTAATGCACGTAGATCTAATTTACCATTGGGTGTACGTGGCCATTGCTCTAGGATATCAACATTATGAGGAAGCATGTGTGTTGGAAGACGAGTCTGTAGATAGTTCTGGATCTCATTGAATTGAGGAGAAGAGAATGACAAAATGACATATCCCATCAATCTATCGTTCATAACCACCACTTCGGCATCTTTGACACCTGGAGCTTGCAATAATACATTTCGTACTTCTTGGAGTTCAATACGCATACCTCGTAACTTGACTTGGGAATCGGTACGTCCAAGAAATTGAAGGTCTCCCGTTGCTAACCATTTCACTCGATCCCCAGTCTTGTACCATCGCATGCTTGGATATCCAGTTGCTTGTAGATCTGAGTGATCAAAACTAGATTGGGTTTGCTCTTCTCGATTCCAATATCCTAGTGTCACGCCACGACCCCCAATATACAATTCACCAGAGACATTCCTAGGCACTAAACGTTTGTATTTGTCCAAGACCAAGAGATGGTGATCATCAATGCCTTGACCTATCGGTACACTCTGTTGTTGCGTCTCTTGAATAGCCATGGCATAGGAATATCGATAGAACGTAGATGTTACCGAGGCTTCTGTAGGTCCATATTCATTCACTAAACAGGTGGGGAAGAGCGAAGGATCTTGGGTACCAGAAGTTGCGTATTTGGTGTAAAATTTGTGCGCTAAAGAAGTTGAAAAGATCTCTCCTGCTAATATCACATGTTTAATCCAGGATGGAAAACTCTCCATGAACTCAATCAACAAGGAGAAATACGACGGCACAAATACACAAAAGGTGATTTTGTAGGAATTCAACACTGTGGCAATGTATTCCAAATCATGAAGTCCATTTTTCTTGGTGATGACAGCACTTCCGCCTACTAAAAGAGGTGAGAGCAATTGTGTAAGAGACCCATCCAATGTCAAAGAAGTACTTTGAAGAAACATATCGTCACTGGTGAATGCATATTCTCGTACGGTCCATCGTAAAGTAGTCAATAGATTTCCATGTGTCACTTCAACTCCCTTTGGATGGCCAGTAGAACCAGACGTATATAAAATATACGCAATGGTATTGTCTGGTGTACAAGATGATGTGTTGACCTGTATCGATGAATCCAATCTCTCCATGTCTTCAATAACCAGAATCGTGAGAGATGAGATTGCTACTGCATTGAATTTTTCATACAAATGACGTTGTGTCAGAACGACTTGGGTCTGACTATCCTCAAGCATGTATTGAATACGATCTGGGGGGAACTCAGGATCTAATGGAATAAATGTGGCACGTAGTCGAAGGATTCCTAGAATTGCAGCGGCAGCTTCTAATCCTCGATCGAGAAACAACCCAACATGCGTACCTGGAGTCACCTTCAATTCTCTCAATGCACTCATAAAAAAATGACTTTGTTGCCAGAGATGATGATACGTCCATTCAAGTCTTTCAAAATGAAGAGCAGTATTGTCAGGTGTTGCTTTTACTTGTTGTTTCACATATTCATCCAGGAACAACTCATTATCAGTGTCGTGTGTTTCTGTACTCATAGTAGCTCCCCATTGATACAATTGCTGTTGTTCTTGTGGTGGGATCATACTGATGGTAGAGAGCGTTTGCGTTGATGTCTTCATCACATTCTTCATTAATTCTAGAAAATATTGTGTATATCCAACAATGGTGCTGTTCTCAAATTTATGAATGGGGTATTCCATTGTACCTTCCAGAACCAACTCCCCAAAATCATTTGTTGCATATCTCATACTCAACAAGAGATCAAATTTGGCGCTTGATGGTGTACCTTTCAGTTCTTTGGCATCTCTGATAATCTCTTGTGGTTCAGTCGAATGCTTATCTTCCCAAGCAAACATCACTTGAAATACAGACTGATGGGCTGATAATCTATCAAATTGTAAATGTTCTAGGATCTTTTGTAGTGGAATCTCCATGTGACTGAATCCATCAACCACACCATCTCGTACATGGTGTAAAAACTGCGTAAAACTCATTTCTTCATGCTGTTGGAATCGAAAAGGTAGGATATTGACAAAATAACCCATGATTTGCTGCAATGCTTCATGATTTCGACCATTGACAGGTGTACCAATCACTAGATCTTCACAAGTTCCCAAGCGACTAAGTAATATATAAAACAGAGTGAGAAGCCCCATGAACATACTGGCACCATGGACAGCACAATACCTACTAAAGAGCTGTTGTAGTTCAGACGACGACTGAAACACTACGGACGCTGCTTTCTTCTCATCCACATTCTGAATGAAAGGATGATCCAAAGGAAGTTCCAGTACAGGAAGCTCACCACATAATAACTCGATCCAATATTGTAGTGATGGGAGTAACAGACCAGAACGTAATCGAGTGTGTTGCCAAGAGGCATAATCTCTATAACTGATGCAATGTTGTGAGTGTTGTTTTGAGTTCTGAAGAGAGAGATGGATGGACGTTGTATCAATGTCTTGAAATTGATGATAATACATTGAGAAATCATTCCAAAATATTGTACTTGATTCAGGGTCAGTCACAATGTGATGCATGACGATGACCAATACCCAGTCAGAGGCTGATTGATTGTTTGTGATAGCATAAAACCGAATAGGAGGCTCTGAACAGAGATTAAACGGCATATTTGTAGTTTGTACAACAAATTCTTGGAATGTAGTATCTTCAAAGTGACCTTCATACAGTTGTATCGATGCAATCATAACTTCATTTCCATCATATGCGTACTGGAAGCTATCCAATGATTGTACTCTTTGTATTGGTGTACCATACGTATCCAGTTGGAAACACGTACGTAGGACATCATGCTTTGTCATAACTGCATTACATGCTGCTTGTAACGCTAATGTGTTAAGTGATGAAGAAATCCGGAATGCACGTGAGATATTGTATGCAGTACTGTGAGGCTGAAGAGTTTGAAGAGTGAACATTTGAAGTTGAGAATATGATAAACATCCTTGATATGGATCCACACATAATCCTGGTATCAATTGTACATTCTGCAACTTGATTAATTCCTCAGCTTTAGAGACAACTCGATAGAGCGAATGAACACGTCGTTGTTGCGTTCCATTAAGGGGATCACCCAACAACAATAACAGCACATCAACTGCAGTATCCATATTCTCATGATCCAATGCATTGAGAAGAGTCTTGATTGACTCCATATCTCTGTTTGTCACCATAGTCGTTGTAGTTGTCAATACAGATGAATTGTGTCTCTTCATCACTATCTGACGATATTTTGATACTCTAATCAGTGATTAGCTGCTGCATGTGAGATACGTCAGCAGTTCAAGTAGAATTTCAACCAATATAATTCCTTCATTTATCGTTTTAACCAATGAAAGGATCGGATTCACAACAAAAATATCAAAATAACATGCCAAAATAATGAGTCTATCATGAAATGTTTCGAAATCAAAGATACATTTTTGAATCTTTACAAATCATATTTAATTTGGATCACGCATCATAAAACAGAATACATCATTTTCGTACATACTCATAATTGTCTTCAAACCACTGGATAGTTTCTTGTAATCCATCTTGAATAGAAGTGAATTGAAATTCAGGTATCAGTGTCCGTAGTTTCTTGTTACTTGCAGTTTTCTTATACTGTCCATCCGCTTTTGAAGTATCAAACACAATATTTCCCTCAAAGTGCATACTCTTGGAGATTTCCAGTGCAACGTCATGGATTGAAATTTCATCCTTTTCATCAACTGAGATAATCAAAGGTTCAATGTTTTCATAATGATCCAATACCCACACTAAGAGTTTTGCAACATCACGACTGTAGATAAACTGTCGTAATGGTTGTCCACTTCCCCAAATAACAAAATCTTGTTTGAATTGTTTGGCAGTGTAGCATTTGTGTACTAACCCAGGGATCACATGACCATCTTCTAGATGATAGTTATCATAGGGACCATATATATTGGTAGGAATCACTGATGTAAAAGTACATCCATATTGATCTGCATAACAATAATTCATTGTATCAATCATACGTTTGGCCATAGCGTATCCTTGATTCGATGGATGTGGAGGTCCATTATGGAGCATGGTTTCATCAATGGGATAGGTGGTGGTGTCTGGAAAGATACATGTTGATAAACAGGAAATGAGCTTATGAACACCAAATTGTTGAGAAGTATATAGTACTGAATCATTTATAGCCATATTATCTCGGAAGAAATCCACGTTATGAAGTAGATTATTGTACAATCCACCCACACGCGCCGCCAAATGAATCACATGTGTAGGTTTTACACGTTCAAACAATCGTTTTGTCTGAGCAGCATCTCGTAGATCACAATCTTTCGAACTCACAAACTCCCATATATCTTCTGTATATTCAGTTGCTGCTACTTCATCTTGCAAAGCTCGTCCAATCAATCCAGATCCACCTGTAACCAAAACAATTCGCTTCATCTTCAAAGTATCTTTGTAATGAAGAACGATTCATTTAAGTTAACACTATGTGAACTTACATGAATCCTAAACTTTACAAATTAAAGACAATATTTGAAGATAGTGAAGAATAACTTTACAATTCACTATGTTCTAATCCTAATGCTTTGAGAATGTCTTTCTCTGTTTGAAATGGAGAAGTTGTAGGAGAGTATCGTTTGGTTGGAATACCATCAACCACTAGAAACTTGGTAAAATTCCATTTGATGTCATTGTTCAGCAAACCAGCAAGTTTGGCTTTGAGGTATTCAAATAATGGATGCATGTCATCTCCATTTACATCCACCTACACAATATTATTCATTAAGACACGATACAATACGCATAGATGAAATACTGTACCTTGGCCATGAGAGGAAAAGTGACATGATATTGGTCTTGAACAAATTGAGCGATAGCAGGATCGTCATTTTGTTCTTGGGCACCAAATTGATTGCATGGAAACGCCAAAATTTCCAATCCCTTCGAGTGGTATTTTTGATACATCGTCTGCAACTCTTTGTAATTTTGATCTGTATATCCACAGGAACTAGCCACATTCACAATAAGAATCGCTTTACTTTCTTGAAATTGACTCATCTTGACTTGATTTCCAGCAATATCCTTCATTTCAAAGTCCCAAAACGATGGTGCAAATTCAAATGCATTTGTTGATACCATAACACTCGATAAAAAACACTGTAGAGTCATTACCATCACCATCAAACTTCTCCATCTTCCTGTAACCTCACTCATATTGCTTCTCTTGTGAAGATTGGATTATGTGGTATTACTACCAAATATAGTGTATTATACATAAAATTTGTTCAATTAGGATTATTCCTAATAAAACAACAATAGGAGCATTCACATTAATGTAGGTTTAAATAGGCAAACCTTTTTATTAAGTGGTACACATACTTCTACAAAGTGGCGGGAATACCAAGAGCTCATTTTGCGTGGCGATGGACCAACGAGGACATCACGTACCTGTTTCGCATCCGTTGAAACCTCGGTCCACACAGGCGTCTTTGCATCGTCATCCATCTGAAAACGTGCATCCAAATCAACTTGTTCCTCCTTCTATTCGTAGAGTGAACAATATGAGTTCTACTAATCCCAAATCAGCTCAAGAAGTGCGTCGTATAAATACCATGAACATGGAGAAAATGATTAAGAAGAATGTAATGGCTGCAGTACCTCGTCCTGGTACTGGTATGAAACGTGGCTTGGCGGTAGTGGAATATTTCAAGCAACAACAGCAAGAACAAGATCAGGAGACGCATCCACCCAGTGCCAAACGAGCTAGAGACAGCCAAATTCTACCACAACGAGCATCTACAACGTCGGTTGGATTAGTCCAAAACACGCTATTAAACACATTCAAGCATGAGAAAGCTGTTCCTTCGTCTCCACATCGTTTACCCATCACACAACAAAGTCCAAGTCCTATGCGGCACTCACCAGCGCGTGTTCGAACAGCGCGTCCCATGCCAGAAATGTGTCTACCAGTCGATCAAATGGAGTTGGCAGCCACGACATCGACAAAACCACCTTCCAAATCACCTTTTCTCTCTTTTCAATCTAAATTAGAACAATCCAAACAAGCGCAAGTCAGTACCGCACCATCACCTGCGCTAATAGAGAGTCCTGCACGACCACCACGTCCATATCCTCGTGCTATTAATCAAGCATTGCTCTCTCCCGTCCGTCTATCTGGTGCTCAACGGTCTGCTCCTTCTCCATCTCGACCACAGCGCTCTCCTTCTCGCACTCACCGCTCTCCTTCTCGAATTCAGCGCTCTCCTGCTCGAACACAACCTTCTGAAACCATAGTAGATCTTACGCTATCTTCTCCCGTCCTCCGTCCTTCCAAACCACATGCCAGATCTTTATTTACCTCTTCTTCCGACTCGGTGGCCACCAAATCGTTGTGTTTTTCAACCGAAGGCGTCGCTTCTTCTATTGATGTGAGTCCTGATGGAGAATGTATTGTAGTAGCGTTTACCGATGGATCGGTTCGGATGTATGAAATGGATAGTACGGTACCAAGTGATCGTCATGGCTATTTACTAGGTCATTTGGATGAAGAATCCAATCAAAGCAGTGCTGGAGCGCATTTACGCGTGAAAATTAGTCATGATGGACGCTATGCATTTGTCGGCTGTCGATCGGGCCCTCGTATCATGATGAGTATCAATTTACATCAATATCGCAATGGCAAAGGTAAGATGAACTGACCCTATCTCTGTACTATTGTCTTTTAATTCTCCTGTCTTTGTCTTGTGGTCTGTAGGAGAAGAAGAAGATGGAGATCAATTACAAAAGTCTTTTCATGCTAACAATCGATTACGAGTAGGTTTTTATATATGTTCTTCATCCTATCCTATTGTTCATCTTTTATATATCTGTATAGGGGTTTTCCGATGTCACCAACGCACCTTCAACTACTTCTTCTCATGCTTATTATCTCTTGTGTGGATTGGGTGTTGGAACGTTAAATCTCTGGCGTTTTCAAGAACTACCTTCGACTTCTGAATCGTCTCCATGGGAATACATTTCCTCTCTTCCCACCAATGGCAATACTGCCATCATCGCTCATTTTTTACCTTCTACCCAGACTCTACCCTTTCAATTGATTGTAAAATGCAGTGAAAAGAATATCCGCATGTGGGATTTGGCATTGAATGAAATAGATCAAGTTCATACCATTCAAAAACATCGTGATGTGAGTGATACAAAAAAAGTGGTGACCATTGCAGGTCGTTATGCATATAGTATCTCGGGAGAAACTATCTCGCAACTAGATCTGTGTACCAATACCTCTTTACTACTTCATATTGAACGATTTGAAACCAGTCAGAATCTCAAATCACGTCGTTCGACCGTGATTTTAGAAACTATTCATGCTGCAGTAGATGGCTCGGAAATTGTGGTCATGTCTTCAGAAGGAATTATGTATTATACCAATCAACCACTACAAGATGGATTGTTGAAAATCATGAGTCGTAACATGTCGTACAATGCGCAATTCAAGACTTGTATGACTGTATATCGTCCCATTAGTTCTTCTTCACAAGAACTGTTACCAGGCATATTGGCTGTTGTTACCAATCCACCAGATGAAGAGGGGAAAGGATTTATCAATATCGATTTAACAAAAACATGGCTCGCACGATGGGGTGTACCAAGTCAAAGTAAAGAATGTTGGGTATGTGGTGTGCGTAATATCAGTCATTGGGGTCAAACAGAAGACTCAAAACAACCTCGTCTTTCAATTACCTCTCGTACGGCTGTCTCCCTCCCCATTTCAAAAGATAAAGAAAAAATAATAGTGGAAAAGAAACGAGAGAAACTCAAAGCAAAACCCAAACCAGTACCTCGTGTGTCCATGACCACCCCTCCTTCCACTCCACAAGAGACCGATTTGAGTCAAGAATTAAGTCGCTACAAAGAACGTTATCAACAAATTGTGACGGAATGGCAACGACGTTTACAAGGAGAACGTCAAATGCGTCGTTTATGGAAACAACGAGATACTGAATTTCAAAGTCAATTACAAGAAGCAATGACAGCGCAACAGACAGCAGAATTGCAATTGAAAACGTTACAATCCCAATTACATGACAAAGAAAAAGAATTTGTCTTGGAAAAATTAAAAAGTGATCAAGAGACCAGTGTGAAATCGCAATATTCCCATTTATGTGAACAATTACAACTCAAATTGACCCAATTGGATCAACAACAACGATTGATGGAACAATCGACCAAAACATTGTTACAAGAAGTGGATAAACAAGTCCACGCTTCGAAACAACACGTCTCAGCGTTAGTGACCCAACAAAATGAATGTGTCTTGTGTCGAGATACAGCTGCTGTCGTGGCGATTGTACCGTGTGGTCATTTATGTTTTTGTGAAGAAGATGCGCAACGGTATCAACGTCAAGTCCATGGAGATCAATCGGTGGGATGTCCCATTTGTCAACGCGAATGCATTTCGTTTTTGCGTATTTATTAACACGAAGCACAATACAATTCCTATTCCACTGTTTTTATATTGTTTGTTTACACATGGACACCAGTACTCAATTTCACAGCTTCTTTAGCAGTACGCACAGCACCAATAGCAAACACTTCACGTTTGGTAGCTTGATGGGTAAATTCTAATCGTTCACCAGGACCTGCAAAATACACGGTGTGTTGTCCAATTTCATCTCCCAAACGAAGAGATTGAGTGGTTAATCCTTCCACACACTTGGTCCCAGTTGCTTGTAGACTTTGTACTAAGGTTTTCGCCGTGCCACTTGGTGCATCTAATTTCTTGGTATGATGCATTTCCATAATACCAGTGTTCCATCCTTCTGAAGGTAATTGAAAAGCTGCTTTTTTAATCACTTGATTCAATAATGACACTCCAATGGAAAAATTCGATTTCACGACCACTGGCGCATGC
>QQTW01003460.1_pt1 | contig 11652 bp, 7 predicted proteins | sample 1904831 | NCBI WGS metagenome assembly QQTW01 (sample SAMN09435610, study PRJNA476489) | Subsurface metagenome, whole genome shotgun sequencing project. | reverse complement strand
AAAAAGGCATGCCGCTGGCCAGTGAGATGCTCGACACCATATCCCCACAATTCCTGGCGGACTTGCTGAGCCTCGGCGCGATCGGAGCGAGGACGACTGAGAGCCAGCTGCACCGGGAGCTGGCTTCTGGTCTTTCATTCCCCGTTGGCTTTAAGAATGGCACGGACGGAACCCTGGATGTTGCCATTGACGCCATCGGCGCCGTCAAGCATCCGCACCACTTCCTTTCAGTCACGAAGCCCGGCGTCGTCGCCATTGTCGGTACGATCGGTAACGAGGATTGCTTCGTGATACTGAGAGGAGGCAAAAAGGGTACCAACTACGACTCGCAGAGTATCGCGGAGGCCAGGGAAAAGCTGGCAAAGGCCGGCACCAACTCCCGTCTGATGGTGGACTGCAGCCACGGGAACTCGGAGAAGAACCACAAGAACCAACCGAAGGTGGCGCACGTCGTGGCCGAGCAGATCGCCGCCGGAGAGACTGGCATTATGGGAGTCATGGTCGAGAGCCACATCAACGAGGGTGAGTGCAAGGCAAAATGTCGCCTGTAGATCGCGTTGAGCTAAACATAAGCCGCTACAGGAAGCCAGAAAGTGCCCAAAGAAGGCAAGTCAGGTCTTCAGTATGGTGTCAGCATAACCGACGCGTGCATCGGGTGGGAGGATACGGAAAAGGTGCTCGAGGAGTTGGCGTCGGCGGTGCAGAGACGTAGGAAGCATTTGGGTATGAATGGGCACCCGTAGCGGGCTAATCTCGCTCTTCACGACGCATAATTCACTCGGATCGGGGGTGTCCCACAATCAAGATGGAGTATGGCCCGGCTACAGTGCCTGACAAGCAAAAGGTCAGGCGTAGTTGTGGGTCACGGACTCCTTGGCAAAGAGCTTTTGGCTCGGTTCGGATGTTGGTGTGACTTTGCATAGAACGGGGCAGTTTGTTTCTGGCATAGAAGTTTCTTTTCTTGAGTCTTTGCTTCGTTGCGATAGATGCGCAGTCGCCAAAAGTCATCGACTTGGAATAGCAATCAGTCTCGGTATACTAAGACCCGGAAAGCTCGCTTTCTGATACCTTGCACTTGTGGTAAGATGAAGAACGCTGACACACAAAGAGTGAGCGTCGATGACGCTTGAACTGGCATCTGACAATGTCAAGTGCTGACTGCATACGCGATGTGTTTCGAACAACTCTTTCCCCACACTGACACGATCCGCGGATTGTGACGACCGAAGACGTGGCTTGGTAATTTAAAGGCTTCGCCTGCATGAAGGCGGCGGGGGGATGGGCGGGCCGGGCCTAGGCGCATCCGCTGCGGGCTGGGGATCGGCCGTGGAATCTGCCAGATGAGAATCTCGGCGATCAGTCCGTCCCAATCTGCAGTGTATGGACACCACCTTTTGGCAGAGGATGTGCCCGTGAGTGGGGATGGTGCTTCTCGGCCGCGGCTCCTGTCCACTGATTATAATAGCTTTCATGTAAGAAGCATGATACCGAACAGAGGGCTTGTCCGCTCAAGTGCTTATGGCAAGAAGCACAGCTCTCCGTAGGGGCTGTGACTGGAGTCCATATCGGCGAGGCGCGGACAATGCGTCCAGGCCGGTCGAAGCTTCCGGCAATATGCATCAACGGCCCAGATATGCGCCAGCGAGCTCGTTGGAACTTGGCAGCATCCTGCACCAGGTATCTGGATTTCAAGTGCGCGTTTGGTACATACTGTACTCTGCAAATGCACGGAAGGTGTCGTGCAGTGCAGTCATGGACGTGCCAACTTCTGAGCCAATCCACAGGTGACTCGCGTGATTCTTATCTGCGCTACGGGATCGTGACCGCGCGGATACGCTCAGTTGATTGGGTTGGTGCAATTTGATGTAGTGACAGCTGTGAGGGTATCTGCATGATGACCATTCAAGCGAAAGCCTATGGAAGTTTTCGCCTCGTTCAGCTTTAGCGCTCCGGTGCCTGACAATGGCAACCCGCCGTCGGCAACACGGTCAGACTCTTTTCCTGGCCATGACGTTTCCAGTTCATCGCGAAATCAGGAATGGAAATGTCAGCAGTAAATGTCCGAGGAAATCCGTTGTTCCTTGACAAGGTAACTGCATCGGTGCCTTAGGCTGTCAATATTGAATAGAGGCCGAGGGGCTGAACACCGGTTTGCTCATCGATCGTACTCATTCCCCGAGAATGCCTGAGGACATGTCGATCGCACAACAAGACAAGTTGGAGTATGGGGATCGAAGAATAACCACCTCGGGGAGCGTTTTCATCGTGCTTTTCGTCTACAGCTCTCCCTTCGTACTATGGACGAGAACGTCCGGTAGGCTCCGTCTGACGCCCGTGACTCCGGTCCAAGTGCTATCTCGTTACCTGATACAGACGTCCGTAGCATCTCACCAGTATCTGTCCATCAATATCTGCTCACTATGCTCGGCCCGGGACAGTGGTCTGGGTAAATTTTGATGACAACTGACATTCTCATGGTGACTTTGATAATCCCTCGTCAAACGCCATCCATAGTCAGAAAGAACGCTTCAAGAAGGCCATGGGCGTCGTACAAACCGCTGAAACCACTACTGACTCGCCGTCGACTCGCCGTCTGTCCTTCCGACTCCTTCGGCCGTGCCGAAAGAGCGCACGGTCGAGTGGAATCTGAGGGACCGCAGTGTTTCCTCGGTTGAAGCGATGGGTTCCGGTTCCTTCTCCACGGGCGTCGTCGATCCGGATTCCGAGTGGGTGGAAACATGGATTTGCTTTTTCTCGGAAAGGATGCTGGCGACCAAGTGGGCGGAGCCGCGCCGCGGCCTGTCCTGCGCACTGAATGAATGATCTCCCGCCGCACATGTGTGTATTTCTGTGCGTTGCGCGTATATTCCAGCGTTATCGGGTGTATGTATCGTACAGTCGGGAGGGGATACGGCCTGTGTGATCCGGACGAGGTAAGCCATACCGGTCTCTTGGTGGGGAAGCTGAAGGGTCGAGGTCTAGCGTGGGATCTCATTCTCTAGGTCGTGTTTAGTTTTAGAACGGAGCCGGTCTTACTCTGCTGATTCTCTCCAAGGGTTGCGGGTTGCGAGCTTGCAGTTGCTAAAAAAGACGCCGTCGCGGAAGGCGGGACGCGCTTGGCGGAAGGCCCGACGTCTGCCCAACAAACATCACCACAACCTCCACCTCCACCTCCACCATAGCAGGTACGTCTTGGCCCTTCATCGCTCCTTCCACCACTCTCCCTACATATCGTGCGAGTACAAGTACCTAAACTGACCCTCTTCTCCAAGGCCTATGCCCGCGCTCCATCGCAGGTCTGCTTCGCGCACGTGCTGCTGTCGGTGCTGCGTCTTGACGGCTGAAGACTGGAGTACATCAACCCGGCCAGCTGCTTGAGCGCTTGCTTCTTTCCAAGGTTCATCAGCCATTGCTAGCTCCCTGCTCGCCCCTTCTCTGCAATCCTACTCTTCATTCAGACTGGTTCCGAAGGCGTGACCGCAGGATCGGTAGCTGGGTCAGTCCACCCACCCTGACCGTGGAAGGAGGAGCCTAAGCGCCTATCGAATCCATCCACCTCGACTCTCCTCACGTCTCGAACACGGAACTGGGCACCCTCGTGCACTTGAGTCCGCTCCCACGGCCGCGGTCGACTGTTTCGGTACCAAACTCGGAAGAATAGGTAGTCGTGCATACCCGCGGCACCGGTAGATCGCGAGAGGGGAGCTGCACTCGGAGTGTTCTTGTGGCTGACTTGCGCCTCTCAGACCCAAGACGAGCCTCTGACTGTGGGACCCCAATCACAGAACCACTGGAACGTCAATTACGGGACCCTACTCTATCGATTTCTCCACCACCTTCTCGCTTCCACTGACAAGCTCTACCACCTCGGCGCTCTGGTGCCTCCGCCTTGCCTCTATAAACCCCTGCACTTTCTCGCTATCAGAGCAAACCTGCAGCATTCGAGCACCTATACTTGGTACACCACCGCACAAACCCCTAGATACCTGCAAGCGGCTCTCAGACCTCGCGTGGTCAGCAGCACGGCCGCAATGGCTACTTCATTTACCTCATCAGCTCCGACCATGTATCCTCGACGAGAGCATCCTCAACCCATTCCTTCCTCTCTTCCACCTCCACCTCCACCTCCTCCACCTCCAACCCACCGACAAACCAGACGATGCCACCAACCCCCCAGCCGCAGCAGCAACAGCCCTACGGTAGCAGCGGTAGCTCTAACGGCATGAGCGTGAGCGGCACGAAGGGGAGTCGGATGTACACGTAATACTTTCCGCCCCCTTGAGGTTCACAATCGCCGGCATGAGCTGACATGAACAGTCTCCGTGTTGAGCAACAACCGATACGTGCTCGAATGTGTGGCTTCGGTGACAAGGTATGCCTCAGAGCATGCATGAGTCCATCATGTGTCTCGGTCGAAAGAACGCATTGACTGACCTTCGAGCGCAGGACCGAAGACCAATTACACCACCTCCTTGTATCAGGCTCCTCGTCCATGATACCGCGACGGGGAAGGAGGTCGATTTCAAGTAAGCGATGGATCCGCCTTGTCTGCCATTTCATGCTCTGCGTCGATACTGACTTGACTTGACCGACAGCGAAGTGGATAGCACCTTCTTCGTTCTCACGGTAGATCTGTGGTCCGCCGACGCCACGACCGAGGTCAACCTCGTCCGGCAGTCGAGCTCATCGCCCACGGCGGCGATATCAACCGCGACCACCACGTCGTACCCGCCGCCGCCGGAGCGACCACCGACCCACCTGATGACCTTGATCAACCACAATCAGATGGCAATGACGCAGGCCTACAACCACGTCATGTCCGGTGGCCAGATCCAGGGCCAGATTCAAGGCCAGATCCAGGGCCAGATCCAGGTCAACCCTTACGCCGCTCCGCCACACTACCAGACGGCCTACTACCCTCCCACCCAGGGGAGTGCCATGGGACCAGGCGGCTATCAGTACGCGGCGGCACCGAACCCGCAGCCGACGTACGTGCCCATAGGGGCCATCCCGATGCATGCCCCGACTTCGGCGACGGGCATGTTCACTCGCAACCTGATCGGCAGTCTGACGGTCAACGCTTTCAGACTGACGGACACGGAGAACAAGGTCGGCTTCTGGTTCATCTTGCAGGACCTGTCAGTCAGGACGGAGGGCTCTTTCCGGTTGGTGATGCCGTCCTGCCTGGTTTACACCTACTGACCAGCTTAACAGCTTGAAAATGAATTTTGTCGACGTCGGTGGCGGTTCAGGGAACTCGCTCAACACCGGCAAGGCGCCTGTGCTGGCCTCTGCCTTCTCCGAGGTGTTCCAGGTCTACTCGGCTAAGAAATTCCCCGGCGTTATCGAGAGCACACCGCTCAGCAAGGCCTTTGCCGCTCAGGGGATCAAGATTCCCATCAGAAAAGACGGTCCGAAACCAGCGAACAACCAGGCCGACTTTGATGCTGATGATTAGATTAGGTACAGGTCAGAATCCTTCCACTGATGACTGATGAGCTCATCGGTTTCGGCTGTACCTGGGTGTGCAATGATGCTTTGCCCCACTCCTAGGGATCAGGCCTTTGGAAAAACCATAGTGTCGGTATGGATGCGAAAGGAGCGGCCATCTCCGGCGCATGGAGCGACTGGTGAGGGCGTCCGTGGGTTGTGTTTCACGCGGTAAAATCGGTTGGGAACGGGGCACTTGACGGTCCGGCGAGGTTGTCCATCATAGAGGTCGCAGAAGTCCAAGCTTTTGCTTGTGGTCGTGGTTGCGTCGAAAGGGTCTGGAACATGTGACAATAAAGAGTAAAGAATTGTCTTCCTGATTCGTGGTTTGCAATATCGGTTAATGAAAATCCAACAAGATTGGCCGGCCGCGGCGGATGCTCTCTAAGCTTCCACCACGCTTCGATTCTGGCATGGAGTTGTCCAGGTACAGTGCATGTATATACGAAGTCGACATATGAAGAATTGGGTAATCTGCACTTGCCTTGCCTGCGCATATGCAAATCCGTCGTCCGGACATTTGAAAGGGATACCGTTCCATAGGTGGCTCTCCCTCGCTACCGAAGATAGTGAAGCAGCCACGAGCATCAGCTCTTGGATCCGCCTTTGAGATGACAATCTCTAGCTTGGTATGTAAAGATGATGGGGAAGATGTTGCAGTAGCCATTGAAGATTAACAAGACTTTGAAGGGTCTCAGGGACAGCCTTTAGAGCCGCGCGTTTCCCTTTTATGGCTGTGCGAGATGCGCGGTTGTCTTTCCTTCCTGCTTTCGCGGCGGCTCCAATCGTGCCCTGGCGTTCTAACCTGGGGAATAAGAGACAGCTTTCCAGAGCTTCTTTCACTACTGCCCCTATCCGATGGCTAGCTTTCGTCGAGCACCCGTCGTTGCTTCAGGAGTTCGCACGTGAAGTAGCCTCTCCCTGGCCTTGGTTCGTTGGCGGGCCTTATCACTGATTTCGAGCGATGGCTGTTATACAGATGAAGTCATACATTGCAGTCCTTTGCGAGGAATGATCCCGATGTGATCTTGCACGGGTGAGCCAATGCCGCCAATCGCCCGCTGCGAGCTCGTTGCATAAGAGTCAGCTTTGATGTCTCAACTAGTGCTGGGCTTGCTCAGCCTGGGGATGATAACCAATGCGTATGTGCATTGTGCGTCTTTGTGCGACCGAAGGCTTGTGATAGTTCGGCAGCATCATATGCTGGAGAGTTGTGAGATTTCGATATCATTTGACGGACTGAAGTCACTGGACAGGCGGTCTCCCGCATAAGACATTCTCACTCAAAGAGACTCTTACCAAATGCAGTGTTGGTACAGGCCCTTGCGAGCTGCAGAAGCGGACAATTGGATTCTGAAAGTCTAGAGCCTTAGAAACAACCTGAGCTGCGCCGTTTTTCTAACCATTCAGTCGCTCGATGACGAGTGCCAGACGCCAGTCTAGACGTGTGTCGCGGACCTCAGAACTCCATATGTAATGAACCTCGATGCACAAGAGGTCCCATAGCCTTGAAAGGCGAAGAAACGTAAACATTCACTCATCCAAAGTGGAAGAGCGTCTGTTTCTTATTCTTACCCTTCTTCTTCCCGCCCGTCGCCCCCGGACCCTCATCAACATCCTCATCAAGCCCATCTGGCCGCGCACCCGAAGAAAGCGCGGCGGCACTCCACACATTACTCGGCCCGCTCCGGCCATCATACGGCCTCCGCACCGCGTGACCGCCGTATCCAGGGCTGAACAGGGTGGTGCTAGGTTTGGCGGCCGCCGGCAAAGCCGGGAACGCGTCGTTGTTGGGCGCGGAGGCCTTGGCTGTCGCACCACCTGCGCGAGACGCAGCGCCCGCCGAGCTGGCCGGCAGCGGCCGAGAAGCCACCGAGGCGGTCCAGGGAGCTGTTCCTCCGCTGCGGCCCGGGCCTCCTCTGGATGGTGGCAGAGCCGGGAAGGAGGTTGTGCCTGTGACGGCACCCCAGCTGCCTTGTCTGCTGACGGCCGACCTGGATGATTGGGCGGTGGAGCTTTTGAGCTTCAGCACCCTCGATCCGCCGTGGCCTGGCGCCCTGGTGGCGGAACCGGCCGTGCCATCGCTGCCGACGGGCAAGGACGGATAGTCCTCGTTGACGGCTTTCCAGTCGCTCCAGGCTTTGAGAAGATCGTCCCGCTTGTGGGAGATTTCAAAGATCTCAGCCAGCTCTTTGATAAGTTTTCCGAGTTCGGCGGAGGTCGTCTCGAACAAGGAGAAGAAGCTCTCGATTAGTTCTGACGCTGATTTGGACGAGTTTCTATATTCGGAAATGCTGGCGCGGAAGTCGGAAAGCTTTTGCTGATCATGCTTGAGCAGCGTGGCTGCTCGTTCCGTGACGGCACTGTGCCGTAGTCGTCGAGCCTGCTCCTGCGGGGTCAGAGCCGCTGCCTGCTGAGAGGATGCTGAAGAGGCTTGGGTGGAGCCGTTTGATGGTGTGGACAGGGAGGGAAAGTTTTCTGCGTTTCTTGCTGCCGAGCGGGTGGCACCAACTGCAGCCGGCTGCTCAACGGCAGGTCGTGAACTTGCAGCACTTGGTTGCGCAGGCGTAAGCTGTCCGCCGAAAGTTCTCGGGGCAGTGCTTTGGGCATTGTGAATGGCCAACTGACGCTGAAACGCAAGCTCGTCTCGCCGAAGCGGCTGCGCTGAAGATGGCGGTAAAGGGTCGATGGCGGGATCCCTGCCTCTGGCCCTGCCGCGGCCGTCCCTTCGTCCGGCCCGTTCCTGCTCGTGTGGCGCGCGAAGGGCAAACGCGGACATGTCCACGCGCCGGGCATCTCTTCTCGCGTCCTTTGACAGACCCGAGGGATGAACTTCAAGCCAATGCGCCTTCAGATCCATTTCAGATTCGAAAACTACAAACTTCTTGTCGAGACATTCTTGCTCCGCACAGAGGTAATGATCGGTTTTGAAGTGCGTCTCCAGCGAGTTGTAGTCGATATAATACTGTGGCTGCCGGCCCTCGGCTCTCCTGTCACAGATGTGACAACGCTCGTGCTTGTCCCGGCAGTGTGTGTACAGCTCGTCATCACCGTAGAACCTCTGGCGACAGAAGCCACACTCGGGATGACCTCTGAAGCCGCTCTGGTCGACCGCGCCAGGGTTGTCGTCGCCGAATTTCTCATGCTTTCGCAAGCTGTTCTGCGTGAACAGTTCGTGCTCATGAGTGAAGACCTTCTTGTTCCTTGTGCAGAGATCGCTGCATCATGTCAGCACGACGTCTCTCATGAAGCCCAATATACTCTGCTTACCACATGACCTTGTGATGAACGCTCCTGACATGTCGATGAAGGTCTGGCCATCCGAAGCAAGCGACATCACAGTTGGAGTCGGGACAATTATACCGCAAGAGGAGCACAGTGTCCTCAAAGATGTCGGGCTTTTCGTACTTGACGCCCAAATTTTCGTCTTTGGTAGCGAAGTCGCCCTCCACAAAGTCCTCAAACCTCTTGATTTTGTCGTCTGTGAATATAACGTAGTCTGATACCGTCTTGAGGACTTTCAGTCAGCAGTCACGTTCCATCTGCCCGGAAGGAACCACTCACTCGGCAGTGCGCGCATGCTTTTGTCTTGTACAGGGCTCTCAATCTCAGTGCGCATATGTGACAAGTCCGGTGGTTGCATGGAGCCACGGCATTGTGGACGACGGCCGACGCGCATATGAAGCAGATTTCTGCTTCGACCGCGCCGTCGTCGGCCAGCTGCTCGTCTGCTTGAGAGCCCTGCTCGCCCTGTTGTTCTGTGGCATCTCCGGTCGGACGAGTACCGGAGGTGCCTTCATTTTTGAGAGGCGGTGGCGGCACTGGAGGAACAGGCTCGTCCACTGTTCCGTCCACGTACATATGGACCTGGGAAGCTTCCCCGGCGCGTCTACCTCGCCCTCGAGTGTGTGATCCACGACCGCCGCGCCTTCTATCGCCTTGTCGGGAGCTGCCGTCACTGACACCTTCGTGTGGCCTTCCTTCTTGGTCCCTCCTTGCCCTTCCACGTCGTGAACCTCCACGGTTCGGGTTCGGGCTGGCCGGACTGATGTCACCTTGGATCGCAGTCATTGAGCTTGTCATTCTTGGGCTTTTGGGCGGGAACCCGTGCTGAATGAGGTCTATCCTCTGATGGATAAGATAATGCTCTAGTCGCAAGCTATCCCAGCAGTTGGCGAGGGGCAGAATTTGTAAACAACCTCCGCGCTTGACGTCGTGCGGGTTGAGATGGTGGGGGCTTTTTGAGGTCGCAGGTTGTTATCGATAGGCGTAGCAAGCGTGCAAGTCCACGACGAGATCGTTCCCGGTTCCTAACAATGAAAAACACGAACAGGACAAAGCATATCTTAAGTACACGAGCGGATTGCAGGTCGCTGTCAGCCTTGTCATCAACCTGAGGTTGACTCGCCGTTAGTGCATGCGAGTGACTCACAGCTGCACGTTGGATCTGGACGCGAAGGCAGAAAAGATGCTGAGCCACGGCGCAGCGCGAGGAAAGAAACCACCGGCGAGCCGTCTTCCAGGTTGGTTTCTTCAAGCTTAGAAGCTCGCAGAAGACTGCCGCTGAGAGATCTGACTTAGTTTCTTGGATTGAATAACTAAGAGCCAGCATTTGTAGTATCGCGATAGCAATGTACTGCGCGGGCTGGCAGGGAGAGCTCACCGAATCACCACGTACCCGTCTCGGTGTCGGTGTATAACGAAGCCCGATTTCTGATGATTTCTGATGATTTCTGCAAGGTATGCGCCCTTTTCAAGAGAGCATACACCCTTATAGAGTGAATAAATCCATAGCTTCCGCAAGAGATAACGGTGCAGTATGTATGAGTGTGGCGTATGGTAGCACCAAGCAAGATATCAAGCGACAAGAACGGAACCTGGCCTTCATCAAAGCGGTCAAGTCCCGCGGTGCTCTATAGCTCCCACAGACAGTCCTCCTCCTCGTTATACTGGTCGCCGTAGTAGGTCCTCTTGATCTCCGCCATCTGCTCCTTGTCGCCGTTCATATGCTCCTTCAGCCAGCCTTCCAAGCTCTGGATATGGTCCGTCCACCTCTCCGCATCCCTCTTCAGCCTCTCCAGTTGCCGCTTCCGCCTCTCCACCTCCACCGGATCGCTGTCACTGTACCGCGCGAGCTCCTCCTTCACCCTCTCCACATCCCTCGCCAGCTCGGCGTGCTTCGCCGTCAGGGCCTTGCGGTCGATGCCACCCTCCGTGAGCGAGCTCTCGTCCTCCTCGCGGGCAGTCGTCGCTGCTTCGAGCTTCTCTTCGAGGTCTGCGACCGCACTCGCAGCTCTGTCTCGCTCCTCTTGCGCTCTGGCAAGGGCTGCTTCCTTGCTGCGCTTCTCGTCGCTCGGGAAGCTCCAGTACCAGTTGCCGCTGCCAATCTTCTCCACCCGGATCTTGTTGTCGTCCGATAACGCCTGGAGGTAGTCCTTGACCTGCATGCCGTTGATCGAGGCCACAGACGGCAGTGCTTTCTCTAGGTCTTTGATACTGTGCGCCACACCCGATGTCTGAAACCATGACAGAATGAGCGCCTGCTTTGCAGCTGGCGGTCCCGCCTTCGGTGCCTGCCCGTCATCAGTCGAGGCCAGGTTTCTCACAGGCTTCATCAGGTTCTACCATTTTCACGGCGGCAGCTGTCTAGAACTTGAATCTCAACTCAAACTAGACTCGGGAGCTGTGGTGGAAGGACGTAAAGTTAGACTCTGAAAGAAAGATGGTGTCGTTAGAGACTGCGCGTAAACCTTCAATGCTGGTGGAACCCTGCTTATAGTAAAGGTTGAGGAAGCACAGTGCTGAGACAAACCGACGAAACAACTGGTGAAAACGTATCTCGGAGTGCGAAGCGCAGAGTTCACGAAACTTTTGCTACCAACGCAACGCGAGATACCACCAAATGATATATGGGACGTTAAAACTGAGGTGAGGTATTGGAAGTACGACTTTGATTTGTTCCAAGGGTGCTGCGTTTGGGGTAGACGGATTACACAATCACCCATTTGCGGCCTCATGGGCTGGGAAAAATCGTCCCCCGAATGGAAAATTCCTACAGGTGCAGATATAAACCTCATCATGACCTACTTGAGGGTGTGACGGTAGGAAGTCTGCTCCGACAGCACTGGTTCACCCCAATGTTCGAGGTTTGTCGACTTCAGA
>QQTW01003459.1_pt1 | contig 11652 bp, 14 predicted proteins | sample 1904831 | NCBI WGS metagenome assembly QQTW01 (sample SAMN09435610, study PRJNA476489) | Subsurface metagenome, whole genome shotgun sequencing project. | reverse complement strand
GGGGCCCCCTCTGGGGATAAGGGGCAGGGGGAAGAAGTAAGCGACAGCGAAGATGATGATTCTTGATGCTGGTTATGCGATGAAGCAACACACATAACGAGACAGGCAAATCGCAGCCAGGTGCGCGACGCTCAGGGACGTCTGGCTGTGACCATGAAGCTTACATGGACCCATCAGCAGACTGATTGAGAGAGTTACGTAGAGGAATGTCTCTACAAACGAATCCCGCAATTAACACCACTTTTGGAGACGGTTCAAGCGTTGTACTTGTGGGGAAGATTCCGAGAATATTCACTCACGCCGGGCATTGTTTCGTGGGCTGGTCTGGATCGAGTTACCCGAAGCGAGAATTTGGATCCGCGCATTGGGATGATCGGACGAATTAGCAGCATGGGAGTATGCAGGATAACGTCATCACAGGAAAGATCCTGAAACCGGTACAGATGTCGAGGAGCGATACTTATCGATTGACTGATGCCGAGCGATGAAGGAGATGTGGTGACCTTAAGAGTATGGGCGCAGGCACAGAGCAGATATTTGAACATTGTCTGAGAATCGAATCTATGAAATGCCGCGGTTGAACGAGTCTGTCTTTGAGGAAATGAAGCCCCCACAGCCGAACCGCGCCCCCAATTATTTCCTTAACTAGCGGCCCGCCGCGATGGATACTTGAGACTGCGCCGACTTCCAACACCGAAGCCCTTGTCTCACAGGCCTCATTGAATTGGTGAGAGACTTCTCTACACACACCCGTCATATCTAACGTTTCTGACACCCCGAATGTGGCATCGTTTCAGATTTCGGTGAAACCCCTAGCAGCAGCAGAAGTTGCATGCAGAAGCCCGTTATTCAGTCGCCAGATTGGCTTTCTTTGCCCCTACTTTTAAGGCTAAAGAAGATTGGCCCTGCGTCTTGGCATCGCCCGCTCCTCCATCTTCTCCTTTAGTCCCTCCCCTACGACTACTAACAATTCAAGCTACTGCAGAAGGAGGATGATCCAGATACGGCCTGAGACTCGAGAGGGGTTCTCCCTCTGCCTTCCTACAAGCATTACTGCTTCGACGGTCTAGCCGTCGATGGATGTGTCTCGATCTTCCCTTCTGACCCTCTCGTCCTAGGGCTTTTTTCTTCATCTTTGTTATCATTCATGTCATTCTTTGCTATGTAGTGTATACCTTTCCAACTCACTCCTTCATCACCTTCACGTCGCTGAGTGCTTTGCCGGGTCCAGAGACCATGAAATCCAGCAGTTTCAAATCCATCGTGCGTTGCGTCCTCTGTGTGCTGACAGTTGGAGCGATTCTACTTCTTGCTCACTTTCAAGACCTTGGGGACCAATATGGGGTAATGGATTATTTTACCTTTGCCGTGTCGAATATGAATCCAAGACGACCGCAACAGCACGGACCTATTGGAGCCATCGCCGCAGACAAAGTGATAGTCATGGCCAAAATGGAGCATGAAGACACATCATGGGTTGCGGAAGAACTGTCCGAGTACGTTGAGCTGGATTCAATCCAGGTTTACCATTCTTGCTGACCTCTTTCTTCAGCTGGCAGCGAGCAATTTACACTGTCAATCCTTCGGCGAGCTCAGCCGACATCCTCACCACGGGTGTCAATAAAGGTCACGAATCAATGGCCTACCTTACCTACATAATCGACAATTACAATTCCTCCCTTCCTTCCACGATTGCCTTCCTTCACTCACATCGAAATGGCTTCCTTCGAGCATGGCACACCGATTCTCCTTTACACGATAATGTGGATGCCATGCGCGCTCTCCAACTCCCGTTCGTCGCTCGGAATGGATACGTCAATCTGCGCTGCAATTGGAATCCGGGATGTGGGAGGCACACTACAAATACACATGTCACTCCAACAATCTGGGAAGAACTGTTCAATGAAACAAGTACGCCGCCGGTGGATGATGCAGGGCGATGGAAGGCCCCCATGCCAGACGCAGTTTCATCAAAGGAAGATCGTGATAAAGCGATGTACCTGCGAGGACATACGGCCGCGGCCTGCTGCGCACAATTTGCTGTTTCAAAAGAGCAGGTCCTCAAGAGGCCGGTTGAAGATTATATCAGATTTCGCGACTGGGTTGTTCACACGGAAAAGAACGATGCGAAGAGTGGAAGGGTAATGGAATATCTCTGGCATGTCATATTTGGCAAGGACTCTGTGTAGTGAGAATGCTCTTACTCTTGAATATCGAGACTCTGGCTAATCTTCATCATCTAGCTGCCCCGACGAAGATGTTTGCTACTGCTCTGTCTATGGTCGATGCTGAGCTTTCAACGCCTTTCATTGCGACTTTGAAACCTCTTGTAAATACCGATGGGTGTTGGTGAACCGCTCTGACAAGAAAGAAACCTACATGCGTAATGATCATCAGGGGCCATTGGATTCGGATTCGGATCTGGTGGCTGGTGATGCAGGGGCCAATTACGTCAGCCACATTTGAGACTCACTGCCCGTCGCAGGCACAGCTTACGTCCTCGCCATTTCACTAGGCACGAGGCATCTTTCACTAGTACGAAATCGCCACGACGAGCATGCGGCGGGCGATGGGCCAATCCTTCTCGACTGACCTGCATAACCAACATCCAACGTGTTTTGATCACATTTGACGCTTCTGGGCCTTAACCCACATTGACTCACAACGTCCCATACCTCGAAAGTAGCGAGGTCCGCGACGTCTATCCTCCATACTTCATCATGCAGGACGCATCTTTCTCAACGCACGCAAAGAGGGAACTTGGAGATTGCGACTCGACCCAAACGCGCGTGCAACGAACGGACGTGTCTACCTGTAATTTTTTTCCGCACCCGAGTCACCAAACAAATTATTTTAAAACCCAGCACCGGAGCCGCTGACGGCTTTAGAGAAGACCGACCCCCTTTACTCGACCAGTGGGGGGGGGGCGGGAAAATTGAACGAGGGCTTGAGAAGTCTGTAAGATACAGAGATGGTTCTATTAGCGTTCTGGGGGAGAGGCATCCATTACTTTTCCCATCGTGTATTCTCCAATCCTACGATAGAACGTTCACACCATTCGTATAGAGAGATAGAGATAGAGATAGACACTGACACTGACACTGACGCTCGATCACATCTGTTGGAACATCTCGGAATCTGGCAAACCCCTATATCCCTTGTATATGAAACACTGCCTCTATTGGGGACTACATGAAGAACTAGATAGAACATATCAAAACGATCAGAATCCCCTCCCCCACTTCCCCAGATACAGCAACATCCCACCCTCCCAATGGAAGTAATGCTACGAGTAGTCAGAAAAACCCCAGCCCCAAAGACAACCGACCAAAGTATCTATATCTATCCCCCCTCTCCGCGCGGGCTCCTGGGGTCACCGGACGCGAACTCTTGAGCTGGGATTCCAAGACCCCAGGGCATGTGAAGAGGAAGATTCGACTATTTACAGGCCAAGGCGGCTGCTTCCAGGTCAATTTCTTGCTGATTGTATGGATAGGTGTGTGGTTGACGATGGCTGTACATCATCCTCGGGATCCGGTCTCATCTGGTGTCTTTGGGGTTGAATGCTGTTCCTGTTTTCTGCCTGATCTGTGGCTAGTCGAGTGGGGTTGCGGGAGTAGGTCTAGGTGTCCGTGGTGACATGTTCGAGAGCTGTGTTACTGGGGGAGCGTTTTGTAGGAAAGGGGCTGAGGACCGTAAGAAAGGATGGAAAGTCGTCGTTGTCGAGGAGACGGCTGAAATTTTGCCTGTAGAGGAGGAGAGATGTGCCTGCGATATGTTAATGGGCTCTTTGCCGGAGTAGAGTATCTTTCAGGTCCAACTGGTTCATGTTGAGGTTTTTCTTCATGATCTGGGCATCGAAATGACGGCAGATACTGGGCAATTCTTGCAGTTGTCCCCTAGGATCAGCGCGCCAATGTAGACCCCTTAAGTATAGCCAAGATGCATTGCAGTCACAACTTCAACGACAGTGCTCTGAACCGTAAGAGTCTCGCGTTCTTGAGAACAAGGATCTTGAAAAAATGGATGATTGCTCATTGCCACGCGATGTAGAGATTGAAGCTCGTGGGGAAGCCAGGCAAGGAACATTCTCGACCGTGACCGTGACCGTGACCACCACCACCACCGTAGGAAACACTTCTGAAGGGTAAAAGCGGTTCACCAGCAGAACCAAATAGTCTGTCCACAACCTCGAATCCTGGCAGCTCTTACCTTTACTTTTTGCATCTGCCTTTACCTTTTGCCTCTGCCTTTACCCAGCTCGCTTGGGTGACCTTTCTTATCCACCACCAAATCCTTCTCCACCCATTCTAGGACGTGCTTCCTGCGTGCATAGCTTCCATCATTCCTCCGGTAGCTATTGCCTACCACTTTCGATAGCATTCATCGTCTCTTGTTTGTCAAACACAATCTTCGGGCCATCATCAAAAGGACATCTTAAGACTTGTCTGAGTCATCCACCAAGATGTTCTTCAAACTCTTCAATTCGAATCCAAATGTCGGCCTTCGCATTCCTCCCACCAGCTACAGAAACTTTGCAAGAAAAGCAAAGCTCCAAAATGCCAAACCCAACTTCCTATGGCCAATTCAGCAGCTCAAAGAATGCGCACTCAGCATACTGAGGAGCACAATAACGAAAATAAAGACCCAACCAGACCAATTGTGCGACGCTGGGTATCCTACTTATTAGCCTTCCTCACTAACACGGTGAATAGGAACTTCGTCATTGGTACCTCGCATCTGACCAAGGAGAGTCAGAACAAGCCTGATCAGACCTCGCCTAGAGAACGTGCTAGGACGGCTGCGCTCCACGAGAAATGGAAAGGTTTCCTACCGGCTCTTCACCATGGCTTTCCGGATGGAAAGAACTGTGAACATGAAGCATGTCCAGTGCGTTTGTGGACTCCGTCTTCGTCTCGTTCTTTGTCCAAAAAGAAAGGTGATGCTTATCGTGAGCGTATGGTGCAGATGTTTGGGGAGCCGCAGCAATACCGTGCGCAAAATATGTATGGACCAGATTCATGGTTCGCAGACCCAAAATGCAAGCCAAAGACGCTCCAGTGCATGAATCCAAACCTCAAATTCACGACCAAAGAGGAAATGGATGAGTATTTTGCTTGGTGCGAAAGCACAGCTTGGAACGATCCAGTCAAGGACGTGGAGATGGAAGGTGGCCTAGCTGACCCAGCTTCTGAAAAGAGCTCCTCCGGTGAAGTCAACACCCGAAGCGGTGAAACGATGGGCCTTGACCAAGATCTCTCTGCCGAGGTCGAAGCATCAAGCTATATGAAATATATGACCGAAGACATGTACGCCGAACCCCAGCGAGAGGAAGAGATGACAGACGCACCTGAGCTGCCCATCTCAGATTGGTACAGCTATTCCACTGCACCGTCCACGACAATGACTCGTACCCATCGAGCTCCATTTCAAGTTCCTGAACCTCACCTCTCAGTACAAGATGTGCCACAGAAACAAGACATGAACAATGTTGCGGCTACTACGTTTCTGGGTTTGGGCATGCTTCAGCCATCTCCACAATCAATTGACCATCCGTCCTCGTCGTCCTCGGGTAGAGATCTTGCTACCCCAATTACACCACCTCAAGCTCTGGCCCCAGTCGTAGCAATGCCATCAAACAGCGACCAAAGCAGGAGCCCAACTAGCCATCTTCCTGATGTGGATATGCTTGAAGACGATAACCATCATCAACCAGCTTCTTCGAGTCAGCCTGAACGACAGTCTTCATCCAAAGGGCCGAATGCTTCTTCTTCCCAGTCTCAGTCATATCCGTTAGCTCCTTTCTCTACCGAGACCCGGGATAGTTCCTTTTGTCAGTATAGGCACACTCCATTGGTCCTTCCGTCTCTGGACGAAGGCGATGACAGTAGAACCTCTTCGGTGCCTGGTCTGAACAACCAGATTGAGGACCAAACTTTTGTACCAGCTCTCCTCTGTAGGGAAGAGGGACCATCGGTGATTGCTTTACGGGACGCGATCGTCGATATGAGCATGAACGATGGAGCTGAATCCGATTGGCAGCCTATCAAGGAAGATGTGTTGATGGAAAATGCGCCACCAATAACGAGCTCCATGAGGACGACGCTTTCAGACGAGCATAGGCTGTATCCGGTTGCAAAGCGAACTTGCCTTGCCGCTCAGTCCAGCTCCTCTACAGATCAGCCGGCCTCAAAAACGAGACATGCCGATGATGTGTATGAACGCTTTGTACCATATCAGTATGCCGTGTCGGACAAGCTCGCTGCAAGTCAGCCAAGCTCCGATGCAATGGACCTGGATGATGCTGAAGCAAGCTCCGCTCTTCCGCAGAGGGCAAGGACAGTTTCATCTGCTCCGTCCGCACTGCTTAGCAGAGGCGCGATGCATTCCAGCAAAACGAATACCCCGTCAGCCCTCGAAAGTAAAGTCCTACCACAGATGCAGAGTGGTGTAGGACTTGACAATGAATCTATCTCAGTGCCCAACGCCGGCACAAACTCAGCGCCAATCAACTGCCTAGCAGGCAAGTTCGCTGGGCTCAGCATAGGCCCTGTTGCGGCAACTCAAACGATCAAGAAGCAAGGAGTCTCATTCTCAGCTGCAGCCAGCCATCCATCTCAGTGTGTTGGTCTTCCTTCCGGAAATTTTGCACCGTCAAAGAAGCCTGGCTCTTTCGGAACCAGCGTTTCCAAGAGCAGTGCTGTCGCACCAAACCCAATTGCGTCCAATGGTAACACCCAAAGAGTTGACATGCCTCCCACAACCTTTGTACAGTCTGCAAAGCCCAGCATTAGTACGAGTGTGAAGAATCAGATGAGCAATGTTGTCATTCCCAGTCCAGATGCCTCCGGACTTCTCAAATCAGGACTTAGCTCGACTTCTAGACAACTGTTAGTTCAATCTAAAAAGCCAGGAACCTGGCTTGACCGAAAACCCAAGAGAGATGCTGTGCCTGCTGCGCCTGCCACTCCGATGATTGTCACTTCGGATCGTTCAGATGCCGCTATGGAACTCGACGTGCCTGTCAATTCGGCCTATGGCTCTTCCAAAGGACCGGTTTCAGCTCTGCAAGGTGATGAGCCTCGGTCCGCTGCTGCAAAACCTTTCACACCAGTCAATCCCTCAGATGCAATAGTGAACAGCGACAAGAATGGATCTGGGCCTTTTCGGTTCCCAGAATTGCCTAAACTGCGTGATGCAGGTGGAAGAGCAACCCAAGGCAACCGCACCGCACGACGAGCTGGCCAAACACCAATACGCAGAGCTGCTCGGACTGAAGCAAACGTTTGGGAAGCTGGGCACATCGGTCGCACCAGGACTGGCTTCCGAGATAGAAGTGATAAAGAGCGCCAAGAACTCGAGGGCATATTGCACCAAGTGCCAGACCAATTCAAGATTGACGTGCACAAAGTGATCCAGTCACAAGTGTGCGACGTGGTGCCGCCACGATCTGACGAGACAATGCGAAGCATTCCTGACCTCGCAAAGACAGGCCCTGGCGCAAGCGTCGGACCACATCCTTTTGCCAAAAAGTTCCGATCGAAAGCGGCATGCAGGCAAGATTTGACGTACCTTCGCGAGCTTAGGCAGAAGACACCTTAAGTATGGTTGGACCTGATCACCATGACTCTACAGTCAGGGCGTAACCCAAAGGAAATACTAGAGAACGAATGCGACGCGATTCTTGGGGCAGAGTGGGTGACCGATCTCGCACGCGTTGATAAGGTCGCAAGGGAAGGCAATGCCGCAGACCCAAAAGCTTTCTTTGCTCGCGATCATCTTTCCATGACTCATCGACCCCTGCTCGATCAAGCCGTCGACAAACTGATCAATGATGGCTGCAAAGTCTTTGACATGGCTGTGAAGCATTGGATCAAACATGACAAGTCTGGTAGCAACAAAGCCTTGTTCATCCAATGCCTCGAGCGTGCTGGCTGGATACAGGCTCACTCACACTTCACCAGATTCATGGGGTGGGCAACAGGAGACGCTCCACCATCGATCAGGAGAGCCTGCTTTAATCATTTCAGATGGGCTTTCCCCAGACTGCTTCACGCTGTCTCAGCCGAAAGACTCGAAAAGACGCAGCCCTTGACATTCGAGTGAAGGTCAATTACAAAGCTGGCCGCACCTGCATGCACATTTGGCACCTCACAATATCTCATCATTTGTGCAGATCGTTACCCGTAGTCATTTGGTTCAGCGGCATACTGCCCGTGTTTGACGCAGCAAACAGTCAACGTATCACTGTCTGAGCTCACCGCTGATGAGCCGTTGGCGAGGAGACCTACATCGCTGTAGCGTCCGTTCTCTCTCATTCGATATGGTTTCCATGAAAGTGCGCACTCCTTGATGGACAAAGTCCTTCTGGTTAATCCCATAATCGTTTACATTATTTTTGCAACTTGCTCACACCGAGTGAGCTGTCATTGACCTTCCATATGGGAGGTCAGGTCTATGGAAATGGAGTTGTCTTTTGATTTGGTCTGTTGTTATCTTGGTGCTGGAGGAATGGTTGGAGACCCCTTGTGTATGTAGGAGGTCAGATGGTATGGAATTCACCTCCCTCTTGTTGAGTCATGGGGATGGTAGGGAGGACTTGCACTCGACCCCCAACATGGGAGGTCCGGTTTGGTTTCGTGCAGGATCTGTTGCAATAGGATTGTCCTCGAACGATAGGACATGGGAAGGGAAATGGGTAGGACGAGTTAGCGTTTGGAAGCGATGATGGTTTCCAGTAACCTTGTACTCAGACTTTTATGTAGCTCGTGCCAGCGAGAATGAAGTTTGAGGCTTGAAAGGCAGTGTGAGCTTCGGGTACTGGGTGCTGAATACTTTTGGATTATGATAGCGATTGTAGACAAGAAGACATGCTTGTTACATCTGTCCTTGGGAATTCTACAGCTACAATGTAGTTGAGACAATAATTTGTGGAACCACCACGTGGTTGCCAAGCCCGTCAATGTTTACACTGTCACCCCGGTGAAGCTCTATCGTGGTTCGTGAACAGAGATTGATTTCCACAGAAGAATAAGGGCAGGCTATAATACCACCTGTAGTGAACAATATCCGTTCACCTTTCAATAGTGTTCCTATTTCTGTACAGGGCCACCGCTCATCTCGACCATTGGGAATCATCCTGCGAAAGACCTACTTATCAAAACCTTGCGGAGACCTTTCTGGCTCTTTGCTACAGCGCAAGATGGAAGTCCATGCTGTGCTTCCGGAAGAGCGGGCAAGAGATGAACAGGGCAACATCCTTCCGTGGGGCTACCGATATCTAGAGTGAGAGAAGATGTTCGTCAATGTCCTTCCGCTTTGACTAACACAACATTCTCCAGCTCTTCCCGAAACCCTCGTCTTCCTGAAGAGTCCGGGCCTTTTGGCAAGAACCGCACTACGAGATACACTGGCTCAAGGTCTTCAAGAACGAGGACTGGCACCACTCCCGTGCGACAGAAAGAGAACCCAACGGTGGCAGAGTTTGGGCGACTCTTTGCCAAAGAACAAAAGGAGGAGGAGGAACGGCAGTCAAAGAACACCCTACCCAATACAAGCTCTGGCGATGCGCCGAAGCTTCTTACAGCTCCAGAAGCTGTCGCAACGGAATGCCTCATCTACGGTTATGCCTCCAAAGCGTCCGAATGGAAAGTGCTCTCCAAATATGAGCGGATTGTTGCGCCCTCGTACATTTGCGAAGACTACCCGAGAGAAGACCCCAACCTCGCCCTGACATCCTCGAATGTATTTTCAAGCTCCGTCGTCGTGCACAAAAACCTCACCAAGGATGCTCTACGCAAGAGCCGCGTCTACAAAGGAGGAAGCCATTGGATCAAAGTGACATTCGACAATTACCAAGCAGCCGAACGAGCATGCTTCTACTCTCCACAAGAGATAGAAGACCACCTCGTCTTCTGCGAGATGTGGCAAGGTCGACCACCCTTTTCAGACACACCCCTCATCAAGGGCAGCCACCCCGCGAACGAGCACCAGCGAAACGCCAACGCCAAACTCCGCACCCTCACCACATCCCAAACCACCGGCTTTCTCCAGCCAGGCGTCGAATCAGCCATCGCAGGTTTCGAGCGCGCCACCCAGACCCTCCCCCGCTCCTTCACAGCCCAAGACGTCCAATACGGCCAACCCCAACCCCCGTTAAGAACGCGAGACGACACCGCCATCCCCTCCCCACCATCCCAGTCCTCAACGACCGCCTCCTCCGCCACAGCCACAGCCATCGAGGGCCCTCCATCTCGATCGAAACTCCTCTCCCCGTCTCGCAACGCAACCTCCGCCCTCCGCTCCCGCTCCGTCCCCTCCCTCCCCAGCACCCTCCAACCAACCCCGTCATCATCCGGAGCATACATGACCGCAATCCCCAGCGTGCGCAAAGCCGTGCTGCGGCCCATCTCCGAAGCCCTCCTCCCGCAACCCACCCTCCCAACCCGCATCCTGCGCCGCATCCCCATCCTCTCCTGGTTCGTCGCCAGCACCGGCACCGGCACCAGCAGCAACAAAACCATGGATGCTGGCCAGGACTGGATCGGAGACGGCCCCATCCTGACCGAGGACGGGAGGTGGGACGAGGAGCGGAATGGATGGTATTGGCGGTTCTGGCGCCGCGTCGATAGGATCGTGGGCACGGATTTCTGCGGTGTCGGCGATGATTGAGCTGGACTTTTTTGCATGGCGACTCGTAAGGCCTGGATGATGGGCATGGCATGGCATGGCGTGGGTGGTTCTCTTTGAAAAGTGGCATGGATATAGCATTCAGGTTTAGCGGCATTTACGGGGGTGGAATCCTCTATCCCGAACCGGGGGTTGTTGGGAGAATCAGCAGTAGCGCTTTTACTATACATCTTACCTAGAAGTGTAATCGATCATCTATCATACTGGGAGTAGGGGAAGGGCATATCACGGTAGGTTCAAGTTGCAGGATCATAATCGCAGCAGGCTGCCGCCCTTCGGAGACAATGCAATACATTTTGGTATACAGTTGCAATGCCAAATTGATGCTCGTGGCCTCGGTCTGATAGAAGCAGGCGAGTATAGCCAACTCGCTTCACCAGCAGCGAGTAGCAGCCGCCCTTTTGGAACTCAGGTAATCGGCCGGCCAGCCGCACGTTGCTCCTTGGGCCGCTCCCCCGCCAGATTTATTTTCCCGGCGTGAGGCGTGAGGCGTGACCCTCCCCCTTCTCTCTTTGACGCATTTCACTCGACCTTGCTTTCAAAGTTCTCTCCTTCCACCAGATCCGGGATCTCGTCGTCATCGTCACCGGCCTCTCCATCTTTCTTTCCGCCCTCGGCGCCCTCCTTCTTCTGCATGCTCTGATAGCTCTCGGCTAGCCTCCTCAGGCTGGCTAGACTGTCTGGGCCGAGCTGGTTGAGGATCCCGGGCACGAGCTCGGTGAGTTCCTTGTCTTCGCCGTTGCCGTAGATGGCGAAGGTGTTGGACGGCACCGACGCGTGCACTGTATTCCCACTTTAGCTGGAGACGGGGTAATCTCTTGAGAGAGAGAAATGGCTTGTCCTTGAGAACTGGGGGTTGCTGGTGAGGGAGTGTGTGGGTGTACATACCTTTGGGAGCAGCGAAATGGATGACGTTTCCGTCTTCCTTGAACATGTTCACCTCTTCTATCGCTTGGATGGGCT
>QQTW01003458.1_pt1 | contig 11653 bp, 9 predicted proteins | sample 1904831 | NCBI WGS metagenome assembly QQTW01 (sample SAMN09435610, study PRJNA476489) | Subsurface metagenome, whole genome shotgun sequencing project. | reverse complement strand
TGTCCGTGCGACTGTTCCGTGACTGTCTGCGGCAGATGAATCTCCATGTGCAACTGACTGTCATCAACACGATCAGTAGTACCATCGTTGAAGCATTCGGTAAGCATTTTTTCCAAGGGGCCATCCATTGCATCCATGTTGTTGGACCCATCCACACGAGGTATGTTGAGCTTGCTTTTCCCCAGATTCACGAATTTTGCTCAGATCTGATCTAATTGTAGGCTGGCAAAACAAGATTCTGTCATCATCCACCGAACGTTACTCAGTGCTTCTACAGAAAGTCATGGCGAGTATGCAGATATTGGTGATGCGCACTTGAAGCAACTGACAGTATTCTGCAATTGAGAGATGTGAAGCTTGCTGCGAAGATACTTGGTGCTTGTAGTAGTCTCGGCCCCGGGGAACTTTGCACGACTCTTTAGGCTTAGCGTCATCGCCTCTACCCGAACCTTAGGTCTGAACGCGTTCCTGTCTTGAAAGCGACCTCGACGCGAACATTCGTAAGGTCTGATGTGTTCATAGGTTGGAGTCCGACAGGAACTCGCATCACGGTATTTCTGGACTTTCCTTTTCTCATGAGCACCAAGATCGAAGAGTCAGCAATGCATCGCCTCGATGACTGGCAACAATCTAAGAGAACATCTCGCCTGGTTGTTGAACTCGAAGCCATTCGTTCCACCTTTGAGTTTGTTTTGCGACAACGCCATTCTTACAACACCGACGAGCATCTCTCAGCCGGAGTCCGCTCCAACTGCCAGCATTGGGCCTAGTCAGGCTGGACCACCTGTCGAATATCCGACTTCGAATCCAGCCTCGGCGAGTCAGCCTGGCCCTGCGTTAGTCCCGGAGACTGAGACCGCTTCCGAGAGCCAGACAGGACCGGCCGTGCAAGGGGTGCAAGAGATGGCACGACTGCGATCCGCTCCAGGCTCTGCGGTGAAGCCTGGTCTCGTAGCACTCGGGTCGGTGGCGTGTGCTGGGTCGACCGCAGTTATTCGCGACTTGAAGTCTCCACGTACGGCTCACCCCGCCGAGCACATTCTCAGTCTGATATCGAAAATCCCCTCAGACCCTGCTCCACATCTCTCTGGCGAGGGTACGCCTAAGAAGCCGCACGGAGCTTCATCTCGACCTGGTCTAACTGGTTCGGTGGCAAGAGCTGGAAAGCAAGACAGTCCAACAAGATCCAAGCATGTTCCTGCCACAGCAGGGAGGAAGCGAGCAAGTGAGGAGTTCGGGCGCGATATGGATACCGAAACGCTGGCAGTGCAGACAAAAATCAAGTGCGCACGACCGATGGCTCGCGACAACATCTCGGCTGAGTTCACCTCAATCGACGACATTTTTGGCGAGCCACCTCCACCATATTCTTCCGTGGCCAATGTTGTAGGTGCGCGAGAGCGTGTTGCCAGGAGTGGAGTCGGTATGAATGCAGGTAATGCACAGCCGGAAACCTCTGCCATTGACATTGAAGATGAACTCAGCTCTTGGGAAACAGTGACACGTATGGAGACCAAAGAACTTAGATCTTCGAGCGTGACAAGCTTCGAGGCAACCGTCAAGAAGGCACCGGTCAGTTCACAGCCGTCACCGAGCAAGCACAGAATCTACTCTCAGACCAAGCCGATCTTTTCTGGTCCGCCTCCGACGAGCGGGCGAAGAAGACGAATCGTGGCCGATTCCGAGGACTGCGAAAGTAGTGATGATGGTTCTGGTGGCGACTTACAGTCCTCGAGCAAGCCTACGGTGAGGCCTCAGGGGCCTATTCAAGCCGAAGTAAGAAGCGCACGCGACGCGATTGCACTCGAGCAACACGCGGACTCTCGGCTTCCTGATCGTGGGTCGCAACAAGAGCCGAATGCGAGAAGAGGATGTGTGGATGCTGCGGCTTACGGAGGTGAACCGGTCAAGGTTTCGCCCTCAAAGAGAAGCGATCCCACATCTTCTCGTCGGCCGGACACACTTCCTCCCACAGGCGGCTCCAGTACCTTGGGAACTATAGTTGCCTCGCAGGATGCTTCTGTGCTCACATTAACGAACCGCGACGAGATAGCGGTGCGCAGGCTTCTGGGGCTTGGTGAAGGTCGGCTTGATCGCTTGTCGGAAGCGGTTGAGCAGGAGCTTGGAGACGCGTTGGAACAAGGATTCGAAATCGTGGCCGAATTGGGAGAGCAGCCTCCTGCGTTAATGGAGGAGATACAATCCTGCAATAAGAGGAAGGAACACGTTCAACGGCTGCTGGAGGCGCGCCAGAGGCACCGGCACCTGAGTGAAAAGAAGGCAGCGATCAAAGAGACGGTCAAGCAAATCATGCAACTGGAAGTGAAAGACAGACCGCAGCAAGACGTTTTCGCAGAGACCAAAAGAATCACACAGGAGATCAAAGAGACCGAAGCCGAAATCGCTCGCGTACTTCGTTTTCCGGATATAGTCGAACGTCTCGGTTTCTCGATTACGCCTGGGGCTTGTAGTAGCATGGCCGGTATTGTCGTGGGAGCAACGCAGCTACCAGCAAGAGAGCAGCGCGAATATGCAAGTCACCGGGCTGCCGAACGTACCTCTGACATGCACGAGCTCGTGAATCAGACGCAGCTCATGTCCCCCCGCCCACACTCAGTGCAGAGAGTACAGACCACCGCCGCACAAATGGATGGACGAGAGCTCTACAGAAGCCACACTTCGGTCGAGGGCGCTTTCGCAAACGAGTCGGTATCACTCTTTACGACCGTCATGGGCACGCCACCTCCGCGAATCGTGGACGATGACGACTTTGGCGAGGACGATGATGATGCTGAAATGCTAGAGGTCGCCGACGACATCGAAAATCAGGGCGTGAGAGAGCGCAGTTTTCGGCCGGAAAGGTCTAGAGCAGTCTTTGGTGAAACATCCGGCAATCAACGGGATTCGTCAACGACGATGGGACGACAGTCAGGGCACAAGCTTGCGGGCAAGCCGCCAGCTCTTCCAACCCTGGACGCAAGCTTGATGCAGCACCCATGGTCCCGCGATGTCAAGGCTGTATTGAAGGACCGTTTCCACCTGAAGGGGTTCAGAAAGAATCAGCTGGAAGCAATCAATGCGACGTTGAGTGGCAAGAACGTCTTCGTGTTGATGCCGACGGGTGGTGGAAAGTCGCTCTGCTACCAGCTCCCTTCTATCATTCGGTCTGGCAAGACTCGCGGTGTCACCATCGTCATATCACCACTGCTCAGCCTGATGGAGGATCAAGTCCAACACCTTCGGGACTTGAAGATCCAGGCTTTCTATCTGAACAGTTTCTCTACTCCCGAGCATCGCCGATTCATCCTCAACGCTCTGCGCGATAGTCGAGTCGATGATTTCATCCAGTTGCTCTACGTCACGCCCGAGATGCTCAATAAAAGTCAAGTTATTGTGAATGCCTTCCGCGACTTGCATGCCCGGCAGAGGTTAGCGAGGGTGGTGATAGACGAGGCTCACTGTGTGAGTCAATGGGGTCACGACTTCCGACCCGATTACAAAGCGCTTGGGGACATCTGCCGCCAATTCGACGGTGTTCCTGTCATGGCACTGACTGCAACGGCAACGGAAAATGTCAAAGTCGACGTCATTCACAACCTGGGAATCAACGGGTGCAAGGTCTTCGTGCAGACATTTAATCGTCCGAACCTGACCTATGAGGTTCGAGATAAAGGGAAGGACATTCTGGCTGAGATGGCCGAGATCATCACCAAGAATTACGCGCGCCAGTCGGGCATCATATACTGCTTGTCAAGAAGGAAGTGCGAAGAGGTGGCAGAGAAGCTGCGCACAACGTATCGAATCAAGGCGCAGCACTACCATGCTGGCATGGCACCAGAGGAAAAGGTTTCGGTCCAAAAGCGGTGGCAGGCCGGACATCACCACGTCATCGTTGCCACCATCGCCTTTGGCATGGGCATCGACAAGGGAGATGTTCGCTTCGTGATCCATCACAGCATTCCCAAGAGCTTGGAGGGCTACTATCAAGAGACTGGTCGGGCAGGACGGGACGGAAAGCGGTCCGGATGTTACCTGTACTTCAGCTATCACGACACCACTGCACTGAAGCGAATGATCGACGCGAGCGAAGGTAGTCGGGAGCAGATTGAACGTCAGCACCAGATGCTGCGCAACGTCGTTCAATTCTGTGATAACAAGAGCGACTGCAGGCGCGTTCAGGTTCTGGCCTACTTTGGCGAGCGGTTCGAGCGAGAGGACTGCAAAGGCGCGTGTGATAACTGTACGTCGACGTCGAAGTTCGAAAACCGCGACCTCACCAGTCATGCTGTCGCCGCCATCAGGCTGGTCAGGGAGATGCAGGGTGAGAAGGTGACCCTGATGCAATGCGTGGATGCCTTCAGAGGTGCGAGAACGAGAAAGGCACGGTTTGGCGAACTGCACGGGTTCGGAGCCGGGGCCGATCTGGATCGAGGAGAAGTTGAGAGGATCTTTCAACGCCTGCTCAGCGAGAACGCCCTCAAGGAGAACAACGTCGTCAACAAGGCAGGATTTGCCACCCAGTATATCCTACTCGGAAGGAGTTGCAACGACTACAGGGACGGTAAACAACGCCTGCAGATACAAGTTCGGATTTCTCCGAATGGGAAGGCGGCGGAACCTAAGCAGCCGCAGGCGAACAGAGCTTCGAAAAAGAGAAAGTCCGGGGCCGCGGCCACTGGTCAGGATTATCCGCTGTCAACCAACGTCTCTTCTCCCGTGCAAGCGGCAGCGCGTCGTCGGGCCACAAAGAGGCGAACAAAGCACGCTAAGGAGGCCGACACGGGGCTCGATATGAACAGCTACGCTAGGGACTCGTTCGTTGTAGCGGACGACGTCTTCTCAGACGAAGACGACGAGGACGAAGCCTTTCAAGAGTTCGCGCCCATCAGGGACGCGGGACGGACACAGATATCTAGGCCACGCCAACTAGGTCCGCCCATCACGGCCGACGCAAGGGTGGAGCAGTTGGACGAGAACCACGTTGCAGTGGTCGATAACTTCCTGAATCTCGCCAAAGAAGAGTGCGAGGGCATCATGCTGCGGAAGAGTTTACGTGAGCAGCCCTTTTCGGACACGGTACTGCGAGAAATGGCCATCCGGTTTCCGAAAAATGAGCGAGAGCTTCTCAAGATTCCGGGAATCGACTCAGCAAAAGTCATGCTCTATGGCAAACAATTTCTGCCGCTCATTCGCGAGTCCTCCAATTTCTTGCGAGAACTCAATCAGCAACTTGACCAGCAGGATGAGGATCAGCCGCACGATCCTAACCGCGAAGTCATCAACGTGAGCAGCGACACTGATGATAACGAGAACGGTGATCTCGATCTCGAGATCGGAAGTTCTCCAGCCGAGCAGCGCAGCTCTTACTTCAAACCAACCGCCGAGGTTCACGCCTTCAACGCACAATTCTCGGCAACACAAGCGCGGGCGCCTGATATGAGGCCGCCGCCTCCACCGTCGCCAAGAGAGTGGCAACGCCATGCCAACAGCTCCGTCGCGCCGACACACTCGCGGTACGGCTCGAGCGAGTCACGTTCGGGGACATTTTCCGGGCGCGGACGGAACTCGGGCGGGCATAGAAAACGAGCTCGAGGTGCCGGTGCGAAGAAGAGTGCGGACGAAAATCCCTGGTCAGAACTTTACGAATCTAACACATCTGCGCGGCGAGGTGCTCCTGGCGGGGGTATCGGCATGATGCCTACCTAGGTACGTGAGCACGTTGCCCAGGTGCTTAAAGGGGAGCTACATGGCAGTTGTGGCTAGAGGATGGCTTGGTGCTTTTCATATTCCGAGGTTAGCAAATGGGGGAAAGATGTCGCGACTTTCCTGTGGTGGTGCTTCTGATGCCAAATACTTAGAGCCTCATACTCCGATGTTCGTTATGGCCCTATTATGTATTGCTATCATAAGTTCACGACCAATTCGGCTGGCCAAGCGCCCGGCAGCTAGTACCGTGGCACGCGTGGTACCCTTCCTGCGCGGTAAGCGGGGCTATACTTGCCGACATGCGCACGGCACTTGTACGACTGTATGGCGTACACGATCTTCAACCACCAGTTGACCCCAGTATGAGACTCAAACGGGCCGGTTCTCCAGGGCACTAGGCATAATCGTAGAAAGTTCATGAATTCACCTATGCTTTGCGATATACGTTCGGCCGATTACGTTATACCCTCTGATATAGTCAGATCTACCGGACTGTCGAGCCGCAAATGTAAGTCGTATCTATAGGCTACCGGCACTGGCGTCAAATAGATGAACGTTGACCACGTGGCTTCAGTTCGTCACCAGCGCGACTCCGCTTTAAGACTACCTGTCTTCCCAACTTGACGCAGAGTGTTCGCGCGATACCATAACTGCCGAACGCACACCGTCCCTCTTGTCGCGCGACCTCCATATCACATTTCTTGAATATGGCCAGCTTCGTCGGGAAGCTATGGGACTCAGTCTTCACACCGGGGCCTACGCCAACTCTTATGGTCGCGACCAACGCCGCATTTGCCGCCCTGCAGCTGATCCTCATTGCCCTCCTCCTATCCACAAGAAGCATCCACTTCGTCATTCTATCCTTTCTCACGGCGGGGCTGTGGTGGGCGATCAACTGGTTCGTCGGCGAGCTTAGGGAGGCGCAGAAGAAGGAAGACGAAGCCGCACGAATAAGGGAAGCCCGACAGAGAGCGATGGGCGACCGCAAGGACGGCATGGACTCGGGCGACGACACCGAGACCGAGACCGAACTGGACAAGTCACGCGAGGACCTGCTGAGAAGAGCTACGAGGACGAGTGGGACGCCAGGGCAAACGGAGGAAGTGGCGGCAGGCTCATCACGGTCCTCGCAGGGCGGAAGTGCTGGGAGAACCGCAACAGGAACACAGCTGAGGCCCGATCAGAGCTTCGCCGACGCGTTGAGGAAGAGGAGGAGCTCGGGAGGAACGGGAGAGCTGAGTACAGACAGTGAGTGGGAGAAGGTTGATGAGGACAGGTGACGGGGTCAATGTTGGTGAGAATGATGGATGAGGACGTCTGGGCATCGAGGAGGTCGTCCGGGCTGGTCTGCGGCTTGATGACCGTCCCGTCTGTTCTATCATTGCAAGGATATCCATTGCTAGTCAAATCACGTGTCTTCGGTCCAAAAATTCCAGGAAATATATGCATTTGCAAGGTACTTAGTGTTTGCCGTGGAGATTTTTACTAGAGCTGCGACAGATGCCTGGCTGAGGCTCTGCATATTCTCAAAGTCAAACGAATTTGGAGCTAAGCCGACTCGGGCCCTGCGCACGGGAGCCTCGCACGTCTCAATCAAAACTGATTACCCATACCTTCAAGACTTCACGTATCACCCTGTTATGTGCCATAAACCGATCGAGTTGCGCATTACCTCGGACTACGACAATATCGTGCAAAGATGAAGCTTGTCAGGTGAGCATACAATCCTGCCATACCTGCTTTCACCGGCTGAGCTTCCTCGTTTCAGGTTCGCTAATCGGCTCGTAGGTTTTTGATGAAATGCGCCAACGAGACGGTGACGATTGAGTTGAAGAATGGTAATCATGACTCTTTCCCGGTTTCGAACCTCTTACAAGAGACTCGGCTGCGCGTTAAGCAAGCTGCTCATCGCCGAGAGCTGTCGCGTGCCGCACTCACACTATGCTATTTGACTGTCGCGATGGCTGACCGCTGGTTGCCACCACAGGGACGATCATCCATGGCACGATCGCGTCCGTGAGCCCTCAGATGAACACTGCCCTCCGCGCTGTCAAGATGACACCCAAGGGCCGTGATCCCATCCAGCTCGATGCGATCAACATCCGCGGCTCCAACATCCGCTACTTCATTCTACCCGACAGCCTCCCGCTCGACACCTTACTCATCGATGATGCGCCCAAACCGAAGAACAAGGCGAGAAAGGAGGCTGCCGACAGAGGTGGCCCGCGCGGCAGGGGCGGTCCAAGAGGGCGAGGCAGAGGACGGGGCAGGGGACGGGGCGGTGGAAGGGGCTTCTGAGCACGTCATACGAGCACCCGCGATTATGGATATCACAGCAGATGACGTTTGGGCGATCCGCAATTCTCTTCAGACGTCGAGATCGATCCTCGGTGAAGGATTTCACTCTCAGCATCACGAGGTCTGGAACGGAAGAACGCGTATGGAGGACGGCTGTCAAAGGTGGGGGTCTCCACAGCAGTGTCTTTAGTTGAAATACATGTAGGTAGCCTGCATTCGCCTGCACGAGCAGTAATCCGAATTCTAATCATGCAAACAGATGCCTTGGATAAGCCGGCCGCCGCCCTGACCGACCCGAGTCCCGGCAGCTTCGCAGGCAACGTCCTCTTGAAGATATATGTAGTAATCGACGTGTTTGCACACTGCCACGGTGTAAAGTTTCCACCGCCACAAGAACAGATTCCCCGTGCATAGCCAAGGTCTCGAAGAACAACTTGCTGTCGAGGGGCGACGAACTACATTACTGTGCAAAAGATATCACATCCAGGATGACTTCTGCTGGGCCCGGTCCCGATACGGATGCCGTTTCTCTCCCTTCGAATGACTCTGATCAAGTCCAAGTTGTAACTGCCTTTCTTGTCGCACCAAGGACAGTTGCCACGCGGCGCCCACTTTCGGGGCTGGAAAGGAGGCAAGATTGGTGTATAATTGGTAGCCCCCTCCGCATAGTCAGGGCAGTTTGAGAAATTGCGGCCGCTGGCGCATGGCTGTTTGAGAGCCAGCCAAGCATGACCGCACCGGCGAGATTTGTAGTAGTCCGCCTTGCACATGTCGTTGGGCGTAGCCTCAAATCGAAAACGCTCGTGGATGGTTGGTAGGAAGGTTATAGTCTCAGAAAATAGCAAGTTAGGGATTGACAGCTAAGAAAGGTCTGAATATATGGACATACTGTCATCGATAGCTGCTTAAGCTTTTGCAGCGCATAGACGGTGAATAGCCTGAGGTGGCTGCCACGAGCGATATTCAATAACTGGAGACACTCATGGCTGGGGGCAGTGAACTCTTACAGTGGCTCACTCGAAATGTCAATCTTGGTCGTTGTCTTGACTCTCCTGACGCCGGATCGTTTGCATGAGCTCGTACAGCTGGCCGATCTGCTGGTCTTGAGGGTTTCAATCGATTAGTCGGACAGGCAGCCGATGACGAAGGAGTGGGCGTGGAGTACCGCTCATTTTGTCCATCTTGCCCTTGTCCAGCTTCTCTTCCCGCCAGGAGTCACCCTCGATGCGCTGGGCGTACATCTGCCATTCCGAAAGGAAGCCTATCTTCCAACCCGAAAGATGAGTCGCGGTGCCAACGTGGCAGAAGTGATTACTCGAGCCAGCTCACAATGTGCACGGGATTCTCGATGTTGCGATGCAATCTGTACTCCTTCTTGACGTACTCGTCCCCCAGCAACCGCATCTCCTTGGGAAGCTTCGTCCGGTGGGCACGTAGGATCCGTCGGTATAGAGGGATCGGGGGCAGGAGTGCGAGCGGCGCTGGTCTCAGCGGCTTAGCAGCTCCGGCAGACGTGGGCATGGCCATCAGCCATCTACAAGTCGAGCGCATGGCAGAGGCAAGACCTTTTGCTTCAATCAAGGGAGTTGCGCACAGCTACCTATGTACGGAGCATGAGATGCGACTATCAGATGCACAGTCGGAGGGTTCGGATGGGCATTATCAATGTCTGTGTACGGAGTAGTAGGTACGGCAGATCAGGGCTACCAGAGACGACGACCTCGGGACAAAAAGTTTATCGACATCACCGACATCATGTGTGTTGATTATCTAGCCCTGTCAGCAGAGTTCAACCACCTGCTCTCATCGACCGTGGCTTATTTCAAGCCGAATCCTTTGTCATTGGCATGCTTTCCACTAGCAGCTTCACAGCTGTCTCGCGGCAGTTCCTCATCGCTAGAGCTGTTGCGTGCCAAAAGTGCCCCGAGCCCTTTCTCCTGCGCATCCATGGCATACAACTTCGCGCTGCCTCGACCTCGAGCTCCATAGCACCGAAGCAACATGCGCAGGCGCAATACCTCCCTCCCTCATCCCTGAATCCTCGCGTCAACCCGGCAGTGACGACCCTTCCGCCTCCGCTCGAGGCGTCTTCCCGACACCCGGACCAAAGCTTCTTCTCGTATCTCTATTCAGCCGGTCGCGCATATCTCACCTTCTACAAGACCGGATTCCGCCACGTGTGGACGAACCACAAGGAAGCGCGCAAGATCCGTGCCCGGATACGCAACGCCCCTGAGAACCGACGCGACAGCGCTCTCACCCGCGCCGAGTCCCAACTCCTGCATCGGGACGCCCACGCCTTTGCCCGCCTCCCGCTCTTCGCCGCCATCCTTCTCGTCTGTGGCGAGTTCACGCCGCTCGTCGTCCTCTCCTTCACCGGCGTCGTCCCATACCAGTGCAGGATCCCCGCGCAGATACAGCAGGGTCTCGAGCGGGCGGCCCAGCGCCGCGGCGACAGCTGGCGCAACTACCGGCAGGCGACGGCGCGGAACTATCGGCAAGGCGAAGTCGAGGACAAGTCAAGCGCGCCGTCAAGCGTAGACGCCCTGCAACCGCCGGCGGCGAGACATCTCGCTCGGGTGCTGGACACTTATCCCAGGATCTTTGATCGAGTGCCTCTTCCGGCGTGGTACCCGCGACGGAAGCTCAAGGCACGCATGGGTTATCTGCTGCAGGATGATGCGCTCCTTGCTCGGGATGGTGGGGTGGCGGGATTGAGTTTCCAGGAGGTGCAGTTCGCCTCGGCTGACCGTGGTCTGGACGTGTTGGGTAAGAGCGAGCAGGATCTCAGGTCACGGCTTGGAGAGTGGGTAAATAAAAGTACGAAAGGAGTTGGCAAGGGAGAGGCTCGAGAGGCAAGCATTGTCAGTCATATGCTTCAGGGTTGAAGCGTCTCTGAACCGGCCGGAGGTCACGGCGTAGGGATTAGACTGTAAGAGTGTGGGGTATTCGCATCTTTCATAGAGGTTCGCCGAGGCCAATGTCAGGGAAGTTTTAGAACGCCATGTATAAATGTACTCTTCTCGATCGTTGTGTGTACGAACATAGTGGTATGTACTGAGGACTCTGTGACAAAAGAGCCTTCACGAAGACCAGTTCTCCTGGTGCTGCTAGTTGACACATACCAAGAGACAAGATTAACGTACTGTCAGGACGATAAAATTCTTGAAGTCTGTCATTCTTCTTGGGCTACTAGGCTGGCGCAAGCTAGTGTACATGGTATGAGCCTATCCTGACATGCTCACGGACTAATCTCGTTCAATTTCGTAGATGAAACGCCGGGGAAGATGCAACACTCCTGGACTCACGTGCGCCGGGTGGCGGGATTCTTTGAAGCAAACTCGAAAGGCAGAAGTGATGAGTGAAGGGAAAATAGAGACGTCAGAGAGGCATTGGAGCCCTTGATCGACCACAGACTGGTGGTAGGGGCTTCTTGTACTGACGGAAAAAGGCGCACCTAGCACCGTGCTAGGCAAGGTCAAGTGCAGAGCAACCGCAGCTGTACTTTTGATTGCACAAAAAGAATGGCCCCCAAACTCATGGGATCAACGCCGGTATTTTGCAAGTTGGGCCATGATCTCCTGCATATCCGGTTGTCCGGAGTGGCCCTGTGGATGACTGGCGACCTGTTGCTGTCGGACTCCAGACT
>QQTW01003457.1_pt1 | contig 11656 bp, 10 predicted proteins | sample 1904831 | NCBI WGS metagenome assembly QQTW01 (sample SAMN09435610, study PRJNA476489) | Subsurface metagenome, whole genome shotgun sequencing project. | reverse complement strand
CTAGGATTTTTGCCGACTTTTGCCTTGCCAGGTTTGCAAAAGCCAAACTGTTCTGTTCTTAGCGGCTTCGGAGCATGAGTCGCAGGAACTGTTGAAATCATTGCCCGACCATGCGTCCAACATCACGTTGCTGAAAGAACATACGCTGGTACACACCACACGGTTTTTATATGAAGAGATGGAGAAAGGCGAAAAGTATTATGTAGATGTATCGCTGCTTTGGTTGAACGACCAGTACACCCGCTTCAACCTGCATGTGACGTACACCAACGGCCATTGCTTTTCATCGGCATCGGCGGAGATTACCTCGGTACTACATCAGTTTGAACGGGCGGTTCTCGCAACCAGGGCCGGCGAAAAAATTGTGTTTGAAAGAAAGCCGGTAAAGTCTGCGGAACGTCAACGCAAGCCTTCCGCCTTATTGAATGGGTTGGCTTCTATTTTCCTTTCGAAGTACCATTACTAAAGTTTAGTGCTGCGTTGCAGATAGTAAGCCTGCATCGCGGCAAAGGATTCTTCTTTTACTTCTTTTACCGTTCTGCCGGCCACACTTACCGGCGGCAGAAAGTGCATCTCCACTTTGCCGGGCCAAAAGAAAAAGGGTTTGCGCGGTAACACTTTATCTGTATCAAAGATGAGTGCCGGGATAATGGGCTTTCCGGCATCCACCGCCAGGCGAAAAGCGCCATCGTGAAAGCGTTGCAAGGGCTCACTTGTTTTATTGCGGGTGCCTTCGGGGTAGATGCACATGTGCAGGCCCCGCCTCAATACTTCCTTCATCTTTATCACCGATGCACGGCGGCTTTCGTCGCTCTTTCTATCCACCAATACGCTACCGCCTTTATACATCATACCAAACAATGGAATCTTTGCCATTTCCGCTTTGGCAATGGTTTTGTTGGTGCCGGGAATGGCAGGTGTGGAGAGTGGCGGGTCCATCATTGAACGGTGGTTGCACACCACCACGTAATTCTGTCCGGCAGCGAAATGTTCACGTCCGCGGTACACCCGCCGCACACCCGACAGGATGAAAAAGGATCCCATCCAAACACAGTAAATAGCATAATTGACATGGGACCGCCTGGGTTCTTTCAACAGCCTGGCAAGCGCTATCGCCGGGGCAAAAAGCAACAGGGTTATGGAGAAACTCAACAAGGCCCATAAAGCCATCACCCGGCCAGCAATGTTTTTTAAAAGAGACATGGGTGCAAAGATGAAGAGGAAGGGAATTTGGATAGTAGATATTGAGATATTGGGATACTTGGATAATGTATTGAGTTGCTGTGCACATTGGGCTAAACAAGAAACAGTTGATGTGTTGTGCCACTGACAGGACGCTTTGTATTGCGGTAACTCATGTGCAGACCATCAGCGAAAACAGAATCAGCGTTGTGCTCTTCGTGCCACCTTCGTATCCTTTGTGGCCTTCAGGTCACAACGGGCACAAAGAAGGCACGAAGGACATAACAAACAAATCAACACTAAACCGGCACAGAAAATACTCCAATATCTCAATACCCCAATATCCCTTTCTCACACTGCCCAATCAACCGGCTCAATGCCCTTGCTCATTAAGAAGTCATTGGTTTTGGAAAAATGCCGGCAGCCGAAGAAGCCTTTGTCCGCCGCAAAAGGAGAGGGGTGCGCTGCCTTAAGTATGTGATGCTTCTTTACATCAATCAACTCCTGCTTCTCTTGTGCAAACTTGCCCCAAAGCAGGAATACGATATTCTCTTTGAGTTGCGATACTTTTTGAATGACCGTATTGGTGAAGTCGTGCCAGCCGATTTTAGCATGGCTGTTGGCATCGGCTGCCCTTACCGTTAGCGCGGCGTTCAGTAACAACACGCCTTGTTGCGCCCATGGCGTTAGGTTGCCGGTTTTTGGAAAGGGCACACCAACATCATCGTGCAATTCCTTAAAGATGTTGAGCAGCGACGGCGGTTTGTTCACGCCATCAGGTACGGAGAAACTCAAACCCATAGCTTGTTTGGCACCATGGTAAGGGTCTTGGCCCAACAACACCACCTTCACCTTATCGAAAGGCGTTTGTTCAAACGCGTTGAAGATGAGCGAACCGGGCGGATAAATGACTTTGCCTTGTTCTTTTTCGGTTTTGAGGTGTTCGATGATTTGCCTGAAGTAAGGTTTCTCAAATTCATCGTTCAGTACCTGCTTCCACGATGCTTCTATTTTCACACTCATGGCGATGGTTATGGGTTAGGGCCAAATGTAAATGCGGGTATAGCGCAAACGATTGTCACTGCCTTGCAACAATAACCGAAGGGCTGACGGCCGTTACCAAATAGTTAAGCGTAGAAAGGCATTTTCCCGTTTTCTTTGCGCAGTCAAAAAAGGCTATGTATCAACTGCTGGCCCTTATTGGCGACAAACTAATTCATCGCTATGCAAAATAACATTGAAAGCAAAGACGGCAAACTTGGTGTGCTGATTCCGGGTTTGGGCGCCGTTGCCACTACCCTTATTGCCGGCGTAGAAGCCGTAAAGAAAGGCATCTCGCAGCCGGTTGGCTCCTTAACGCAGTTAGGCAATATCCGCCTGGGCAAACGCACTGAAAACCGCTACCCGAAAATCAAGGATTTTGTTCCGCTTGTTGATTTGGAAAATATCGTGTTCGGCGGTTGGGATGTGTACAGCGATAACGTGTACGAAGCAGCCAGCAAAGCCAAAGTATTAGAGAAGCATCACCTTGATGCGGTGAAAGATGAGCTGACCGCCATTAAACCCATGAAGGCGGTGTTTGATAAAAGCTACATCTCTAACCTTGATGGCGACCATATTAAAGAAGCCTCCACCAAGGCCGATTTGGCTAAAATGGTGATGGACGATATCGAGAACTTTCGCGATGCCAATGACTGTGCACGGGTGGTGATTGTATGGTGCGGCTCTACCGAAAAATACATTGAGTCTTCGGCGGTGCATGATACGATTGAAAGCTTTGAAGCGGGTTTGAAAGCCAACAACGCGGCCATTTCTCCTTCGATGGTTTACGCTTATGCCGCCATTAAATTGGGAGTGCCGTTTATGAATGGTGCGCCCAACCTTACCTGCGATATCCCGGCCCTGATTGAGTTGGCCAAACAAACCGGCACACCCATCGGCGGCAAGGATTTCAAAACCGGCCAGACCTTGATGAAGACCATTCTTGCACCCGGTTTGGCGGCCCGTGCCTTGGGCGTACGCGGCTGGTTCTCCACTAATATTCTGGGCAACCGCGATGGTTATGTGTTAGACCATCCGGACAACTTCAAAACAAAAGAAGTATCCAAGTTGAGTGTGTTGGAAGACATACTTCAACCCGAGCACAACCAGGATTTATACGGCGAGTTGTACCACAAAGTGCGCATCAATTACTATCCGCCGCACGGCGATAACAAAGAGAGCTGGGACAACATTGACATCTTTGGCTGGATGGGTTATTCCATGCAGATAAAAATCAATTTCCTCTGCCGGGATTCCATCCTTGCCGCACCGATTGTACTTGACCTGGCGCTGTTTGCCGACCTGGCCAAGCGTGCCGGTATGAGCGGCATCCAGGAGTGGTTGTCGTTCTATTTCAAGAGTCCGCAAACGGCCCCGGACCTGCGTCCCGAACACGACATCTTCAAGCAACTCATCAAGCTGCAAAACACGTTGCGCCACATGATGGGCGAAGACCTGATTACGCATTTGGGATTGGATTATTACCAGGACTTGGTGGAAGCGTTATGATGACGTTCGCCAGGATGATTGCCACTTGCTTCGGCATTGGCTACATAGAAAAAGGTGCAGGCACTGTGGCTGCACTTTTTTATTGCGCCATCTGGTGGGTAGCGGGTGTTGCAGAATGGGCTTGGTGGGGACAGGCTATGTTGATAGCGGGCTTGTTTGGTGCCGGCGTTTGGTCGGGCAATGTGGTGGAAAAGGCTTGGGGGCACGACAGCAATAAGGTGGTGATTGATGAAGTGTTGGGCATGGCGATAGGCCTGGTGCTTGTGCCACACCAAGTGTTATTACTTTCCGTCGCTTTTGTGTTGTTTCGTGCGTTCGACATTGCAAAGCCGTTTGGCATACGCCGGATGGAAGCTATGCCCGGTGGCCTGGGTGTGATGATGGATGATGTGCTGGCAGGCGTTTACAGCCTCTTTCTCGTACACCTACTGAACTTCAGCCTTACGAACGGTCCGTTTTAATTTCTCTGCATGCTCACTTTCGCCAAAGCCCAGGCTGCGTCTTCCATCGCCTCGCTGGTAGATTATTTCATCACCATCTTTACCACCGAAGTCTTTGGTTGGTGGTATGTGGTGGCATCGGCAACGGGCACTATCCTTGGCGGCATCACCAATTTTTCTTTAGGCCGGCGGTGGGTGTTTCGGCGTAAAGATGATTCGCGGCGCTTACAGGCAGTGCGGTATGTATTGGTGTGGGTTGGCTACCTATCCCTGGCTACAAGTGGTGTGTGGTTGCTTACGCATTATACCGGCATCAACTATATCTATTCCAAACTGGCAGTCACGCTTTTTTTGGCCGTTACCTACAACTATCCCCTGCAAAAGAATTTCGTGTTCAGGTAGCTACATTTGCCGCCACCAAACGGCCGCTTGCAAACCGATTGTTTATGGAGAATCAACCGTTGAGGGACCGCCTTCAACTCGGCATATACAGTATCATTAATCCCTTTGTGCGGCTGCTGGTGCGCATTGGCTTCACGCCCAACATTGTGTCCGTCATCGGCTTCCTGCTCAACATTGGGGTTGCTGTAATTTTTATTGTTGGCGCCTTGGACCTTGACCGCAGCAACCTTAGTTATGTGGGTTGGGCCGGCGGACTGGTTCTCTTTGCCGGGCTGTTTGATATGCTCGATGGCCAGGTGGCACGGTTGGGCAAAATGAGCTCTTCCTTCGGCGCCATGCTCGATTCGGTGCTTGACCGCTACAGTGAGCTTTGCATGTTCCTTGGCATTTGCTACTACCTCGTAGCGCATCATTATTTTCTATCGTCGCTTGTAGCTTTTATTGGCCTGATTGGTTCCATGATGGTGAGCTATACCCGTGCCCGTGCAGAAGGTCTGGGTATTGAATGTAAGGGCGGGTTAATGCAGCGGCCCGAGAGGGTGGTGCTGGTGGGTGTATCGGCCATTGCTTGCGGCATTGTATCGGGCGCCATCGGTGGCGATTATAAATGGTTTGCTCCCGGTATTCCCTTTCACCTGTTTGAACCAATGACGGTGTTTACGCTGCCACTTACCGTGCTGGCTTTTCTCACCAACCTTACCGCTTACCACCGGTTGATGGATGCCAAACGGGCCTTAGATGCCAAGGATGCGTTAAGACGCTGAAACCGGTTGCCGGTTGCCGCTTAGTTTTGTGCGCTGAAATTTTGCCAACCACATGCAGGCCGTCCAGGACTACCAACCCAACATTGTTGACCGGAACATAAATCCTTCAACCCGCAGTTCTCTTTATTCCACACAAAGCATTGTAACGGCAGTATTGCTAACGGCTGCTTATCTCGCTATTTCATTTTTCTTTATCGGTTTCCGCCCCGACCAATTAGTATTGGTGTCCATCTTCAACAGCCTGTTTTTTATCAGCCGTGGCACCCGCAGTTTCATCCTTGCCTTTTCGTTTTTTATTGTTTACTGGATTGCCTTTGATTACCAAAAGCTGTTTCCGAATTACCTATATAGCGATGTACACATCCAGGACTTGTACAACCTTGAAAAAAGTTGGTTTGGGTTTGAATTGAATGGAAAGATTGTAACGCCCAATGAATACTTTCTTTCCAACACGGTAGCCTGGATGGATGCCGCGTCCGGTATTTTCTATCTCTGCTGGATTCCGGTTCCGCTGTTGATTGCCGTTGCGTTATACTTTAAAAACCGCCGGTTGTTTTTCCAGTTCGGGGCCACCTTCATTGCCGTAAATATTATTGGCTGGACAGGCTACTACACCTTACCTGCCGCGCCGCCATGGTATGTGGCGGACTACGGCTTCAACTTTCTTGCAGCCACACCCGGCAGCAGTGCCGGCCTTGCCCGTTTTGATGCCTTGTTCGGCACAACCATCTTTGCCGACATCTACGCCAAAAGCTCCAATGTTTTTGCGGCCATGCCTTCCCTGCACTCGGCTTACATTCTCATCGTATTCATTTATGGCATCAAGGCCCGCATGGGGTGGTGGAATGTGCTCTTCGGCATCATCTGCCTGGGCATTTGGGTAGGTGCCGTGTACACCAGCCACCATTATGTAATGGACGTTACTGCAGGGATTCTTTGCGCCTTACTGGCGGTATTTATTGTTGATGTAATAATTCACCGGCCATTCGCACAACGAATAATCAGCCGTTGGGTGAAGGTCACATCAAAAAGATAAATAGGCATCTACACCAAAAACTCCCAGGCGCTATGGTAAGCATTGCGTTCCTGCGTATAACTGATGAAATCAGCATAAAACGGAAAGCCTGAAAGAGTAGCTCCATCACCAATCATCACCAGCTTTTTGCGGGCACGGGTCATGGCCACGTTCATGCGCCGCACTTCGGATAGAAATCCAACCGCACTATCGGCATTGCTGCGGGTTAGGCTGATGTACACTACATCCCGTTCCTGGCCCTGAAAGCTATCAATGGTGTTGACGGAAAGCGCTGGCTTTATCTCTTGCAATTCAGGGTTATTGTACACCGCGTCTTTCAACAATTCTACCTGGTGGCGATACGGTGAGATGACCGCAACCGAAGGGAAGTTTTCGATGGGATAATAAAGCTTCAGCTCCGCGATGTATTGCACAAGATGCCGTACCAAAAATTGCGCTTCTTCGGTGTTGGAGATGCCGGTACCATCTACCGTTTCTTCGTATCCGCAACCCGCCGTATCAATAAAAAGCAAAGGTTTATCGCCGGCGAAGACAAGGCGTTGCGCTACGAATGGATGCGCCATCAATTGATTGTTGTAAAACTCCTGCGACGAAAAACCGGCAATGGCTTCGTTCATGCGGTATTGTTCGTTTAACAGCACCACAGCTTGCGGCTGCGCTTCCACCATTTTTTCCATCAAAGTTTTACCCAATCCCTCCCGTTCCGCTTCGGTTGATTTGATGGTTGGCGGCAGTTGCAGGTGGTCGCCGGCCATTACCAGTTTTTTTCCTTTCAGTATCGGCACCCAACAGGCCGGCTCCAATGCCTGACCGGCTTCGTCAATCACCACTACACCATACTTTAAATGGCGTACGCTGTAATGGTTGGCGCCAACCAAGGTGGCGGTAATCACCTGCGCTTTTGATAGCACCGCATCGCCAATATAGCGTTCCGTTTTCTCCACTTCTTCCATCAGTTTGCGGGCTTCGGCAAACAGGGCCTTGCGTTGCTCCTGTTCATCGCGGCCAAAACTGCGCTTATACTTCTGCGCCATGTCGCGGTACTCCGACGCCTGCTTTTTTAATCGCTTGATTTCTTTGAAGCCTGGGTGCGACGAGAGCTGGCTATCAAGTGTGAGTGATAATTGTCCCTCGTTCACCTTGGCCGGATTGCCTACCCGCACAACGGTCAATCCGGCTGCCGAAAGCCGTTCACTCAACAAGTCAACGGCGGCATTGCTTGGCGCTGTTACCAATATTCTCTCGCCCTCTTTTTTCAACAATGCTTTAATGGCTTGCACCAGTGTTGTGGTTTTACCTGTGCCGGGCGGACCATGGACAATCGCTAATTCTTCCGCCGCCAAAATCTTTTGAACCGCTTCGTTTTGCGAAACGTTTAGTGAAGCGATGGGAGCGAAGTATTCTTCCGCAAACCTAAGTTGCCGCTGGCCGGTGATGACTTGCGCTAAATAGTTCTTGCTGTCTTCGGCTGCGGCGGTTGCAGCCTTCAACGCCAATTCCATCTCGCGGTAGCTGTTGTCATCAAACACAGTGTCAACACCCAACTTGCCGGCCCTTGTCCAGTCTGGTAATTCATCTACCCTTAATGCCAGCTTAAGCCGGTTACCGCTGACTTGCGTCACGGTGCCTTCAATGCGGTTTTCGCTTGGGTTGTGATTGGAAAACAGCGCCGCCGTCATGCCAAAACGCAACGAATGGGCAATGTCCTGGTGAGTGGTTCGCTCCATTTCTATGGTCAGGTAATCGCCCCGGCCAATCTCCGTATCGCGAATGGCAATGGGATACCAGGTCACACCGGCTTCGCGACGGGCGGCAGGTGAGAGTTTTGTATTGAGGCGTTGATAGGATTGCTTGTCGGCTTCTTTTTCAACCTGCAACAGTTGTTGCAACCGCTGGAAATATTGCATGGGCGGCGAAGGTAAAAGCGGTGAGCAGGAGAACGGGTATGTGATTGGAGAGGCCTGTATCCGTTTCTGCAATCATTTTGAAATGGAATTATCATACACAGCACTTCGCAGGGCCAGCAAACAAGGCTTGCATGTGAAGGCTGCCGGCAAACGGCTGTTACTAATTATAGAAATAATGTAGAAGCAAGCTTGTTTGGATATACTCCGTTTGTAGGGCCACGCCAGTAGCGTGGCCCTACAAACGCGTCAGCCAATATCTCAATATCCTACTATCTCAATCACCCAATCTCACACCACACTACATGGTGGTCGCTTGCCACATGCACTTCTTCTTTCAGTTCTGGATACACCGTCCAGCGTTTGCTGGCGCCGGGCCATGCCCCTTTGCGAAACAACCCGCAAGCAGTAATGCGATTAAAGAGGGCAGGGGAAAGAAGCAAGTAATCAATCTTATTGCTATCGCTGCCCAAGCCAAAAGTGCCAATGCCTTTGTATTCGCCGGGGTCAAAGCTTGGGTGCGACGTAATTTCCTGCAAATTGGTTTTGGCCAGCAAGGGTTGCAAGGGGTCGCTTTTAGGTGTGTCGTTCAGATCGCCCAGCACAACAATGTTCTTTTCGCCTTGCGCAATCAGTTCATTATAAATCTCCGCCGTTCGGGTGGCCTGGGCCTTCCGCCTGGCCTTGGCTGACGCGGTATCGCCGCCAAACTTGCTCTTGAAATGATTAGGTAATATCCAAACCGTTTCGCCGCTGGGTGTGGTCACGCAATACTCCGGGCAATCGCGGCTGTACACCGGCCAACCGTTAGTGCCTTCATCATGAATATGGCTGCGCATATTGCCGATGGTGTAGCCAGTCTTCGTCAGAAGGCCAACGTCAATACCACGGTCGTCGTTGCCATCAATCAACATCACGTTCGGGTAGGCTTTGCCGCCGACTTTTGGTAGAACGGCCGTGCAGAATTGTTTCAATGCAAGCCGGTCTTCGGCTTCTATTACCGCGACAATATCCGCATCAACATCGCGTATTACGCGGCCTGTGTTCAGGATGGCCGTTTCGTTTACCTGCGCTGTTTTGAGTTCAACCCAGCCAATCCAGTCACCTCGGCCGGCGGCTGTTATTTCAGCAGCACCACTCGTTGGGCGCTTGATAAATTGTCCGCGAATGCGCCGGAGGATTACGTAGGGACCTTCGTCCGATTTTAGCAGGCCCAAGTCTGATAGTAACTGTAACATCGCCTTCTTTAAAGCCGGCGTGTATTCCTTTTCCTGGAACAAGGCATTGAGTTCGGCTTCTTGTTTTACGATGCGTTTGGCTTCAGCACTGTCCTCATTAAAAGCCTTGGCCCGGTCAAACAAATTCTCAACATTATAAGCGGCAATTTTCATGTGCAGTGTTTTTGGTGTAAGGTGAGTAGAAGTGGTTAAAGCGCCGTAGTCCCTTTGCGGTCAGCGAACTTACGTATTAAAATAAGAAGATGATTGAGTAAGTCTCTTCTCTTTAAGCAGTCTCTCATAAGCAATCGTAAAGAGCGACTCTATTGGCTTGTTTAAGATTAGTAGCTCCGCTTTTTTTGTTTAAGAGAAGAGCCCTCAATTTTCTTTGTAAGGATACAAACAGTAATTTCGGATTATGACAACCGAAGGCATTATTCGCGAACTTGATAAACTACCCTTAACTGAAAAGCTTTTAGTGATTGAAGAAACCTTGAAGTCCATCCGTACAGCTAAGGACAAGCAACTGAAACTCGCCGTGAAAGAATTGTATGGCGAATACAAATCAGGCAGTCACTTAACCGAATTCACCTTATTAGACAGCGAACCATTTTATGAGACAAGGTGAAATCTGGCTTGTTTCGCTCGATCCAACAGTGGGTTCCGAAATACAAAAAACAAGGCCAGCAATTATTGTCAATGATGACATAGTTGGCAAACTGCCTTTGAAGATTGTCGTGCCATTAACTGACTGGAAGGAGCGCTATGCAATTGCACTATGGATGGTCAGAATTGAACCTGATTTGACGAATAATCTTACCAAGCTTTCTGCAGCGGATTGTTTTCCAGTTCGTTCCATTTCCGAACAACGATGTGTACGCAGGATTGGAACCGCAAGTAGAGATACAATGAACAAAATCAGGGAGTCATTAGCCACCGTGCTTTCGATTGATTAAAGAATTCCGCCTCCACAGTACGCATATCAATTACAATTTTTTCAACCCCTTCGCTTGCTCTCTGTTCGCTTCCATTATACTTATCGCATAACCTCCACCAGCTGCCGATAGCTGCGATAGTTTTGACTTGGCGGTAACAACCACCTTGCGGATAGTGTAAGCCTGCGGCGCCGTTTTGTAGTGTGCGTTTTTACCGTCGGCATAAATGGTGGCGATGTACGTTTTATCCGAATCCAGGAAATCAAAAGAGATGCTTGATGTTCGCGGTGTTTCGCCATTCACATTGCCAACAAACCAAGCTGCCTTGCCCTTTGCTTTGCGGGCAACAGTAATGTATTGGCCCGGCTCCGCTTCCAGGTACTTGCTATCATCCCAATCCACAGCCACATCCTTAATGAATTTGAAGGCATCCAAAAAGCGGTTGTAGTTCTCCGGCAAGTCGGCGGCCATTTGCAATGGCGAATACATGGTTACATACAAGGCTAACTGGTTTGCCAAAGTGCTGTTGCACCAGGACTTATTATCAGGATTGAGTTTGCTGATGTCCATCTCAAAAATGCCCGGGGTGTAATCCATCGGTCCACCCTGCAAGCGCATGAAGGGAACCAGCGTAACATGACTCGGTTTCGAGCCACCAAAGGCTTGGTATTCTGTTCCCCTTGCCGATTCATTGCCAATCAGGTTGGGCCAGGTGCGGGCAATACCAGTAGGCCGCACGGCTTCGTGGGCATTCACCATCACCCCGTACTGCGCCGCCTTTTCAATGGCGTGTTGGTAATGGTTGATGATCCACTGGCTGTAATGGTTCTCGCCGCGGGGCAGTATGGGACCCACATAGCCGCTCTTCACCGCATCATAACCGTTCGCCTTCATAAACTTATAGGCGGTATCCATGTGGCGTTCGTAGTTGCGAACAGAAGAAGAAGTCTCGTGGTGCATAATCATCTTGACGCCCTTGCTTCGGGCATAATCGCGGATGCCTGCCACATCAAAGTCAGGGTAGGGCGTTATAAAATCAAATACATAATCCTTTGAGTTACCGAACCAATCTTCCCAACCAATGTTCCAGCCTTCCACCAATACGGCATCAAAGCCGTGCTGCGCGGCAAAGTCAATGTACTTTTTTACATTGGCTGTATTGGCGCCATGCTTACCGTTCGGTTTTGCCTTGGTGTAATCTGTTTTTCCCAACTGCACGGCGGGAT
>QQTW01003456.1_pt1 | contig 11659 bp, 15 predicted proteins | sample 1904831 | NCBI WGS metagenome assembly QQTW01 (sample SAMN09435610, study PRJNA476489) | Subsurface metagenome, whole genome shotgun sequencing project. | reverse complement strand
TACTCCGATAAACGTTCGTAGGGCATCAGAACAGGGAGGTACTCGGACGAAATCCCACGATGATCCATCCTCTCCTCTCCTCCTCTCCTACCTCCATAGATCCCTCCGACTCTCCCTCTTCCCTCCACCACCACCACCACCACCACCACCTCCTCCACTCCCACTCCCACCGCCCCCACCGCTCATCCAACTCCCTGCACTCCCAGGCCTCTTCCCCGCCGACGATTCATCCACCGGCACCGCTAAAAACCCACCGAACCCATTTCCGACCAGCACACTCTTCCTCGCATCCCCTCCCACCGCCCAACCAGGGGGTAAACTCAACCGATTCTCCAATCCGGCCATACTCGCCCCTCCTCCTCCTCCGGATCTATTATTCGCCGTAGTAGCATCGGCGGGACTCAAAAACACGCTAGCGGCATCTGGATGACCGGCTTCAAGGAATTTATACGCGCTGACGGGTCGTTGGGGGGTGTAACTCCCTCGATTCCCCCCCGGTCCTGGCAACCCCGTCGGAGGCGACACGCATGTAAAATTCCATTCGAGTTCATCGAGACCTTTACTGTACACTTCCAGCTCTTGCGTGAATCCCCTTGGTGCTTGCGTGTTGGTAGACTCGGCGGCGAAGCTAGGACGCGGGGGTTCGAGGATGAGGGTCTCGGGGAAGTCGGCGTCTCGCACATACAATGCTCTCAAAGCCGGTAGGGCATTAGCGTGCAGAGATTGCGCGAGATAGGCGTAGTAGCTCTTGGACGGGGGTTGCATGCTTTGCGCCATGGAGCGGGCGGACATGATTTCGTAGTGAAGTGCAATTAACGATTGCGAGGCCATGAGCGGGATGGATTCGCTGGGGAAAGATCGCGAGACGGTCTCGATGATGGATAGATGCGTGAGATAGGGTGCTCGAGCGAGGATGGAGTGCAAGGAGGCTGGGTGGATGTCCGTGTCGCGTAGGGTCAGCGAGGAAAGTACTTCGCGCGTCTCCGGGCGAGAGAGGTAGTTGACCAGTCCATTTGCCGTGAGGGAGGTCATGTTCTCGAGGGAGAGTTTGTGGAGGGGTGGGAAGGAGGGTAATCCGGGGAGAGTATCGAAGAGGGTATCATCCACCCAGGACATGTCGCTCATCTTGAGTTCGTGGAGGGTGAGTAGCGATCCGAGCACGCGGACCAACATGGCTGGTTCGACGTTGAGTCCGGCCAGTTCGAGCACCTCGAGGGATTGCCACGTGCGACGCGTCGAGAGGTAGGTGAAGATGTTTTCCCCACCGGCGGCATACTTCATGCGCCGAATGTCGGGACATCGCGCCTGCAGCTCGTGTCGAAGGGTGGTGCAGGTGTTGTCGTCCGCGTAGAAGCCCTCGGGGAGATCAACGTATTGGAGATTGGGCAGGACAGAGACTGTTCGAGCAAGATCGGCTTTGCAGACTTCGCGCGTCATGTATGCCAGCTTGAAATTCAGCACGCGGCGTGCTAGATCGTCCCGCGCGCGGACCGTTCGACAGAATAGCGCGAGACGCTGGCGCGGCGCGTCGCGAGGGTCGGCATTGCGCTCGAAGAAACGATGCTTGCGCTTTTCTGCCAGCTCGGCTTCGCGCTCGCAGTAGTGGACCGCATCAATGCGGACGCTTGAATAACTGAGAATAAATCAATATAATGAGCTGAGTGGATGAGGAGGGGATGGTAGACATGAATTAGAAAGCTCACAGTAGAGTCAGGGCCACCTCGTTCCATCGTCGACACACCAGCGCGCAGTGCGCCAGATCGCGCATATCACATAACATACATCCATCAACCACTGACTCCTCGGCCGTCATGTAGCTCCGGTCTTCGACGTGCGGGCAGACGTATCGGAAGATTTCGTCGAGGACGGCCGTCGGCAGGCGCGCAGCCAGGTTGAATGGATATCCACGCGAGCTCGTCCTGGCATGGCCATCGTTGTAGAAGCCGTGACCATACGGATCATGGCCCTGTTGCTGTTGACGCTGCTGTTGTTGCTGCTTCGATTTCGAACGGATATGCTTGAAGAAGCCCATTGTGATATTTTCAGTTGTTGATGGTCTTGCGCATGTCCAGAAGTGAGGTTCAAGTGTCTAGGTGAAGTTGAGGTGAAGTTGTTCGGGTCTTAGATGAATTGGTCCGTTTGATGGTGTTGTATTGGCGTGTGCTGGTCACTGTAGAGTGTAGACCGTTGGCTGTCCGGAACTACACGTCAAACCGCTTGGCTGGTAAAGAGGGCTGAGACAGTGAATGGCGCGAGTGTGGATGAGATGCCGCCGCACCCCGCATTCACTATCGATTGTGTTGTGTTACGAGAGGGCAGGTATTCCCCGGAAATATGTAGGCCGCTGCCTGGCTTGGCTGACTAGGTTTGCGGTGGATGGATGGAAGGATGAATGGAAATGTCGCGAGATTGGAATTCGCATCGCATCGCGTTCGTTCCTTGTTGGAGGAAGCGAAAGAGGCACAGAGGGGTGCTCGCGTAAAGCATAAGAAGATCACGTGACTAGCATTTTGCTGGCCAGAGATTCGTCGAACATCGTAAGGATTGAGGCCCCTCAACCGCGCCTCACTCGCGTCCCACTCCGCTTCGCTTCATGCGCTTGTCCTAACCAGTTCCGCAGGGGTAGGACAATCGATGATTAACATGAACCATCAAGCAAAGTCAACTCTTAATGAAATGATCTCATTCTCAAAGAATACTCATTGGATTTGTCTCCATGAACATTTAACATAGCCGGAAGAAATGCATATCACGTGATGACTGGCCAGATATTCGTCGACCATGGATGAGGAGTATGCCCACGACCGTACCGAGCACGATCCGAGTGAGGTCCTATTTTAGACGATGGTCAACGAAAGGTTGACCACGCTGGCCACAATTCCTTCGAACATCGGGAAGCAGCGTGCCCAGAACAGTACCGGCCACGCTCCGGCCACTTGAGTCTCGAGTCCGTATGGGATATCCCAGAGCGAGCACGCTCCGAGCATGCTCCTCAGACGATGGTCGACGAAACAGTGGCCACTCCGGCCACAGTTTTGTCGAACATCCAGGAGTGTCCGGATCCTGGAAGGAGCGTGTCCGGAACCTGCTGGCCCGACGGTCAACGAAATACTGGCCACCCATATCGAGCTACCGTGGTCCCCCGCCAACGAGCAGCCTACCCCCCCGGCACTGGGTTTCTGGAATCTGAACAGGGACTTTTTCCCAATGGCTGCTCTGACAATGAAGATCTCATGAATTTCCAACTTCATCGTTGGAAGATACAAAAGCGTGTGTCAAGTGGTGGACGCCTACAGAAATTCAATACGTCCATGACCTTGTATCTAGATACTTCAGTTGTGATAGACTTGCGTGGCCACAGGGAAGCAATGAACGTATTGGTTTTGGTACCGCTTGCTTGCACTAATCATATAGGATATAGCTGTATCGAATGCTAGAAACCCATTGCGTTTGAACCAACCATCAAATCGGACAAACCAAGATCCATCCCTCCATCCATCCTCATCCGCCTGCCTCCTTATGTAGCATCCGCAAAGGCGCCTGCCTACGGCCTGAATTCCATCATACGAAAGGAGTATGCTGTACTGAAGACCAGCATCATGTGCCTGCAAAAGAACAACCTAACTCGACGCAGAGCAAATGAAAAGCCATCGCAGATGACAAGACAACCACCAATAAAGAAAACATAGGGTATATATACATACAGTCATTCATCCAGCAAGCAGATCGTTTAAGGTCCGCTTCCGAGGAGAGAGATACTTATTCCTTCCATTCAAGTTCCTCCCTCTCTCGTCGTCGTCGCCTCCGCCCGTGCGAGCAGACTCCCCGGCACGAACTTGGATGCCTCTCGAAGGTCGAGCATGGGCGTCTGAGCGTTTCGATCTCCCGTCCTGACACCTCTTCCTGTTCCGGGCTCGGCTCGGCGCGTCGTCCTCGCTCGCTCAGGCACCGCTCCTGTTTGTACGCCAGACTCGTCGACCCTACGCGTTGTTCTGGCTCGCTCGGGCATGCCTCCTGCTTGCACCCCGGAGTCATCCGCTCGACGAGTCGTTCTCGCTCGCTCAGGCATCGCTCCTCCCGTCGAGGGACCATTCTCGCCTGCTCGGGTATTGTTCCGACGCAGCGAGGTCTGACGCGCTGGACCTGAATGCTTCACGGTCTGCGTCCGTCGAGGTTGCCCGCCGTGGTCCTCCGCGGGGGGACTACCGGCGGCTGGAGGTGGAGGGGGATGCTGCCTCCGCCAGGCCGTGGCGGGCGGGATGGCAATCGGCACGTCGGGAGTCGTTGCCGCGTCGATCAACCCTCCCGGAAGCGGTTGTTGGGGCACGTATCCTCGTCCTTTACGAACGTGCTGAGGCGGTTCGCGATACTCGGGGTTGGAGAAGTCCAGCAGTGGCTTGTTGGGTTTCGGTCCGCCGCTCGACGTCCCTGGTCTTGGAGCTCTCTCTTTCGTCGACCGCATCGACATCGTTCGACCCGGTGGAGAAGACTCATCGATCGACGGCCGACCGGCAGCAGGAATTGGAGCGTCGCCATTCAGCAAACTCGGTCCATTGATAAAGGGACCTTGCTGCTTGGCGGCGGCTTCTCGTTCTTGCTGCGCTCGCTGTCGCTGGCTGTAGGTCCGTCCCAGCAGACCCGTGGGCGCAAAGGTGGCATCTCGCATCTCCTGCGGCGACATACCCTGGATGAGAACATTGTCTGGACTGCGACTGCCCTGTTCTGGTGAGCTGGGAATCAAGCTAGCGGGAAAGGACACAGGTGGTGCTCGATGCTCCCTCGAGGACGGATTCCGTCGATGGAGCGTCCTCGACCGCGTCGTGCCTGCCGGAGCAGTCGATGGCTCGCCATTGCTGTCGTCCGTCGGTGGCCGCGCGCGATGCTGCTCGACGTGACCATTCGCGTGTTCTTGACTACCACGACCATGCCGCGTCGGGAGATGATGAATTTGTCCGGTTTGACCACCCTCTCGACCACCATGACCATGTCGGCTGCCGGGTGGTCGTCTCGCGTCCACACCCACTTCATCGATCCGCTCCGGTGGACTTTGTGGAATCACACCCTCGCCCAATCGACTGACCAGATACCAACTTCGCCACTGCTGAATTACCCGATGCCATTGCGACCACATCTTCGGGTCGTCCGTTGAGAAGAAGTGCACAAACTTCTCGGTGGTCAAGAACATGCTCGATTTCTGCTGGCTCTTGACTGCCAGACAGTAGCGTTTGGGCGGTCGGACGGAGCTCGACAGGTGCTTGGGCGTGACGGTGTAGACGTCAAAGTCGGACAGATGGCAGATGTTGCTCGTATGCTTGGGCGGTTGTCCCGGTTTCTTGGAGACGACCATCTGCCCGTCGGCACGTAGCGTGGCCCAAACCTTCTTCCACTTGCCCGGCCGGGTCGAATGATAGAGATAGGCGGTTGATTCGCCCGGCTGCATGCGAGGCGCACCATGCGCCTCCAGCACCTCGTCCGACCCATTCGCGCTCAAGGGCACCAGCACCAGGCCGTTCTGCGTGTCGCGACCCCAGGAGTTCATCACATCGCGGATGTGTTCGTATTTCCGAATTCGTCGCTCCAGACCCAGCTGTATAAACGTCTCCAGGACGGTCGTCGTCTCCGGCGCAATGGGTTGGCTGACGTAGCGCGAGGCGGCGCGCACCAAATCCCGAGCCGTGGTGCTCGGCAACACGGGGAGCGTCACAACGGTCTCGCCGCACATGACCTTGACTCGCTACATATACAGGTGAGCCAGTGAAGCCTATATAGCCATTTTTGGGCAACTTACGCGTTCCCCGGCATTGACGGCCGACTTGGGCGCGTCAATGGCCGGCACCACGCCACGGCCGCCAGGTCGGATAACATTGTCATTCACCTTGGGTTCCTTCCGACGGGAGAAGAAACGCATTGTGACTTGATTGAATGTTGAACCAAAGAGAGAAGAGGCGATTGACGCATGTGAGAGGGGTCAATGGCACGACGAAGAAGAAGAAGAAGAAGAGAAGAAGGAGAGGTCGCACATGGTGTGGAAGTGAAGTGAAGTGAAGGGAATCGAACTGCAGCAATCCGGGTTTGTGTCTGCAATTTCCCCACGTCACGCGAGTGCGATCGTGTCACACGTGATTGCCCATTGGCTTAGAGTCACATGATCTCGCTGAGTCTCTCAATCATGTGACTAGGTCCGTTTTTACGATGTCATGTGACATGAGTCATTTTCGTGGGGTTTGATCACATGACGCACCTGAGTCACACTCCTTCTGTTGGCGGCACATTCCAGTTGAGCCTCATTCCCCCGTCTATATAAACCCCCTCCCCTTCCATCCTTTCTCTTCTTCTTTTCTTCCTTTCCTCTTCATCCCGGTGCAAGGGCATTACGCGTGTCAGTGAGGATTCGTCCGAGACCGTGTATGTGCTAGTTGAAAACTTTACTTTTGACCGCTCCTGCTGGCCTTCGGGTCGGTAGGGAATTTTTGGACAATATTTTGAGAGACAATCTTTCCACTGCAGTCGTCCCCTTGAGGGTCGATGCGGAGGAGAGTGATGATGATGATCTCAACACCACGAATGAATGTCGAGCACGAGAACTACCTAGAACATATTCCTGTTTGCATCACTGTAGATACACGCATATACGTAGTCAAATGGTGGAATACCAGTTGCAAACGACATGCAATCACTCGCTTGACTACATCTTCGCTCGAGCATGCTGGCATCGTAGACGTCCCATCAACATCAGATTCACCATGACGCAACCCGTGCTAGTCACTGGAGCGACAGGCCTCCTGGGCCGACAAGTCGTCAAGGCATTCGAGAGAGCTGGTTGGGATGTAGTAGGAACAGGATGGACTAGAGCTCACCCGCCTACCATTCGCAAGGTGAACCTAGAGGACCCGGATGAGATACGTGGTGTGCTAGATGATGTGAAGTAGGCCAATCGCCACCCATGCTATATTCAGGTGAAATAGAATAGATAACTGACGCGACATTAGACCCGCGGTCGTGGTTCATTGTATGTTCTCTCCTCATCTCCCTCCTGACCTGTTTGATCACTGTTGATCAGCGTTGATCTCATCATACTGTATCAGGCGCCGCAAATCGCTTTCCAGACAAGTGCGATGCCGATCCTGACGGCACGCGACGCATCAACGTGCAGGCCACCAAGACGCTGGCCGAAGCGACCAACGAGCGCTCCATCCTGCTGATCTACATCTCATCCGACTACGTCTTCCCCGGTCGTCCGGGCGAGGCGCCCTACGCGGCGGATGCAACTCCCGAACCACCCAACTTCTACGGACAGACCAAGCTTGATGGCGAGCGTGCTACGCTGTCAGCGACGGCCCAGTCGGGTCTGGGCGTCGTCTTGCGTGTGCCGGTCCTGTACGGCGAAGCTTCCGACCCCAAGGAGAGCGCGATCAACGTGCTGCTGGATCAAGTGTGGAAGGCACAGGAGACGAATGCGAACATCAGCATGGACGACTGGGCGATCCGATGTCCGACCAACACCGAGGATGTGGCGGGGGTGATCAAGGAGCTGGCGGGCAAGTATCTCGACGCCGAGGATCGATCGAAGCTGCCCAAGATTGTACAGTTCTCGTCCGAGGATCGATTCACCAAGTACGAGATCTGTCAGATGTTGGCCGAGATCATGGGATTGCCGCTGGACGGAATGACGCCCAATAAGCAGGGCAACGATCCGAATGCTTCCGTCCAGAGACCTTACGATTGCCATCTGTCGACCAAGGAGCTTAAAGATCTGTGCATTGACGTGTCGACCCAGAATTTCAAGGACTGGTGGTAAGTTCACCATGTGGAGCCATCGTCTTCAAACAAGATATATATATCAGGTTTGCTAACGGTGTGGTGTAGGAAGAGGGAAGTACGGGCTTATCGAAAGTAGGATGGCACGGATTTGAAAAGAAGAATGGATATGCTCAGCCGTGGCTGCCAGTGGTGATCATCATCTCCATTGCGATGAAGGTGGAGGTAAGCTTCATCGTCAGGGCGAAGAAGAGAAGCCATATCGTCATGACCAAGGTGATGAAGGTTACGTAGTTTTCGCCGTCAGGTTGATGAAGGTAGGGGGTAACTGAACTGTTACTGCCAGACTGTTCCATTTATTTCACCACCTGCGTGAATGAAAATGCTACGAGCGTATCAAATGCTTCAGTCCTTGCCTTTACCCTCATGTATCCGGTTTCTATGGTCAGGGTGTGGCTAGCTGCTTCTCCAAAAGTGTAATTTAGGAATACATTACTGCTAAAGCATCGACAATACCTATGTCGATGCATGAACTGCGTGCTTCGTGCGATCTTGCATTGAAAGGATGTCCCGATGAGCCAGCAGTCTCCTTGCCGTTAGGTACAACGCATCCCGTCATTTTCATGCGGACGAATTCTCCTATTAAGACATGGAGTCCAATCTGAGTCCTGAAAACGTTCTGAGTCGCTTTTCAGTCTCATGCGAAATCGTTGCGAGACAGTAGAAGGTAAGTGCTTTTCGAGGCTGGCTGTCCGATGCTGATAGAGGACGATAATCATACGTGGGTCAGGCAGTAACTCTATTCAAATTTGACAAGCTTCCCACGCACGTGGGTGACCTCGGAAGGGTGGCACCCAACAGTGAGTGACTGCTGCAAACCATAAAAGCTACTACGATACTCATCTCACTGACAATGACCATGATGTAGTGACCCTTCTTGTCGATTCATGACGGTGATATGGGACGGAGATATATATCGATGCTGCGAGCATCTCTCCCTTGGCATTTACTACTGCCCACACCCTATTTGGTTTCTCATTGACAGCGTACCATGCGGTTCTGTCTCTTGGTGAGTTCGCGTCTGGCACTCCATGTTTCAGCTCTGGTGTTGACTAGTCTGAGCTTGGACAACCCACCTCCCAGCTGAGCCTTGCGTCAGGCTGCATGTGAGCCCACCATACCTTGGCATGCATTCACCAGAGCCCCAAACTAATTCATGGTCCCATCGAAATGGTGGTTGGAGATATCATTCTACCCCCGCCCCGCCAACGGTTCCGCGCTTCAGCATTGCCACCACGGCAAGTCTTCCGAGCTTCCTTTTTGGACGGTTATCCCATATGGGACTCAGTAAGACACATAACTTACCGCACGATCGCTGGTACACGTGGTGTATGGACGCAAATTCCGCTTCTCCTTCACACACTCGTGATGTCGAACGGGACGCCAACCCAGGCGGATCAGTATCATCCGACATGCTATACTGTCTCGCGCTTCTACCGAAGGGGGGACGCTGCCCCCGGAGGGCGTCGCTGTCCGTCTACGCGCTCTTCCAGGTCGGCAGGGAAAACAGAGCTCTACCGAGTGCCCCGCAGCATGTTGGCGCTGGCAACGATCATGCCTGTTCTCTGCATAGCAATCAGGAACGGGACGGGCAACTTAGCCGACGAACCAACCGTCCCTTCATTTCAGCTGAACCCAGGATCTCGATCCCGCGTGGAAGTGCGTGCATGAGCACTGACCACATCAGCCAAGGATGTTTCAGCAGCTACCAGGACAAGGCCCCTGTCTTACCTGTTGGCCGGCGAGATATCAATCATATAAGAAGATGGGGAGCTCGTGCCATCTTCTATTTCTACTTGCTCAGCGCTTCATTCATTCCTTAGCAGCTCTTCAAGCCGGCCACCTTTCTCTTCCGTCGTCAACCTGTTGACGCTCATTTACTCCTCCTCCATTCAACTCCTCGCGTCTATTACGCTCTTTAATATTCACCATGCGGACTTCCTTTGTGTTTGTATCCCTTTTGGGCGTCTCGCTGGCTCGTGTAGGCGACAAATGTCGACCCAGCGCCGGGTCAGGGACATGTAAAGACAAGAACAAATGCACGACTGGTTCGTCCTAGGATCCTACACAGTCAACAGCTTCCCCATCCTGCCATTAATACCTTCATCGCAGGCTTCACCACCAAAGGCGACTGTCCCAACGACCCCGGGAGCATTTTATGCTGCGTCCAGAAATCATGCAAAAACGAACAAGGCAGCTGTTTGGACAAATCCCAATCCTCATGCGCCGGAGGCCGTTTCGAAGCCGGACATTGTCCAGGCGGTAACAACGTGCAATGCTGCATTCCCAACCTGTCACCTTCTCCCTCTCCCTCCCCCTCTCCAGCACCCGCTCCAGCGCCCGTTCCAGCCCCAGCTCCACCATCCGCCAACTGTCCAAAACACTTCATCATCGGCGTCCGCGGCTCGGGCGAAGCAGGGAAGGGAGCCAACGAGATTTCCAAAATGGGCGAAACCGTCGCCGCGTACGTCCGCGTAACGGAGTCCGAACTCCCCTCCGGGCCAGAAACGGAGTATTACAATCTCGAATACGACGCCGCGCAAGTCGGTCCCTTGTACGACGCGTCTGCCAGCAAGGGTGCATTAGCCCTCTACCTCCTCATCAGCGGACGTGTCTCACGCTGTCCGTCTCTGCGAGTCGGGGTAGTAGGCTACTCTCAAGGCGCACACGTCATCAACGACGGACTGGACCAGCTTCAACGACGCAATCCCGAGATTCTGAAAGACAACATCAAAGCCGTCCTCCAGATTGCCGATCCCAAATTGGATCAGAAACAGAGTTATACCGTCGCTATCGACCCTCAAGGCAATCCCGCAAAGGAGGGGACTGTGTTCGGAGGCGCCCTCGAGAGAAGAGCTCTACCCGCTGCTGTCCATGGAAAGGCCACGAGCTTGTGCATCACGGGTGATATCGTCTGTAATACGGAGAAGAAGGATTGGTCGACCTTGTTGATGGCCCTCTTGGCTCCGTTTCATGGGGAGTATAAGGGGTGTTGTTCGACGGTGTCGTTTCCGAATCTGTTGGGGAAGGGATTTGCGAGTCGCATGACGGCGTGAATGTCTGAATGAAAGTACTAATGACGTCTTCTTTCCTTCCTCCTTTCTTGTTCATATGCAGCCATGGATCTTCTTGATCCTGGAAACAGCTAACTTAATGGCGCTCGGCTGGACTGGGCTGGGCTGGGCTTCCCTTTGGATATAATCTTTTATTAAAACGAGGGACGATCTAGGACTGGATATGCTCCCATCCGGCCCCTTTGAAAACACTACCTATTCATCACTATACAATATCAAGTACAGGACCTAGTCAGCTACTTCAATGTAATTCATTGATCTTCAAATTTGTATATTCATTCATTCGTTCATTCATTCGTACAGCGCGATAAACGGAGTGAAATACAATGAATAATGATCAGATCTGTAGCCGGTAGCAAGAAAAGTACCATGAAAGTAACAATCGAGATCCTACATGTCGTTCAGTGGTGTATTGTATCATAGGATATATCTCGAGCACAGATATCTAGCCCGTACTTGTACTTCTATTCTCCCTGCTCTCGATATAATGTCACTCTCAACATTTACTTACCTCACAATAATCCGCTCACCAGGGAAGTCATATCGTCAGGATGAGTTTCCCTCCCACTCCTACGCGACCATCGTTTCCGTAAAGAGAAGATCGCTGTCTTCATCGAGAAACTACCCCGCAGGACCCCGCAGCTCTGTTGCATCTCATTGATCTTCCGATTTTCCTATTTTGGGTCGAAACAATTTTCCCGCACCGCTGAACGATTCATCGGACCACTATCACCATCATCAGTCTGATGAAGAAAGATGATTAACAT
>QQTW01003455.1_pt1 | contig 11659 bp, 9 predicted proteins | sample 1904831 | NCBI WGS metagenome assembly QQTW01 (sample SAMN09435610, study PRJNA476489) | Subsurface metagenome, whole genome shotgun sequencing project. | reverse complement strand
GTTTGCGGGGCGGATCGTCGCGCCTCGAAGGGCCCCACGGCGAACAGCGGGGCGTCACGGCCGTCGGACGGTAACGTGTTGGCTCGGCCCGTCCCCGTCGCGCTCGCCTTGAGTCCGGCGCCGCGCCAGCCGCGCAGACCCGACGTCGCCAGACCCCGACGCTGGATCATCTTCGTGCGAAACTCGGACAGCTGGTAGATGAGGCTCATGTTGGGTCCGATCCATCGGCTCTTGCGCTTCACCGCGTCGTACACCTCTTGCACCGTCAAGCTCGGGTCGCGGTATAGGCCGTAGGCGACGATCAAGCTCGCCGATCGACTGACACCGCACTGGCAATGCACCAGCACCCGCTTGCCCCGCCGCACTCGCTCATCAATCACCTCGACCAGCTGCAGCATGTCGTCGACGATATTGGAGTTGTGGTCCCAGGGGACATGGATGTATTCCGGACCCCGCCGATTGGACGACGGTGGGTCGAGCGCGTCCGGAGACGCCACCGGCGCGGGCACCGGCATCAGGAAGCTGGCGGTCGGTAGCGGCGAAAGCAGAGGCGGCTCCGCAGATAAAGATATGGTGTTTGGTTCGTTCTTCGAAGACGCCACCTCATCGACGATCCGATCGAACGGATTCTTGACCTCGCGGGCCACATTTAGAATAACATCGAATTGCGAAGCTTCCTCGTTGCTCGGCTCCAGATACAGATACACGTGCGGATCGTAGATGCACACCGGGCCCGACGGATACGCGGGCGACTTGACCTCCTGCGACAGGGGCACGTCGTAGTCGTCCTCCTCTTCCTCCTCGAGCTCCGCCAGCCGTGGTGGTCCGATGGGGGAGGTCGGGCCGGAGAAACATGCCCCCGAGTCGGCCGACGAGGGCCGCGATCGTGATGACCGTGGACGTGGCGGCGGCAGCAACGGCGGCGGCCCTGGTCCCAGCTGGCGCGGCGGGTCAAAGGAGGGCAGCTGCATACCGCCGTCGATGCCCATCGTCGGCGAGAAGACGGACAAGGCGGGCGAGGACTGATGATGGCGTAGCGTGTTGGGCCGCGGGGACGACACCGACGGCGAGGAAGGGGCCCCCAGGCCGGACCGGCTGGCCACGGCGCCGGTGGGAAACGCGGGCGTGCGCACCGTCAAGCCCAGATGGCTCGGCCGCTTGCGTGGTGGACGTGGTGGGTTCATGGTCGAGGGGGACGGCGGAGCGGACTGCAGCTCGTTGGCCGCCGAGGCCGTCTTGATCCGCAACGCCGGCGGCGGCAGCGGACGCGTCGGGGCGGCCATGTTCAACGACAGATTCTTGGTGTTGCGCGGTCTCCTCGCGGGCGAGACGGGTCCGTTCGGGCCAAACAAAGGACTCCGCGGTGGTGGTGACAACGTCGGTGCCTCGACCGCCAGATGCAGAGGAATCGGGACCGTCTTGGCTCGCACCGGTCCTAAGGGGATGGCCGGTGGCGGTGATTCCGGTGAGGAACCGGGGGATGAGTCCGTCACGGACGGCGAGTCCACCGTCGAGACGGTCGTGGTCGGCGAGGAATCGGTCGAGGCGGACGAGCCCGACGAAGCCGAGGTGGAGACGCTCCCGTGCGCCTGACGACGGGCGTCCAGATCCACGACCGAGGGAAGGTGGGTGTCCAGCGTCGTTGTGGATGGATGATCGTGCGTCGGTTCAGCCTGGCCGTGTCCCTGCGCGGACGTCGGCTCCACCGACGGGTTCATCGCCGGATGGGCGTCGAGGACCGCGCTCAGCGATACGACGGACTCCTGGGCGTGCTGCTCTCGACGAAGAGGGAGCGTGTTGTTGGATGCGAGCGGATCCAAAGGCGGCCAGCGCGATTCGGTGGAAGAGAACGACATGCGTCGCGGCGACGGGAGGGCCGCCAGAAGCAGAGAATGATCGAGGTGGGTCGTCGACCGAGGAAGACGGTTCACCGAGCGTCCGTGGTCGTCACGAAAGTCGGCGAGAGACCTCTTCAGCGTCGAGGGGTCAGCCAATCGTCCGGCGATCGAATCCATCATCTTTCTTGATGACGCCAAAACGCCTCCAGTGAACGGATAGAGGCCACGCAGCGTGATGACATGCGCACGCGATTACGAATCCCAATCGATTAAGGGACGTCCAGTTCCCGTACCGAGAGGACAGATTCACGAAGGTAAAAGGAAGGTGTTCGAATAGAGAGAGAGAGAGGCCTTCCGAGAGAGATGATATCCTCTTGAGAGGGAATCTACTCACTCAAGTCGACCGATCAAGAATGACCACGGTCGAGGTGGAATTATTGAATCCTGACCGGAGAAGGTGCCGAGCGGACAACGGCGCCTTGACTGGTTGGACGTTCTTGCTCCTTCCCGCGTTGGCGCCCACGCCGTCGCCCAGGATATTCTTTGCGCGAGCGGCTGTGCTGTGGGATGGATGGATGGATGGATGGACGCACCCGCCGGTCTGGGGCAGCGCTCCAGAAAGGGAACGACGGACAACGGACGAGCGCGGCTCGGGTCACCCGAAAGGAGGATGAGCAAGAGGATGGATGAGAAGGGGGCAAGGAGAGCACCGAACAGGGTGATGATGGCGCCGACACGGCGGCGAGAGGTGTTCTTTCCGCGATGAAATGTCTCTCGAGCCAAGGACGGCGGGCCGGAGGATTATCAGTCAGTCCGTCGTCCCAGGGTTCGGATTGGTTCGTCGAGGACGGTGAGCGCCTTGCGACGGGGGATTCCTGCAGCGTGCTGGACGGCTCTTGCGTGCTGGGTCTGCCGGGTCGGCGGGTGGGTCACAACCAGAAGGCAGCCCTCTTTTTCGACCAACCCGCGAATGAGGGTCGATGTTCTTTCAATTCCGTTAATGAAGCGGCCGCAGTCTGTGTGGAACGGCCGCGACGAAGAGACCGACGAGAAGGGGGCCAGGGCAGAGAAAAGCAAGGGCCGACGTCAGTGGGGCGGCTGGAGAGACGTTCGTGGTTGGACGACGGAGCGAAGGGGGATGAAGTTGTGGTGTGTCGGACGGCGGTTAGAAGGGGCGAAAGTGATGCCCTGGAAGAAGGTTGGCGCCAGATGCCAAAAATGGCACCCACATGCACGAGATAAAGATGGCGATGGCGATGGAGATGAAGATCAGAAGGAGCGAAGGACCAAGGAGGAGAAGGAGGCGGCGGCGGAGAAAGCGGGTGGGCGCAGATTGGATAGAAGAAGATCAAGAAAGATCCCCGATGGAAGGATTGGACGAGTGGATGAGAGGAAGAGAAGAGAGAAGATGGAAAGAAGAAGCAGAGAAAAATATGACCAATAAACCTGGTCACAATTGAGACGGAAGCGACGAATAGAGAAGAACGAAAGAAGAAGACGAGGAGAATGGAAAAGACGATGGCGGAGCGCCGGTCAGTGGAGTGGTGGTGGCGTACTATATATAGCAACCTGGTCCAGCCACCATCGACGGGGGCGCGCGGCTCGGCCCACAAGGAAGGGCCGAGTCAAATGGAAATGAATTGATTGGTGGAGAGACAATCAATCTGGTGGGATAAGATCCGATCAATTCCAGAGATAGAATGGGCTTGTCCTGGAATTATATCCTCCGTCTTTCTGACGACCCGAGACGATTCGGAAGGAGAGGAACGAACGAAGACGAACAGATGGAACGTCGGAAGAGAGAAAGTCTCCTCAACGATGAAGGAAAGTTTTCTTTGTTAAGCCCTAATTGCGATCTGGCAAAATTGCCCGATGCGGTAATTAAACGCCCTCACAGCCCTAGACCTAAATCAAGCCTGACACGGCGATGAAACGGAGGGGGGGGGTTCGACCAAGAAGGGGCGAATCAGCGAGAGGAATGATGACGATTGGCAAGGAGGGGCGAACGAAGATGAAAGTGGAGCCGAAGGAGCCGGCCCGGAGATGGCCGGCCTAGGACGGATGAAAGTAGAACCGTATCCCGGGAGATTGCTAAGAAATGAGTAAGCGTCGCATGCTGACTAAGACTGTCCATTACGTAAGACCATCGTCAGCCCAAAAGGGCAAGAGGCGTCGTCAGATGAATATTGAAGGAAGTGGCTCCCAATCTGTAGCGCAAAGAGCCACTCCAAATTAACGACGCTGTAGATTTGTTTGGATCCTTGATATGGCAATGGCACTGGTGATGACCAGCGTCGCACTTGCGATGAACGACAAACTATAAACGCCATTGCCGCGACAGGCAGCTACGCCAGTAAACGGGCGCTAAGCGAGGCGCGTTGGGCGCGCGCTCGATTGCGACGGCCCCATCTGAGCTGTCAACAACCGTCAAACCTTCGACGACGACCCAACCACACCTCCCCCACCATGTCCTTGTTGCTGTGCTGGCTCTTTCACCTTCAATTCTGCTAACATTTGCGATTTTCGATTCATCGTCGGACTGACGACGATGATTCTGCCCGTCACCACCACGATGACGACGATGAAAACAACGATGGAACCCGGACGAAGCCGCACAAATAGCGGCAGCAGCAGCGGTCGTCTTCCGACGCTTCCGCGTCCCTCCACCGCCGCCGCCATCACGAGGACGACGACGACGACGACCCGTCGTCGAGGGAACACCCTCGACAGTCGTGGCAGCGGCGGCTCGCGGGACAGCCTCGAGGCGCGCCGCGAGCAGGCCGAGGCGGACCACGTCAGCCGCATTCGGGCCTCGACGACGACCTCAAAACACCGTCGTCATGTCAGCGACGGTGCTGTTGGAACTGCTCGCCGTCGTCGAGCGAACAGCGAGGAGAGCGATGTCTTCCTTGCCCTTGCCCGAGAGGTACCCCCCACCACCGTCGCGACGTCGAAGAAGGTATGTGTCTCCTTCATCATCATGACGATAGATAGAGATATAGACTCGATGTTAACATCGAAAATCAGCCTCCGGCCACTCCCGAGCCCGCTCCTCATCAGCAGGACGACAATGACAACACCAAGCATATCTCCTCGGTGGCTGCTCAACAACCAACGGCCAAAGCTGTCCAGCGACGCTCGCTGCAATTTCGTCTGCCTCCCATGGCTTCGCTCAATGAACCACAGAGCGAGCCTCATCACGAACCCATCAACACCATGACCAATAACAACACTCTCTTCCCTCCCATGCCGCAGTCCGACCCCGTCACGGTCCCGACACCGATCGCCCGAGCAGACGAACGACTGCAGAAGATCCGCCTTCGACGGACCTCTCAGCTTGCCTTGGCTGTGCCGCAGGTGCATCATCACCACCTCCTGACCTCCTCCAGCAACAACAATACGCCTCACTCGGACCCACACCCACTTGCAGAAGATGGCGGTCGACGTGTCCGTTCGTTCAATCCGAACAGCCTCCGCCAACGAACCTCCGCCATGAGCAGCTCTCGACGCCAGCGAGCATTAGGACCCTCCGAACAACCTCCAAACTCTGGATCCGCACTCACGCAATTCCGGGGCCGTAAGACACTCACTATCAAGCCCCCTCCTCCTGAAAGTGCTGGAAGCGGATCCGCCATATCTCCCCGCGCATTAGCACTCACCTCTAAAGTCTCCTCCCATAATCGCTCTCCAGCCCTCCGTCCAAGCAGCAATCATCACTCCAAAACATCCTTCTTCTCACGCTCCTACGACTCCCAATCCCAATCCCAATCCTCTCCGCGTCTTCAACGCACAAGTCCCTCTCCCGACCCAACCACTCACCGCACGAGCACTACTCGATCCACCATGGCCCGAGTCGACATCGACAGAAACATCAACAGAGAAAGAAGCACCTCCATCGGCTCCGGCTCTGGTTCCTCCAGCGACGCTTCATCCAAGATGTGGGACGAACTCGACCAATTGAAATCGCGTATTCGAAATCTCGAACGGAATTCGCGTCTTCCATCCTCTGCATCAGCAGGAACAGGAGGAGCAGGGGGAGCAGGGGGAATAGCAGCAGCAGCAGCAGCGTCGAATAATTCAGGAAGTGGGACGGGGGAGAGACCACGTACGGCAACCACCACGACTTTGACGACTATGTCCGCTACGTCCCCTACTACCGGCGGAGGCGGGAGTGGATTAATGGTATCGAGGCGGAGAGGAAAGAATGCTAGCCATCATCATCATCTTGATGATCCGCATTTACAACATCTCCATCATCTCCAGAGGAGGATGTCGGATACCTCGCTTCCGGTACCCTCGAGTGCCATTCCAAGAAGTCATAGCGCGAATGCCATCCCTACTATCGAGGGCCTAGGTGGGGGGAGTTCGACTACCCCGTTGAATTCGAATGCGGGGGGGCAGGGATATACATACCCCCTTCTTCAAAAAGCTTTGGCACATGCTCGTCCGGTGTTAAGTAGAGAGGTCTACGACGCTTTGGAAGCCACGGCCACAGACGCGTTGAGTTTAACGGAACTTGGGCCGGCGAGACATCGAGATATTGGGGGTGGTATGGGGGGTTCAGGGTCGGAGTATGGAAGTGGGAGTTTATCACCCCGTATTCTTGTCGATGGTTATGAGAATCATCAAAGACGAGGAAGCGGTAGAGGGGGTAGACCCGGTCCGACCTCGCATCCACCCTCCATGATGACGGTGACTACATTGGGGTCTAGTGTTGGAGGGACAGGAGGAGGGACAGGGACGACGGGAGGAATGAGTGAACGCGCTTTAAGACGGAAGGCGGATAATTTATGTCGATCGTTGACGGAGCTGTGTATTGCTTTGGCGGGTGAGGCGGCGGGTGGTGGTGGTGGTGGTGGTGTTGGTGGTGTCGATGGTGGGGGGGTGGCGACAGATGGGATGATGCCGGGATATCATGCCGTGGCGATGGGGGTGAGTAATGGCGTGACATCCAGGGCATTGATAAGAGCGGAGGCGAGGAAGGCTGCTGCTGCCGCTGCGGGGGATATGACGAAATGAGGAGAATCGAATCAAAAGGGGAGAGAGATGTGGCTCTCATCGACAGCTCGACGATGTACTGGCTTTGGTTTTGGTCTTGGTTTGTTTTCTTTTCATTTCAGTTGAGTTGAGTTCGGATCATCATTACGCTTTGGATGATGATGATTATTGTATTCCGTTTTTTATTTGCTGCGTTGGGTGGTTATTTTAAAAGAACAAGCTTGTATTACTTACCCCTTCCTTCTTTATTCTTCATGTGTGTATAACGTATCTTCTTCTTTCCTTAGCTTCTTGTACTGAACATTTCTCGTGTTTCATTCTTATGAATCGTGTTACTACGCTCTTGAGGAGGAGTATAGTCTTTCGTTTCTTTCGGCTTTTCGGTCTCTGTTGGTCGCGTTGTGTTGCAGTGGTTGTTGATCGAAAGGAATAAGCTTGTATTGCCGTCCTGCTCTCTTCATTCTTCTTGTGTGTATATCGTTACTATTATTATCCCTTTTCTGCTTCTTTTCACATACATTATATGTTCTCTTCTGTCGCACTTCTGTCTACGTCCTCGGTTCTTGTTTGTATTACCATACATACTTCCTTTCTTCTGCTTGTTGTACACCCTATGTTCCATGTATCTTTTTTGTTGCTTGCTGCTCCTCTATTTATTTCTACGTCTGCCTGTCCCAGTCAGGAAAGGACGACGATGACGATGGCGAAGAGGTTTAGTTTAGTCGGTTTAGATACCTCCTTGCGTCTCCACGGGTGAGCATGCATACATACCCTTTCTTATCCTCCGTTCCTTCCTTGTATTAGTCCGTTCTTCCTTTTGCGTATCGTGGTGTTGTGGCGTTTGGGTTTTGGTTTTGTGAATAAATGCTTGCTTGCTTAATATTTGTTTCGTGTATATGTATGTATTGTAGTATCCACTCCAAGAATCATTGTCGTAGGTTCATTCAATGGAGACAGACGATATAATGCGTCCTGGAACATTCTTATTAACGGACAGGCCCTTGGCTTGAACATGGCAGTCGTACGGTGATGGATGAAGCCGATAAGCTTGCATGATCATCATTAATAGTTATGATAATGATGATACCAGCCTCCATTAATGTTAGAATACTGGTAAGGATTGATTGGGTATTAAGATACAGCCTTCCCATCTCTCCATAACACCTTCCCCGCACCACCCCCCTTATCAGAACTCGAAGAAGAAGAATTAGAAGAAGTATCCAGCACCACCTCAAAAAACTCTACGCCCAACACCCCCTTCTCTGGATCCCCCTCGGTCAAGAGGACACCGTTATCAGACCTCCACCATTTCAAGCCTCCTTCTATCATGGATTGGCGGAGGGAGATGTAGATGTGGATCTTTGCGGAGGTGCGGAGACCGGAGATGATTTTCTCTTCTTTTTCTTCTTTTGGGTGGTTGCTGTCGTTCTTCTGGCTTCTGTCTTCTTGGTCTTCCTCTTTGCTGTCTTTGCCAGTCTGGGTTGTGCCGGGGATAGAGGAGGGGTTGATGGTGATAGCATCGACTCTGCCGTTAAGTTCATCGTCTGGCTGGCTGGTTTTGCTGGTGTTGTCATCTCGAGCTCCAACTCCTGCCGCAGCTCCAGCCTCGCTAGCTTGCTCTTGCCTGACGAGTCCAGAAGCCACATCCCCCGCTTCTTCCCCAGGAGTTTTCCTTGACTGTGAAAAAGCTGTCTCATCACTCCCCGTCTTATTTGACGAAGAAGAGGAGTTGGGTATAGGTAATTTCGAAGCAGGCGCGCAATGAATCAGCGTTCTCCCCATCTTTTTTAATCCCCCCGATTTGACTATCAAAGGCCATGCTTTAGCGTACGTCCCATGAAGAGCGAACTCAGGCGCTGTCTCGGGGGTAAGCGAGGTAAGAAGGTTCGAGTGGTCGATGGGGATACTATGTCCTTGAGCAGCGCGGATGAGATAGTCCGCTGGGTTGTCGTCGTCCACGTTTTGGATTTCGGGAGTTTGAGCGGTCGAAGTAGCAGGATTGCGAATTAAAGTGAAGCGTTTCTTTTCGTTGTTTTCAACGACGGATTGAAGTTCTTTGAATGAGACGTGTAATTTGGCCAGTTTGTGCCATGCCAGCTACAGATTATATGGTTAGCACGTAGAACCGGGCCAGGCTTATATAACGCCAGGAATATCCGCAGATGATTTTGGCAAATAATAGGGAATTTGGAAATACGATAGGGACAAACATGGGGAGTACATGGAGAGAGACATCTAATATGGAGATGAGATTGAAACATACCAACTCATCTACCCTCGCGTACCCATTTTCATCAAGTTTCAATCCCTCTCTCTCCGCTCCGTGACGCAGGATGAAACTCATGGCTTTCGAGACGGTGACGAGTCGTGATGGAGGCCCGGAACCACCTCCTCTACCTCTACCTCTTCCACGAGCACCTCCCCCGCCACTATCATTGGTATGCCCTCCTCGATTCCCTCGTCCTCCTGCTCCACGGGCCATAGTTCTGGAATTGATGTATGAAATGACGGTATTAGTGAATGTTGAGTAGCAAAAGCACGATTGATGTAGTGAAAGTGATGACCAGTGGGTGGATAGCGGGATAGAGCTATGCTTAATATTGTCGCCAAGGTGAATGAATAGAAAAATACTACATCCAGAGACACAATAAAGGAGAAAAGAGCTCAAGTGGACACTTGAGTTGCTGAAGAGTCTTTCGCGAAAGAAAACTGGATCCGGAAAAGTAGATAATCTCAAAGAGAACTATGATCGTGTATGAAGATCGGAGTACTCGTGTACTACGGTGGTTGTTGTTTAAACCTTTTATGGAGTTGAAAGAAATAGCGACTCGGGCTTTGGTCCTGAGCCGGATGCGGTTGACTTACGGATCCGTAGAGGATACCACTGAAATTCACTGCATCACGAGCACGATGAAGTGAGTTGAAAGAAGTTGTCCAATGTTGCATTGTCACAGCATCACAATGACTATGAACACGCTGTTTGGTGAATCTTAAGCATAACTGGGTATCTCATGCACCGAGCAAGTTCCAAAGAAGCCACCACCTGCCAAATCCTTGCCCTGTCCTGTCCGTGCCAATTCACTGCTCCGTTCCATAACCCTTGTACGGAGTAGCCATATCAATATCGTTCCCTATCGAGTATCCAGCGCCGCACAAAGACATCTACATTCCGCCACCGGACACATCTGGTGCTTGGCAAACCACTGATTCGCATGATCCCCGTGAAAGCCATGATGGCACGTATTGCAGAACATCATAAAGTGCGCCAGTGGATCTTTCTGCATGTTACCACCCTGCTTGTCGCTCCGCTCCTGCCTCGCCGTGCCCAACCACATCATGCACACTCCACACCGTGGCAGATGGCGACCACAATGCGGACAGACGAGATCGCCACCCGCTCGACGTCGATTTAAAGGATTACCGCCTCGCACGTTGATGCTCGTCGACCGCTTCCCTGCCACTGCCGTCGTCGATGGCATACTTCCTTCCGTAATCGTCGCGTCGTCGTCGTTCACCACTGACCGCTCGCAGTAATTGCATCGAACATAAAACTGTCGAGGGGGCGGCTTGACGAGCGGGATCCCTTCGCGGGTCTTGCTCCGCTTGGTGTGCTGGACGACGTAATGACACCGCTGCACGTGCAGTTTGTATCTCTTGAGATGATAGCAGTACGTCTCGCGCCAGTGCTGGAATCGGTCATCGTCAAAGTAACGCGGGATGCTGTGCGACATAACCAGTACTGCGGTTTGAATATCGTTGTGCCTGATGATGTAGTTTTGAAACAGATCCGCTGCTTCTTCGGTGATGCCCGTCAACCATATCCCCTCGATGTCTCCTTCGTGGATGCAGTCGTTCGTCAGCTCTTCCAGGAAGCTCGTCAGGTCCTCGTCTTTGAGATACTTGAATGCGACTCCGATGCGGTCCCGCAGGGGCAAGGAGGCCTCGTCTATGACCGTCTTCCAATTCTCGGTGCTCACAAGAGCTAAGATAGCTCTCGACCAGGGGTCGCTCGTTTTCTCACCGAGGTCCTTGCACAGGGCAGACCAGGCTCCCGTACCGTCCTGCTTGGGACCAGTGTTGTAGAACGCCGCCAGCGCCATCGCTATCAGCTTCTCAGCATCATTTCCCTGCACGACCGCTTCGACTGCTCGTTTCGGATATCCATTGAAGAGCGCCCACGCCGCCGCCCTCGTTCGCGATTCCTCGGCCAACAGGCGTTGCATTTCCCCTTCGAACTCCTCCGGCGAGCTGGTCCAGCCACAGATGCCCAGACAAAGCTGTCGTAGCTCTGGGTATGCCGTCTTGACGCCTTTAAACGTAGGCCAGTTGTGACGCTTGTTGATGACACGCACCGCTTCGAGAAACTCCTCACCGGCGTAAATTTGGTTACTGTCTCCGGAGATGCGGCGCGATGGATCAGGGCCTGGCAATCAGCGTTGTCGATCTCTGTGATTATAAATTGACTTACCAAGCTCTGCTCGCCAGACATTATGCACGCCCAGAAACGACAAGTCTAGGCGGTCGTGAATCATACCACCCTTCTGAGCGGCTTTATCGGCCACTGTAGGTAAGTCAGCAGAATCCCAAGATTTAAAGAGAGAGCGACGCTTGATAAAACTGACATCAAAATCCGGCCGAAAGCACTCGCATCGATTCATTCGACTTTATGAGTTCTGGCAATCCTGCGGACGAGTACCGTATTATGGCGTATCGTTGCAACGGCTCGCTGGAGGTGATGACGCTCCGTCCACCTCCTCCGGCTGCTCAGCCGAGCATCGGCGGAGAGTTGTCCATCATGAATCCTCAGGCGCAATTCGGGCCTG
>QQTW01003454.1_pt1 | contig 11661 bp, 10 predicted proteins | sample 1904831 | NCBI WGS metagenome assembly QQTW01 (sample SAMN09435610, study PRJNA476489) | Subsurface metagenome, whole genome shotgun sequencing project. | reverse complement strand
GGCTTACGCTTAAACTTAATTGCCGGACTGCTGAACTACGAACTGGCACATACTTCTTGATTCATGCAGGAGGTCTAATCTTTAAGGCATCCACTTATTAATACTCAAATGCCTCACCTTTAAACCGTTTTTTAACTATGTATATATCATCACTTCCTACTGGGCTGATTCCGAAAAATCTTTAAGCCGAGCTTTTTAGAGAAAAGTCAACGCTATAGTCCTTCTTTGCTGCTGCTGACCGTACAACACTTAGTTAAAGGTTCGCTGGGTAATGCTTCATACTGTTGCACTACTTTTTTATCGTTAGCTAATTTTTTGTTAATTTGCACTGATTTGAGCCAGGTTGCCCAAGTTTGGCGCAACACCTCATCGTTAGGGTTAGATAACTGTGCTTGGTAGAGGGTGGCTAGAGCATCGTACCAAATGCCATTTACTGCATATAAGACCGCGCGATCGCTCTCCTTTGCTGCCTGCAACTCTTTAGTTAACAAGGGATCTAATGCCACCTTTTTGATAAACCCAGTCACAAATTGTTCGGAGGACGGATCGTTTTCATCACAGATTAATGATAAATACCATTGATATTCTTTCCCATTTTCCAATGATGGTATTCCTGGAAAAGTAGCGAGGTCAAGTCTGACTATTCCGGCATTTTTACTAGGTGTAATATTAGTTTTGTAAATATCATTACCAGCACTATCTTGGAGAATAAATTTTACTCTTGTATCAAGATTTTGTGGCATATAAAATAAAAGGACTGGTAGCTTTGCTGTAGTTAAAGCTTCACCTTTTGGCAACAAAGCAACTAAAGATTTTCCGTCAGGGTTTGAGCAAGTCCCCCGTGTTGCTGCTCCTATTGTGTTTTTTGGCGCTCCTACCGTTGGAGGTGCAGGGGGTGTGCGATCGCTATTCGGCGCTTTAGCGTAGAGGCTTACATTACTAATTGCTTGCGAGGCATATCTATTGTTGGGGCGCAATTGCAGCGCTTTTCTAAAATTAATCAAAGCTGTTTTGTAATCGCGTTTTGCCGTGGCATTGTAGCCAGTTCTCATGTATTTACTGTAAGTAGCCGTAGCCTGAGCAATAGTAACTGGAGTGGGAAGGCTTGCTTGTACCGGAACAATAGCTGTAATACAACTACTTACTAGCAATGCAAAGAAATACTTTGAATAAGTTTTTTTCATTGATTTTGTCTTTGCTTAGATGTTCATAAGGTTTTTTGGTTAGTAGCCAAGGTTTAGATTTCCCTAAACTGCTTTTTGCCTTTTTTGAAAAAAAGGGGGAAATATAAAAGTTTCGCTTGTCAAGGGGGATAACGAGCGATCGCCATTTGGATATTATTTTCTACTTTTTTTGCTAATTAAACTACATTTAAAAAACTCTGTTTAAAGTTATTTCCACTCGCCTTGGAGGACAAAACCCGCCCAGTTGTAGGGAGATTTCCACTCTGGCAATTTCGACATTTCTATTTGCGCCTTTCTCAAAGCGGCAGCAGGTTGTAATTTGTTTTCTAACATCCCTTTGTAAAAGCGCGTCATCAATTCGGCGGTAGCTCGGTCGTCTACACTCCACAAACTCACCACCACTCGCGGAGCGCCTGCGTACATGAATCCTCTGGTTAAACCAACTAATCCCTCGCCTTTCGCTCCCGCTCCTAAACCCGTGCGACAGGCACTTAAAACTACCAAATCGGCGGGTAAATTCAGGTTATAAATATCATGCAAACGCAAAAAGCCGTTTTGAGACAATCCTTTGTCGTCTACTAACGATAAAATCACCCCTGAGAGTTCTGGATTGATACTATTAAGAATCCCATGAGTGGCAAAATGGACAATCCGGTATTGAGATAATTCGGGGTTAATTGCTGCATTACGACTAGCAGAGAAATCTACAAAGTAACTACTTTGCTCCTTGGGAACGAGTTTGAGGATTTGCTCGGCTTCGGTGCGAGTTTCGGGTAAGCGATCGCTCTTTATCCCGGTTTCGGCAATAGATTTTGCTGCTAATTGTAAATCTATAGGAATTTGGGTAATAGATTTAGGTGTCTTTGGTAGGGCTTGTTTAACGCGATCATCCTCGCGGCTAAAGACAGGATCGGCAAGAATGGCTAAAGTTTTAGGCGCAGGTTGGCGTTTAGTAATTTTGTCACTTCTTAAAGCGGTGATGGTGGAAGCGGATGGCAATGTAACTATTTCCTGCTCGTTAATTAAAGGGAGATTACTTGCAAGGGATAAGGCGGCAAAAGGAATATATTGTAATTCTCCTTCACTAACAATAACTAACCTTTTTTTACCCAGCTTGGAAGCGGCGGGTGCAAGGATCATTTTGCTCAATGCTTGGCGAGTTGTGGCTACACGGTTGAGATTATAGCGTTGAGATGGTGCGATTATTGCATTGCGGAAGGTTTTGGCGGCACTTTCAATAGTTGCTTGTTTTGATAATTTATAACTGTTAAGAGTGGTTTTTGTTACAACCCATAAGTAACTACTTTCTTCCCCTAGGGAGTATTCCAGTAATACAGTGTCATTATCGAGTTGTTGCTGGATTTGAGCAATGGTAAGCACCTGGGGTTGGGTAAGGGCGGCATATTCGGGGCTAGTAGTGCGGATTTTGGTTTGGATATCGCGGTATTGTCCGAGTAGGGTTGATTCTTCGGTTTTTAAGCTCGCTAGTTGATTTTTGATGTTGGCGGCTTGAGCAGGAGTGGTGTTGTTGAATAGTTCGATGCGGCGTTTTTCAATTGCATCAAGTTGTTGTTGCGTTCTGCGTTCTGTTGCTAATAACTGTGGATCTACTCCTTTGCGGATGTTAGCGTTGGCTTCCGTAAGGGTTTCTAGCAAACTACGGGCGCGGGCGCGATCGCTTGTTTCTAGGGCGATCGCGTTGTAACCTTTGTTTGGCTGTTTTTGGTGCAGTTGCATCAATAAGTCAATTTTGAACTGGTAATAGTCTTGAACCGAGGCAAAGTAAGAGGTGCGGAGTTCTTGGCTGCTAACTTTGGTGCGTTGCGATTCAATGATGGCGATCGCTTTGTCTATTTGAGTAAGAGCGGCTAAAGAATTGTTACGCTTGCTTTCTGTCTCGGCAATGTCGTAGAGAGTTTGGGCTGCTTGAGCGCGCTCTTGGACGCTCTCGTACAGTGTTAGTGCTTCATTGAGGGAGGCGATCGCTTTTTTGGGATTTCCCGATCTAGAGTAAACTTTTCCTAGAGTTGCGATCGCTGTAGCTTTGCGGGAAATATCGCCCTGCGCTACTGATAGCGATACAGCTTTATTTAGAGTATCTACAGCTTTTTGATAATCGCCTTTTCTGTTATAGATTACACCCAGACCAATAAGAGCGAAATGTTCAGAGTTAGGTTCTTTCAGTAGCTGTGCGATGGAAAGTATCTGATTGGTAGTAAGCAGTGCTTGGTCGTAATCTTTCGCTAATATTTGGACAGCAGAGATACCACTGAGGGAAAGAGATTGCTGTCTGAGGTTTTTTTGCGCCCGTGACATAGATAGCGCTAAGTTGAAATACTTTAGTGCTTGGCGATTATCGCCTGCATCTTGATAGGCACTGCCAATATTGCCAACGGTGAAAGTAATTTGACCGATATTGTTTGTAGCGCGAAATAATTTTAGAGCGGCGTTGTAAGTGTTGATGCTAGAATCGTATGCTCCTAAAGTTTTGTAGAGTCCGGCAATCCCTGTTAAAGTTTCAGCTTCGCCATCGCGATCTTTTAATTGCCGCTGAATTTCTAGTGCTTGATTGTAAAAGTCGAGGGCTTTTTGTGGTTCACCTGTGGACTGGTAAATATTAGCAGTAGCATTAAGTGCATTTGTTTGGAGGGAAGGAACTGCGATCGCCCGTCCAATAGTCAGGGTTTGATTGAGATAATCGAGCGCTTTGCTTATCTCACCGGAACTTGTATACAAATAGTGGATTTGATAAAGAATATTAGCTTCTAGAAAGGGATTTCCTACTTGACGCGATAGTGACAGTGCTTCCTTGTATGATGCTGATGCTTTTGGGCGATCGCCTAATGATTTGTAAGTTCCAGCTAAACCTGTAAATGTGTTGGCTCGATTGGCTAGAGCAAAAGCTAAATTTATCCCAGTGAGTTTTCCCTCTAATGCGCGTTGAATTGCTAACGATTGGTTAAAAAAGTCAAGGCTTAATTGATTATCACCTGCTGTATAATAGACAAGGGCTATTTGTCTAAGTGTCCCAGCTTGAGCGTTAAGATCGCCCAATTGCTTTTGGAGTTCTAGCGCTTGTTGGTAGGATTTGAGCGCCCGATCGGTTTTACCTAGTCGAATGTAGACTTCGCCCACAGATGCTAGTGTTTCAGATTGTGCTGTCGGATCTTTTTGCTTTGTTTGGATGTCTAAAGCTTGGTTATAAAAGTCCAAAGCTTTTTGAGTTTCGCCTGAACCTAAATATTGATTGCCAATCAGTTGTAGCGTTGTAGCTTCAAATTTGGGTTCGCTCGTAGCTCGAAACTTCGATACTGCTTGAGAAAGGAAATTAATACTTAATTGCCGATCGCCTAATGTGGAGTAAGCATTACCCAGCGCAAGCAGCAAGGGGGCTTCCAAAATGGGATTTTTCAATTGCTGGGCGATCGCTAGCCCTTGTTTGTAGTATTCTACAGCTTTGTTATTTTCACTCTGGGCGTAATAACCTGTACCGAGCAAATGCAAGGTTGCGGCTTGCCAATTGCGATCGCCTAGTTCCTGCCATATTTTCAATGCTTGTTCGTACCGCGCGATCGCTTGAAGCCAGGCTTCTTTTGTTCCTTGTCCGCGTAGCTTATTTCCTTCCTCCAGCAGTTGCCTTGCTGTCGTAGCGCGATTATTCTGCTGGGTTTCGGCGGGTTGTGCGATCGCTTTATTTACTATCAATGGCTCAAACAAACCTATAACGCCGAGCATTATTGCAAAATGTGGATTAAATGCCCAATGGTGCGATTTTTTGTTTCTATCACCCTGTTGCAGTCGTCGAGCCATGAGCGTATCCTGAATAAGTATTTCTAGCTAATACTATTAGGAATCAGCAGTAAAGCTCATCTTTCCGGCGAAATTTGCCAATAAACTAAAAAGAGAGCGATCGCCTTGAGCAAATATCAAAATAGTTTGATACTCTGAGCGATTAGTGAAACCGCTACAAAAGTAACGTACTGACGGTAATCTTAAAGAATAAAATAGTTGATTTTATGAACCTATATAGGCTTTCATATTCATAAAACAAATTAAAAGCATTTTTATGATGGCTCAAAATACACAAGTTTATCCGGTGATTTGGTCTGAAGACGCGGTATGGCTAATCGATCAAACTCGCCTTCCTAACGAATACTCTCTAGTAGAAATTCATCGCAGCGATGATATGGCGCAAGCTATTAAAACGATGATTGTGCGCGGTGCGCCTGCAATTGGTGTAGCGGCGGCTTATGGGATGTATTTGGGAGCAAGGGAAATTGACACCCAAGATCGAGATTATTTTTTAACGCGGTTAGAAGCAGTTGGTAAATTATTACGCTCTACTCGTCCGACGGCGGTAAACTTATTTTGGGCGATCGCACGAATGCTCCGCACCGCTTACGAAAGCATTGGTAATGTAGAAGAAATTAAGCAAATTCTCCTCAAAACTGCTCAGAACATCAATTCCGAGGATTTGCAGACTTGTCATGCGATCGGCAAACATGGTTTAGCAGCTTTACCTAATAACCCCGATAAATTAAAATTGCTAACTCACTGTAACGCTGGAGCTTTGGCAACAGCAGGTTACGGTACGGCTTTGGGCGTAGTGCGTTCGGCTTGGAGTGAAGGACGTTTAACAAGACTATACGCTGACGAAACTCGTCCTCGCCTCCAGGGGGCAAAACTAACCGCTTGGGAATGCGTAACGGAGGGTATCCCCGTAACTGTTATAACTGACGGAATGGCAGCGCACTGTATGCAGCGTAAAATGATTGATGCGGTTGTAGTAGGAGCAGATCGTATTGCAGCGAATGGAGACACCGCAAATAAAATCGGTACTTACAGTCTGGCTTTGATTGCTAAAGCTCATAACGTACCCTTTTTTGTGGCTGCACCTTTATCTACGATTGACTTTGAATTAACTACAGGTGACGAAATCCCCATTGAGGAAAGAGATCCAGTAGAAATTTATCAAGTAGGGGAAACAATTATTACTCCTGAAGGCGCAGAGTTTTATAATCCTGCTTTTGATGTTACGCCTGCTGACTTAATTACCGCCATTATTACCGAACACGGAGCTTTTGCACCTAGTCAATTACACGCACAGCTACATCAAAAACAAATGGTTTAGGGCGATCGCATATAGTTTATAAACATTTTGTTGTAGGGGCGCAATGCCGCCGCGCCTCTACAAGTTTACAATTGATGAAAGGAATCTCTATAAGATGCAAATTCGCTCCGAACAACTAGCAGATTATCAAGAGATTTTTGACGTAATTTTGCAGGCATTTGGGCAAGATAATGAAGTTCGCCTAGTACAGGAAATTCGTAATAGCGATCGCTATGTTCCCAATCTTTCTTTTGTTGCTGAAGTAGACGGTGTTATTGTCGGTCACATTTTATTTAGTTACATAGATTTAGTAAGTGAAGTAACTTACAAAGTGCTTGGTTTAGCGCCTTTAGCTGTGCGATCGCAGTTTCAAAACCAAGGTATCGGTAGCGCTTTGGTACGAGAAGGTTTAACAAAAGCCGATGCAATGAGCGAATCTAGTGCGATCGTGTTGGGAAATCCTCGGTTTTATAACCGTTTTGGCTTTAAACCATCGATTCAATATGGTATTGAGTCTCCTTTTCCAGTCCCAGAAGATTTTTTTATGGTTAAACCCCTCAACAACTATCAAAATACTCAAAGAGGAAAAGTTGTTTATCCACCAGCTTTTTTAGGGGTATAGAGTCTTACCCGTAGTTGGATCGAATACAAATAATTGGTCATAGTCCAATTCTAAAGATATGCGATCGCCTGTTTGTAAAGTCTCCTCTTTCCCCCCTTGCACATTTATCTGCACTCCTACTATCTCAGAACGAATTAATGTTTCTCTCCCCAAAGGCTCTACTACCTTGACTTCTACAACTAAGCCATCTTTAGCTGCTGGGTTGATATAAATACATTCTGGACGAATCCCTAAATCAAAACTCTCTCCTTCCCTAGGGTTTAATGTTTCTCTAACACTTTCAGGACAAACTAAAAATTGATTCCCAACTTTAAAACTATTATTTGTATAAGTTGCAGGCATAATATTCATGGGTGGGTTACCTAAAAAAGTCGCCACCATGCGATTAGCAGGTTTGGCATAAATACTCTGTGGTGCGCCAATTTGCTGAATTAAGCCGTTATTTAGTACCACAATGCGATCGCCTAATGTCATTGCTTCGGTTTGATCGTGGGTAACGTAAATAGTTGTAATTCCTAACTTTTGATGCAATTGCTTTAGTTCTACTCTGGTATCGTCTCTTAACTGTGCATCTAAGTTAGATAAAGGTTCATCTAATAAAAATACTTGGGGTTGACGGGCGATCGCTCTCCCTAATGCTACTCTTTGTTGTTGTCCCCCGGAAAGCTGTTTGGGCTTACGTTCTAATAAGTGTTCTAAAGAAAGACTTTTTGCGACTACCGATACCCGCTCTTTGATAGTTTTAGGATCGGCTTTTCGCATCTGCAAACCAAAACCAATATTTTCCGCTACCGTCATGTGGGGATACAGTGCATAGTTCTGAAAAACCATCGCAACATCTCGCGCTCGTGCCGGAATATTATTAACTAAAGTATCGCCAATATATAAATTTCCCTCTGTGGCAGATTCTAACCCGGCGATCGTCCTTAACACTGTAGACTTACCGCAACCTGATGGCCCAACTAATACCCAAAATTCTCCATCCGGGACGGTAAATGTAATGTCTTCAATTGCTGTAATGTTGTTAAATCTACGTTTAATTCCTTCTAGCCGCACGTTTGCCATTTTGCCACATTCTAAAGTATCAAGATTCTACGCCTGTTTGCATGGCTACCAATTGTTCTAGCTCTAGCACTACCCTTTTTAATTCTGCAACTAATGGTGTTAAGTTTACTTGGCTAAATGCCTCAACTAGCGACTGGTAATACCAAAGAGTACCAATTTTTTCCCCTGTAAATCGTTGCCAAATTTCTTCGCCAACGACGCGATAATCTTGCAAAATTGAACGCGCGTTGTACAACTTATCGGCGGATGAAACTAATAATACCGACGGTGAAGCGCTATAAATATGAGCAATATAAGCTTCTTTTCTTTCTCTCCAAGGTGGTTTTGGGATAGTTTCGCTATCCGTGCAACCATCAACAATATCTGTAACTGCGTTTCCAAAACGGCGGCGAATTTCTTGGCGGGTAGCGTCTCCGCCTTGATCTTCTATGGCATCATGAAGCAAAGCTGCGATCGCTTCCTCCTCATTAGCTCCATATTCTAAAGCAATACTAGCTACCCCTAATAAGTGAGCAATATAAGGAATTCCCGAACCTTTGCGAATTTGCTTGGCGTGAAGACGAGTTGCATAAGTTAGAGCTTCGCTAAAGCGTTCTGAAAGCATTGTTGGTAGTTGTACTAAATAAACTCAAGATAACAGAGCAATTTATAAATTGAGGATTTATTACCCTATAATCAATCGCGCTTAATCCTCTAAGAATGTAGAAAAAACCGACATTTTTTAAGAATGTAGCAAAAAATCGACACGCTCTTATAATTGAAGGTGTATCATTACCAAAGCATCGTTATGAACAGCACACAGGTAGAATTACAGCCAATATCTGTTATTACCGATGATGAACTGATGCTTATAAGTTCAGCAAATCCAGAACTGCGATTTGAACGTAATGCCGATGGTACACTTGTAACTATGCCTCCGACGGGTGGAATTTCGGGAAATAAAGAAGCAAAAGCAATAGCTTGTCTACTGACTTGGGTAGAAGCCCATGATTTGGGTGAAGCTTTTAGTTCTAACACAGGTTTTAGATTAGCAAATAGTGCAGTGAAGTCGCCTGATGCGGCTTTTGTGGCTAAAGGTCGTTTACCTCAAGGTTGGGATGAAGGGGAAGATCGATTTTTAGATTTAGCACCGGATTTTGCTATTGAAATTCGTTCCAAAACTGATAGTTTGGCACTGCTTCAAACCAAAATGCAAGAATATATCGCCAATGGTGTCAAACTTGGCTGGCTAATCGATCGCCAAAATCAACAAGCCTTTGTCTATCGCAGTGATTTATCAATTACTCAATACCCAGCTACAGCCATTTTGAGTGGTGAAGATATTGTACCTGGCTTTACTCTACCTTTAAAATCTTTACTATAATTTTTTGCTTATTCCTGCACTACCTCAAATAAATCTTCTATCATCACATCAAAGGTTCGAGCCAATTTTTGCAAAGAAGTCACGTCTATTGTTGCAAGTCCTGGAGATTTTGCATAATTTTTCACTGTTGTATATGCAATTCCCGATCGCTCTGAAACTTCTTTGATTATCCATCCTTTTTGAGCAGCGTACTCTCGAATCCGCAACTTGACTAAGCCCATTTTTGCCAAAAGCCCAACACTAGACTGAGATAATTGTAAGCTTTAAGAATACTCGCACTTTAATCTTGGACTATCTCAAACAAATCTTCCATCAACACATCGAAAGTCTGAGCTAATTTTTGTAGCGCTGTTAAATCGACTGTCGATCGCTGAGGTAAGCGCACATAGGTTTTTACCGTACTGTAGGGAACTCCTGAACGATCTGCAACTTCCTTAATTGTCCAGCCTTTTGCACTCGCAAACTCTTTAATCCTTAATTTGACCAAGCCCATTATTGACAAAAGGTGAGACTTCGCCTTTAATAATTTGATAGCTTAAAAAGCGATCGCCCCTGTCTTGCAAACTAAAAGCGATCGCTCGACTCAAATCCCGTAAAATGGGACTTACCCCACATGATACCAATAGAACCCGAAGAAGCCAAGTATATTAATCCTTTAGGGCGGTTTGTGACGGCAGAGGCGATCGCATTACTGTTAAAAGTAGATATCGCTCAAATTAAAGATATTCGCTGCTGGGCGCGTGTAATATTGGTAGTAGGAAAAGAATTTAGCAAATTTGTCAGTTACGCCGACTTACCGCCCATTTTGAGTGCAGAAACGCCAAATAATGCCGATTTTCTCAGGTGGCGCAAGCGTTGGCGCGAAAATAGCAACCACGCGCCCCAATTTTGGCTAGAGTTTTACAAGCAAAAGTTTAAGCAAGCTATCAATATTTCCCAACTATACAATTGGGGACAAATTATCGGAGCAATCAAGTTTGGGTTGTCGCCTGTAACACTCCAACAATTGAGGTGTTTTTACAGTGTGGCTAAGGCAAAACTAGAAAATATATCGCTAATGGCAGCTTAAGTTAAAAAGAAGCAGTTAAATAAAATAGCTGTTTTGTTAGCAAACAAGCTACAATCGTTAAGGATTCTTTACAGATAGATGATTTTGGTAAGAACTCTGTTAAAGAACACCAGCCCTTATAAAAACTAAGTTCTTAGTCCTTATTTTATGACGATTCCCATTCGCAACGTTGCTATTATCGCTCACGTCGATCACGGCAAAACGACGCTTGTTGATGCTCTCTTGCGCCAGTCTGGAATATTTCGGGAAGGGGAAGAAGTCATTGATTGCGTGATGGACTCCAACGCCCTAGAAAGAGAGCGGGGGATTACAATTCTTTCTAAAAATACCGCCGTTCGCTACAAAGACACTTTAGTTAATATTATTGACACGCCCGGACACGCTGATTTTGGCGGCGAAGTAGAGCGCGTACTAGGGATGGTAGACGGCTGCATCTTGATTGTAGATGCGAACGAAGGCCCGATGCCTCAAACACGCTTTGTTCTCAAAAAAGCCTTAGAAAAAGGACTGCGCCCAATTGTCGTAGTCAACAAAATCGATAGACCTCAAGCTAATCCTCACGGTTCGGTTGATAAAGTATTAGATTTATTTTTGGAACTAGGCGCAGATGATGACCAGTGCGAGTTTCCCTACTTATTTGCGTCAGGACTTGCAGGCTACGCCAAAGACGATTTAGAGCATGAATCTACGGATATGCAACCGTTATTTAATGCGATTTTGCGCCACGTACCGCCACCTGTGGGCGATGCCAACAAGCCTTTGCAGTTGCAAGTAACAACTCTAGATTATTCTGACTATCTAGGGCGGATTGTGATTGGTAAAATTCATAATGGAGTAATTCGCGCCGGACAGCAAGCAGCATTAATTGTTGAATCTGGAGCAATTGTTAAAGGTAAAATTAGCAAACTGATGGGCTTTGAAGGCTTAAAGCGCATTGATTTAGAAGAAGCCAGCGCCGGAAACATTGTTGCTGTAGCTGGTTTTGCGGAAGCAAATATTGGCGAAACTATTACTTGTCCCAACGAACCCCAAGCTTTACCCTTAATTAAAGTAGACGAACCAACGTTACAGATGACTTTTTCTGTCAACGATTCGCCTTTTGCTGGACAAGAAGGTAAACTCGTTACGTCAAGACAAGTACGCGATCGCTTATTCCGCGAATTAGAAACAAACGTTGCTCTGCGCGTTGAAGAAACCGATTCTCCAGATAAGTTTTCCGTTTGCGGTAGAGGAGAATTGCACCTAGGT
>QQTW01003453.1_pt1 | contig 11663 bp, 13 predicted proteins | sample 1904831 | NCBI WGS metagenome assembly QQTW01 (sample SAMN09435610, study PRJNA476489) | Subsurface metagenome, whole genome shotgun sequencing project. | reverse complement strand
GCGGTCAACGCTTGCAACATCAACAGGGAATACATAATTCCTGCGGATACGCCCTACCCAGACTACTACAAACAGCAAGATGCTTTGACCGCTGCAAAGCAGAAAATTCTTGAACTCCAAGACGTACAGTCTCAGGTATTGCAAGATGCTCTGAAACGGTTGGACAAAGCATTCAAGTTTATGAAGGAGCGTGGGTTTGGCTTTCCTCGTCGCAAGAAGTTTGGGCAGTACCGCTCGTTCGTGTTTCCGCAGTTCAAATCGAATCCAGTCACGGGTTGTCAAATAAAGCTGCCTAAGATTGGAGCAGTACCAATCACCTTGCATCGACCAATCCCAGATGGGTTTGCAATCAAGCAAGTACGGGTGGTGAAAAAAGCATCGGGATGGTACGCTCAGGTGATACTGCAATGTGATATCTCTGTCCCAGACATTCAGCCACACGGAGAACCGATTGGCATAGATGTCGGATTGAGCAAGTTCTTGGCTGTGTCTACGGGTAAAAGAGTTGATAGACCCAAGTTCTTTGTCGAGTTGCAAAGCAAGCTTAAATGGCTGCAACGTCAACTCAAGGATAAAGTTAAAGGTTCTAATAACTACCGTAAAGCGCAGCATAAGATCCGCAAATTGCATGAATACATTCATAGTGTTCGCCGTGAGTTCCACTTCCTGACCGCCCATCAGTTGTGCGATGAAGTCGGGATGATATTTGCCGAAGACCTCAATCTCAAGGGACTCTGTGGCGGTATGTTGGCGCTTTCCTGCCTTGATGCTGCCTGGGGTAGTTTCCTCGACATCCTCAAGTGGGTTGCTTGGAAACGTGGGGTCTATTTCGCCAAGGTTGACCCCAATGGGACAAGCCAGACTTGTCCTAGCTGTGGGGTTCATACTGGGAAGAAAGAACTCAGTGAGCGAGTGCATAGGTGCAATACGTGCAATTACGAAACTGATAGAGACGTTGCAGCTGCTCAAGTGGTGATGCAACGTGGGTGTACAGCCGTTGGACAAACGGCAGTGCTGGCTGTGGAGGAAGACTGCCTGGGAGTCCCCGTGAAGCAGCAAACCCCAACCGCGAGGAAGGGAAGCCCGCGCTAAACCGCTCTGCGGTTATAGCGTCGGGAGGATGTCACTAACAAGATAAATGAGCATCTATTCCACCTCTACGACTTCCTGTAATATTTGTATATCAAGTTGAAGTAATTGCATTGATGGGCAGAGGTGAACCCTCCAGTCTCGCAGTCTCGCAGTCTCGCTGTCTCCTTGTTAAATTATGGAGGAACGACTACAAAAAATTCTTTCCCAGTGGGGTATTGCCTCACGTCGTGGGGCAGAAGCTATGATTCTGGCTGGGCGTGTGCGATGCAATGGCACTGTAGTTGGGCTGGGGCAAAAAGCTGATCCTTCACGCGACGCAATTGAAATCGATGGCCTCCTCGTCCAACCAGTCCATCGTCCTACTCTGGTCTATCTCTTACTTAACAAACCAGTTGGGGTAGTTTCCACCTGCTATGACCCACAAGGACGCCCCACCGTTTTGGATCTCCTGTCAAAAGAATTGCGAGATGGCAAGGGAATTCACCCCGTTGGTCGCTTGGACTCTGACTCTACAGGAGCATTGCTGCTTACAAATGATGGAGAATTGACATTCGGTCTCACCCATCCTCGCCACAGCATCTCTAAGACTTATCATGTAGTGGTGCAATCTTCTCCACCGGAATCTGTACTGCAACAATGGCGTCAGGGCGTTGTCCTAGATGGCAAAAAAACACGCCCGGCTCAAGTGGGCGTAATTGAGCGGGGTTCAAACAAAACCTGCTTAGAAATTGTTTTAAAGGAGGGGAGAAATCGGCAAATTAGACGAATTGCTGAGCAGCTAGGGTATCCCGTGATTCACCTGCATCGCACCGCAATTGGTTCGATTCAGTTACAACCACCAGGGGAGGCACCGTTGCCCAAGGGTGGCTATCGTCCCCTCAAGGATTCAGAACTCCGCGAGTTGCAAAACCAAATTAACCCCACACCATTTAAGGAGCCAGTTAGAATCTCTAACCCTTCACATTAAGCGACCATAAGTTTCGGTTAAGGTTTTGAGGCGATCGCGCACATCCGTTGTCAGAGCATCAGGCTGATAACGCCACGCCCAGTTGCCCTCTGCTTTACCCGGAACATTCATCCGTGCCTCACCTCCTAATCCCAAAATATCTTGAAGGGGAATGAGCGTCTGGTTTCCTACAGAGCTCAGAGCTAACCCAATCAAGTCCCAGTGGATGCCTTCAGGACTGGTACGACCTAAGTAGCGTAAAACAGCATTCTTTTCGTGATCTGACAACTGATTAAACCAGCCTATTGTTGTGTCATTATCGTGGGTGCCAGTGTAAACTACACAGTTGCGCGAGTAATTGAAGGGCAGATAAGGATTGCCAGGATCTGAACCAAAGGCAAAGTGCAAAATTTTCATGCCTGGAAATTCAAATTGGTCTCGCAGCGCTTCTACCTCTGGCGTAATCACACCCAAATCCTCGGCTAGGACGGGTAGCTTGCCTAACTTTTCATTGAGAACCTGAAACAAAGCTTCTCCAGGCGCTTCAACCCACTCTCCATTCATAGCAGTGGTTTCCCCACGGCGTACCGCCCAGTAAGCTTGGAACCCTCGGAAGTGGTCAATGCGAATAATGTCTACATAATCTAGCATCGCCTGGAAGCGCTGCACCCACCATTGAAAGTCTAGCTGCTGCAATTTCTCCCAGTTATAAACTGGGTTGCCCCACAGCTGACCCGTGGCGCTGAAGTAGTCAGGGGGTACTCCCGCCATCAGTGCCGCTTCGCTTGTTTCTTGATCTAGGCAAAATATTTCCGGATGCCCCCATACATCAGCGCTATCGTGAGCGACGTAGATCGGGATGTCGCCAATAATTTGGATGCCGCGCATATTGGCATAGCCCTTTAGAGCCGACCACTGACGGAAGAACTCAAACTGAATGTATTTGTAGTAAAAAATCTCAGCACTCAGCCGCTGCTGGTATTGGTCTAAAGCTTCTGGTTGACGACGGGCAATTTCTGGCTCCCAAGTATGCCAGCTAGCACCCTCTTTGGCATCCTTGATCGCCATAAATAGGGCATAATCATCTAGCCAGTAAGCTTTTGTCTCACAAAAACCCGCAAATTCCTTTTGCTGCACAGGTGAAGCGTTGGCTTTAAAGTTCTCGCAGGCTTTCTTTAGCAGGGGAATTTTGGTTTGCACAACTTGCTCAAAATCCACCTTTTCAACTGGAAACGCTGGCAGGTTAGCCTCATCCTCCTCGGCTAGCAACCCCTCATCCTTTAGTCTGTCTGGGCTAATCAGCAGTGGATTTCCAGCCATTGCGGAATAGGATGCATAAGGGGAATTACCATACCCAGTAGGTCCCACTGGCAAGACTTGCCACAAGTGTTGGGCGCTTTGGGCTAAAAAATCAACAAAGCGATAGGCTTCTAAGCCCAAGTCACCAATACCAAAGCGACTGGGAAAGGAAGTGGGATGCAGTAAAATGCCACTGGATCTGGGAAAAGGCATAAATAACCTGAAAAAGAGGGGGCAATCGTCACGAATTTATCATGGTACGGACGGCTTTGAAAGCTGGCTCTATTGAGGGTTTCCATCTGGGGTTTGACCAACTCGTATTTAAGCTTCCGATTTGGTGCAAGATATTTAAGTATGACTTACCGAAATCCTACGCCTACAGTTGATATCATCATTGAAATGGTTGACCGACCGCATCGACCTATTATATTAATTGAGCGCCACAATCCACCATTAGGCTGGGCAATTCCGGGTGGCTTTATTGATTACGGGGAATCAGCTGAAGCGGCAGCGCGACGCGAAGCTGAGGAAGAGACGGGCTTGCAGGTTGAGTTGGTTGAACAATTTCAGGTGTATTCTGATCCCAGCCGTGACCCGCGTCAGCACACAATGAGTGTTGTTTTTTTGGCAATGGCGACAGGTGATCCCATTGCCGGGGATGACGCCAAGGGACTGGGGATGTTTGAATCGTGGCGAGTACCATCTGACCTCTGCTTTGACCACAATCTCATCCTGCGGGACTATTGGCATTATCGACACTACGGGCTAAGACCTCGATTGTCTTAGCATTTTTACTGTTCTTTTATTGAATTGACGTTGAACATAATGAATCGAAAGGTTATCCGCACAGAGCAAGCACCGGCACCAGTGGGACCATATAACCAAGCGATCGCAGCTAGTGGTCAGATGGTTTTTGTTGCCGGTCAAATTCCTCTCAACCCCAGCACCGGCGAAATTGTAGGCGAGCTCGATGTTGCGAAGCAAACAGAACAGGTAATGGCAAATATAAAGGCAGTTGTTGAGGCAGCTGGCTCGAAACTACAGAATGTGGTGAAAACAACTGTGTTTCTGGCAGATATGAATGACTTTGCCGCCATGAATGCGGTCTATGCTCGATATTTTGAGGAAGCGATCGCTCCAGCCCGTGCCTGTGTCCAGGTTTCTCGTTTGCCCAAGGATGTATTGGTTGAAATTGACTGTATTGCGGTTATTGCTGAGTAAACTGCTCCTCCCTAAAATTCGAGCTGCGATTACTGATAGTAATGGTGATTTTACTTAAACAAAGTTTTGTTTAAGAAGTTTCTACAAAGTTAGAGATATTGCTTGTTTAAAGGGGCACAATTGAAATAACTTGAATAATTGCCGCAAGGCAAAACAATGCCTAATTTTGATTTTTCAAACCCCTGCCACACGCAATATCTATGGGAGCAACTCCTATCTCACTGGTCGCATTGCGATCGCCCTGCTGGACAAAGATTCCTGGGCAGCGTTCGCCTTAACCAACAATCCACCGATGAAATTCTGAATATTGTTGGTCGTAACTTGAGCCAGCTGAGTAGAGTTACTCACCACTCTCTGTATGAACATTTCGATGAACCAAAGCAGAACTGGCTAAAGATTCTGACTTTTGCCCTTTCTGAGTATGCTTACCACTATTCAAGTCCTGAAGATAAGTTCTGGCAAGGGTGTTGCCAACGGCTTAATCTTGCCTATAATCAAGGCATAGAAAAAACATTTCGTGATATTGCTGCTGAAGGTATTGACATTCTCGGCCTTGTCACAGCCAAGGGGGGATATCGGTACCCCCAGAGACGTTCAGCTGGCTTTTGCCAATGGCATTGAAATCCTAGATAGTTGTGTGCCATCCAGTATTCGCGGCTGGCTGGGTCAACACATTAGACTTACAACTAAAGAGACTTCAATAGTCTTTACCACTCCGAATTCAGCAATTTCTCAGTCAATCATCTGGAAACTCTTTAACAACGAACAGCCACAATTAATGCCGTTGTACCAGTCGTTGCAGCGTGCTGTGAGACACTTTTATCCCTGTCAATGCTTCAATACCTTTTTCTCCATTTTGAAAGGATTCATTGCCGCTTCATCTGCAAACAGTTTTTATCAAACAGTGGACTTAGCTGACTATAAGGCTTCAATCCCAATATTTGTGCAAGTTTTCTCTGTAATCACCTTACCCACAACGCTCTTGACTAGTCGTTTTCTGCCAATTTCAGTCCCTGTAACTTGTTTGATAAAAAAAAACGATTTTAGGACTTACTTCCTCCAGCATCTTTGTTCGCACTACTTTTTCTAAACTCTCAAACTTTTTCAGTTCTTCACCCGCAGTATTCCGATAAAGAATTTCTGCTGCTTCTTGTAAGCTTCAAGACGTTGCGAGTCTTCAGTTGTCATAGTAGTTGCACTTGCTTGAGTATTGTCCCTGTGTCTATCTTCCTTCAATGCCTATATTTGCAAAAGTGAGAGGCTCCCAATAGTGACTGTCTGTTTTTATGCCAACTTAATTTGACAATACCAATAACTGAGCTAGTGATTACACCCAGATTACCTCTAGTTTTTCTCATTTTTTCGATTGAATTAGAATTTACGCACTGTATAAATACGCAATAATAGGCATTGATTTCAATTAAAAAGTATGATTTGAACCGTACAATTGTTGTCATGTCAATGCGGAAGTCCTAAAAACATGGCGTAACAGTTCCGTGAAGTTACCCTGGTATCAAAATTTTGACTTAGATATAATCAAATTTGTAGCACTATCTAGTAGCAGTGTGTAGGGCTTTGAATGAGAGTTTAGCGGTTTTTGAGACTGCTCAACAGATTATTAAAGTCTTTTCTCGCATCTACTGATTTTTTACTGTGGTTCTACCTTTTGTTTGCTTTAGGTAATTCGTACATCAGTTGGCACACTTGAGAACATTAATTTCATCAAAATTCCATCAAGACTCAACTAATGATAATTGTCGGAGTCATAAAAACCATATTTAAATTGTTTGGATGTAAGCTATGCGCATGACTGTTTTGCGTCGAATTGTGTTGCTTGTGAGTTCCGCGCTTTGGTTGACTTCAACCGCTGCAATCATGCCTGCCCTGGCTCAACAACAGAATTCTACTCGTGGCGAGTTTCCAGGGCGACGGATTGGGGGAGGAACGCGGGGAGAATGTCTGATGGGCAATCAACCGTTAGTTGCTCTAAACCCGGCAAACAATCTGGGGGTGACTGCTAACGATCGCCCCTCGCTCTATTTTGCAGTCCCTAAAATTGACGAGTCTTATCCTATTGAGTTTGTCTTGCGCGATGTCAGTGGAAATTCAATCCACGAGGTTGCCCTGGAAGCGGGTAAGAACAAGGATATTGTGGGCGTTCATCTGCCAAAAAATACTCTGAAGAAGGGTCAAGACTATCAGTGGTATTTTTCGGTGGTGTGTGATGCCGAGGATCGTTCGCAAAATATGGTTTTGTCAGGGTGGCTGCGACGGGTATCACCCAAAATAGCCTCAAAGGATGCATCTGGCTTGGAAGCTAATCTTAACCTGGTGAAGTCCTATCAGAAGGCTGGACTTTGGAGCGACGCGATCGCAACCCTGGTTGAGTTACGCCAGACCTATCCCAACAACGACCAGGTTCGACTCCAGTGGAAACAACTTTTACAACAGTTGGAGTTGAAGACGGTTTTCGAGCCATCTGTTGCGGGGCAGTTGTAAGAGGGCGTTGACTAGGTGACGAGATTCTATGCTGTTGGTCAATGCCTTTGTCAACCAGGTGCTCAAGCGCTTCCTGCCCATTCAGTGGTGGGGCGATCGCAGGCTGCCCATGTCCCGTATCATCTGGGTGGCGGGTCGCTCTATCGTCCTATCAAGTACGGTCATAACGGGGTTATTTTGGGGAATCCAGCAGTTTAGCGGGCTAGAAACGCTAGAAACACAGGTCTTGAATCGGTTTGTGCAGCTTCAGCCCATTGCCGGTCCCGATCCGCGCCTGCTGGTTGTCACGATCACCGAACAAGACCTGCACCGTTACCGCTGGCCCCTGTCCGATCAGATTCTTGCCCAAGCATTAAGCCAACTTCAGTCCTACCGTCCCAGGGTCATCGGTCTGGATCTTTATCGTGACATTGCGAACCCACCGGGAGTATCTGCCCTTGCCACTCAACTACAAGCCAAAAATCTGATCGCCATCACCGAAATTTTCGGCGGCATTCCCTCCCCTCCCGGTGTTGAGCATGAACGAGTCAGCTTCAATGACTTGACGATAGACACAGACGGAGTCCTCCGCCGCAACCTGCTATTTGTTGCAGCGGAGGATCAAGACTATTATTCATTTGCGTTGCGAATGAGTTTGTCCTATCTCCGTAGTGAAGGCATTCTCTTTCGCTATACCCCGCAAGCCTTGTTTCTGGGAGAAATCCCGATTATTCCCTTATATCAAGTCGGCTTGAATGCCCATAGTATAATAAAGGTAGCCAGCCTGCGCTTGTGTGTTATATCTTCATGCCCAAACGGATTACTATTGCCCCCCATCTGAGTTTAGAGGAACTGGAACGCCGGTATCGTCAAGCCAAAGAGCCAATTGAACGCTCTCATTATCAAATCATCTGGCTTTTAGCTTCTGGTCGCCGCACTGAGGATGTAGCAGCCATCACGGGTTACAGTCGCAGTTGGATTTATGAATTAGTCTGGGGGTACAACCGCATTGGGCCAGAAACCTTGGGGGATGGACGGCAGGACAATCCTGGTGCGGAAGCGCTACTTAATGATGTACAACAGGCTAACCTGTGGCAAGCGTTGAAAGGACCGGCACCAGACGGGGGACTTTGGAATGGGCGTAAAGTAGCTGAGTACTTGAGCGAGTTAATCGGTCAGCCGATTAGTCGGCAACAGGGGTGGGAGTATCTCAAACAAATGCGGATGCGACTGCGGGTTCCGAGACCTTCTCACCAAGAGGCTGACCCAGACGAGCAAGAGGCTTGGAAAAAAAAACTCCAGCAGGAAGTAGAGCGAATTCAGACCGAACACCCCGATGCCGACGTCGAAGTTTGGAGTGAAGATGAACATAGAATTGGGTTACACCCTCTAAAGCGTCGGATATGGGTTGAACAAGGAGAACAACCTGTCGCCACGGTCAATTGGAAGCGAGAGTGGTTGTGGCTGTATGCGTTTGTTCAACCTCAAACTGGACAAACCTATTGGTGGATTTTGCCCTATGTAAACACCGAGTTGTTTAGTCGTGTGCTCAAAGACTTCGCCGATCACTTTGGTGTGGGTCAGACCAAACGCATTGTTCTGCCATTAGATCAAGCTGGGTGGCACACCAGTGAGCATTTGTTGGTGCCAGAGGGCATACACTTAGTTCCTCTGCCACCCTATTCACCGGAGTTGCAACCATCTGAGCGCTTGTGGCCATTGGTCGATGAGCCTTTAGCTAATCAGGCGTTTGAGACTCTAGACGAGGCGGAGGAGTTGGTCTACCAGCGTTGTCTCCGGTTGCTCCAGCAGCAGCAGTTGATTCAAGGATTAACATATTACCACTGGTGGCCTCAGGTTGAGGCAGTGGCTTAATTATGGGTATTTAACCCGACTTGATAGAATACTCTCACCAACACTTCAAAGACTTTCTTGGCTTACAGCAGCGAGGCTCGGACGACGAGCCATTTCACAACCCCTGTGGAATATCTCATAACGAACAGCTATGGGAACCAGCGGGAGCATCGCATTACGCTGGGGAGTTGATCGTGCAGCCAAGGCAGCGTTGGACATCAGAAGAACAGCTTCAGCTATTGGACACTCACCCACTGTTCACAGGTTGTTGCCCTCAATGCGGGAGCAAGTATGAACGGGATTATAGGACTGTGGTGCATTGGGATTGTGCCGAGTGTGGGTGGATGGATGACACAATTTGAGCTTGAGAACAGAGATGGATTCTACTTCTCCACTCCCGCCCCCCGTGGCAGCAACAAACGGCAACCTGTGACCGGGCGTAGCTAGCCGTTGGGGGAGCACAAAATTAGTGGTGCTAAGTCTTTTATGACGAGGGGTGCGTGTACATTGTCTTCGCTGTCTCTCTACTTCTTAAGACGATTTGACATCACTTTCCTGTTTGAATCGATCTCTATCAAGGGCATACACGGCAACTTCTTGACCTAATGCTTCGTAGAAGAACCTTGTCTGAAGGCTCAGACCTGCTTTTTCCAGAACTCGAATTGAAGCGAGGTTTGCAGCCAGCACAGGAGCAATTACACGCTGCGTTCCTAACTCAAAAAAGCCTTTCCGAATCAATGCTTTGGCTACTTCAGTTGCATACCCCTGCCCCCAAACAGCTTTTCGCAAGCGATATCCGAGTTCGATATCCATCGGATCGGTCAGTGCTGGATTAAAGTAAGGTGCCTCAATAGCAGGTCTAAAGAAAAACCAACCAACGAATACCTGACTTGTTTTTTCAATTACTGCCCAATAACCGTAACTCTTATATCTTTCGTAATACGCTAAAAACCCTGGTAGAGTTTGGCTTTGAATCACGCTGTAATCTGGTAGCCGATCTGCCTGGGGAGTGAATCGAACGACCTCCGGGTCGGAATCTAACTCAAATAAATGATTTCCATCTGCTTCAGTAAATTGGCGTAGAATCAGTCGTTCCGTTTCTAAAAAAAGCTTCATGAGGTGAATTTACTTGTTAGGAAAGTACAGCGACAAAAACAAGTTTTCCTCTCGCAAGACCAAAGGTCAAATCAGAAATACTTATTTGACATTGAGAGGCGAGCCTGACGGGGTGACAACCGCGTCAAAAGCCTTGACAGGTGGAGATGGCAGCGATTTGTGGTAAAAAAATATCGGTCTCATATTGTCAACAAGACCGACTTATCGAAAAATGCTACCCCCATTTTACCAAACTCATTTACAAAGGCAGCTGACTCGCGCTCAATATCTCGTTTTTGGCCTGCTGTTAGCTTTGATTCAGGAGTACAAACAAGTTAGTCTAGAACGTGCGCGCAAATGCGTTTCCGCTCTGCATTAAATTTGAAAGCCGTCGCCGCAAACTGCAAAGATTCTTAATTTTACCACAACTGACAATTGAGAAGATTTGGTTTCCCCTAGTCACGTATTGGTTGCAAACTTATTGTCCTTTAGGAACAGTATTTTATGTAGCAATTGACCGTACGCTGCGGGGGATACATTAATTTGATGATGGTAAGTCTGATTTGGAATAAAAGAGCCATTCCTCTGTGTTGGGGGTTCTTACCGAAACTAGGGGCGAGTAACTTGTCCGAACAAAAAGCAGGTATTCAGCCAGTTTTGCCCCAGTTAAAGGGATATAAAATTGTGGTACTGGGAGACAGAGAGTTCTGTAGTGTAGACTTCGGCAACTGGCTCAGGGAACAGCAGGTGTACTTCTGCCTACGCCTCAAACGTGATGAATATATTCAAATAGAAGGTGAAATGTGGGTGCAATTACAGTTTTTAGGACTAACTCCAGGCGTTTCTCTTTACTTGCAGGGTATTAAGGTCAGGAAAACTAAAGGAATTAAAGGATTTAATATTGCCTGTAAGTGGAAAAGAAAATACCAGGAATTGGTGCCAGAAGAAGGATGGTTTATTTTGACTAATTTACCAGATTTGAAAAGCGCGATCGCCGCTTACAAACAACGGTTTGATATTGAAGAGATGTTTAGGGATTGTAAGAGCGGCGGCTATAACATAGAAGGAACAATCTGGTTTCTCAAAAACGTCTCAATACTCTGATTTTACTCATAGCGATTTCCTATACAAGTGCCATCATACTCGGTGGAAACATCAAGCGAATGGGTGTACAAAAATATGTCTGTCGCGTTAAAGAGCCAGCGCGACAAGAGCGTCGTCACAGTACCTTTTATGTAGGTTTATATGGTAAGACGTGGGCTGATTCTGTGGAACGCTATGCCGAAACCGTTGCGAATTTAATGAGAATTAGTCCTAATAAGTTGAGGTATTATCAGCAAGGTAATCGGGCTGTAAAGCTTATCCAATCAAAGTCCTAGCCTCTGTCGTCGCCCCCTCAGGAGGCGAGCACTTTCGTTGATGGGCGATATTGTGAAATTTTCACAGTCGAGGTAGAACTTTAGTAAGTTAACTGTATCCATCTATGGAGGGCGATATGGAAACGCAACCTACTCGCCGAACCAATGCCGAGAAGCGCTCCTCCGTCGAGCTGATGTTCGAGGCTCTAATTAAGGAGTTTGGGAGCCTCGAGCAGATCCCTAAAGAGCAGTGGAGCGATCGCAAGATTGCCGAGTATGATGGCACTTGTATAGGAAATCGCTATGAGTAAAATCAGAGT
>QQTW01003452.1_pt1 | contig 11663 bp, 14 predicted proteins | sample 1904831 | NCBI WGS metagenome assembly QQTW01 (sample SAMN09435610, study PRJNA476489) | Subsurface metagenome, whole genome shotgun sequencing project. | reverse complement strand
GCCATCTGGGAGATGAGCACGCTCTTGATCGCGCCCAAGAAGGTCTTTCGCTCGGTCTACTACCATGTATGCGCCTTTGATCCTGCTTCTTCGACGGAGACAGATGCTGATTGGCGATAGTAGAAACGTATGACGACGTAAGCCGTCTGGTGCAGTGTGCTCGTGCTAATTGATGGGGATGGTTACGTAGAGACCAAGAATACCTGGCATCGACCAGATCCGTCATTCACCTACCTCCTCGCGCTCTTCCTCGTCCTGACGGCGCTGGCGTGGGGTCTCGCGTACACGCCCTCGCCAGCGCCCATCGTCCGCCTCGTGCTCGTCTTTGTCTTCGTGCACTTCCTGGCCTCGTCCTTGCTCGTCTCGACCATCGCGTATTTCCTCGTCGGTCGTCTCCTTGGGCCTGGTGTACCTGGCTTGCCGGGCCGACGGAGACAGGGACTCTTTGGGCAAAGTCCGGGAGCGGAGCAACTCGAGTTTGGATACTGCTTTGATGTATGGCTTCGATTTGGTTATTTGCCCGAACTACATGCTAAGTCTACGAGCAGGTCTCCATTCGGGCCTTCTTTCCAGTCTGGGTCTTTCTTTACGTCATGCAGTTCATTCTGATGCCCTTGATATCTCGGGATTACTGGTGGGTGTTCTTGTGCGGTTGCTCAATGTGTTCCAGCAAGAATACACTGATGATGTTATCTTGTTCGAAGGGTGTCCCTCTTCTTTGGCAACTCATTGTATCTGGTCGCCATCGGATACTACACGGTTGTTACATTCTTGGGTTATAACGGTAAGTCATGTGGCCGCTGCAAATAGACGAAAGGCCGTAATTCTGATGTAATCACAGCCCTGCCCTTCTTGCACCATACTGAGCTCCTGCTCTCGCCCGTCATCGTATTTGGGGTGCTGTGGATCATCAGCCTCTTCGGTTTCAACATGCCCAGACATCTCGCGCCTCTTTTACTCAAGGGATCGCATTACGGGAGTTACTGATTCCAGGGGCATTTCATACCAAGGTGATACGCGGCGTTCATGGCGCACACTTCGTATATGCTTGCATTTAACATGACTTTATGTCCACAATTTTACACGCCGAGATGTACATTATCCAATCATTCATAATGCAATGCCAAACGTCAACCGTTCCCCTTTCTCTACTGAAACTCGGCCAGGAAATGTCATCTCTTCTTCCACCGCACCCTCCCCACCCACTCGACCCAAACCTGTGTATCCTCTCTCGACCGCAAGCGCTCCAGACTCCACCAGTCCTTGGCCAGCTCCTCGTTGGAGGCCACGCGATGCACGAAATCGTGACAGGCGCGGCACAACCAGGCCACGGCGTTGAGGCGCCACTCGGGGTGCCAACCGCGCTTGCGCACCTTGTCGTGCGTCGAGCGCGGGATGAGGTGGTGGTATGTGAGCGGGATCCAGTCGCGGCCACACAGCTCGCAGGCCGATGGACGCAGCGCTTCCAGCTGAGCCTTGGTCGACGATGACGATGTCCCCGAGCTCGCAGCCAGCGCGATGCTCGGAGGCGGTGCGATCACTTGACTTACATAGTCGTTGAGGACCGCGCTTAGGAAGATGGGTACGTGCTCGTGCGTTGGCAGGAGCTTATAGGAGAGCAGCGAGTCAGGGATGGTGTTTGGGACCAAACCGAGAAGGGTGGCGAGCGTGGCGGGTTCCAGTGGCGGCGTGTACCGCTCTCGCAGGGAGATCGAGGATGCGTGAGTGCCGTAATCCAACGCGCGGAGCTCCGGTGGGAGAGAGGAGAAGAGCTCGGTAGTCAGGTACTATATTTCGGACGTCATTGGATGCATGAAAATATTCGTTCATGGGGAAAGATTCATTGTCAAGTGATTCATTGCCGAGAAACACTCGGCAAGTTATACGAAATGACAGGAAGTAAGTAGGATGTAAGAAGCTGAATGAGCACTTGCAATGGACGAGATTTCTTTGTATCAGCAGACGTAAACGATCAAGTCAGATTCTGATAGCAATTGTGAAAAAAGGGTAAAAGACGACGCGGGCTGAGATGACAAAGGGTAGTAATGCACGGCGGAGCCAAAGAAATGTAGAGGAAAGGATTGATTTACATCAATGAACTCCACCAGGTCTTCCACGGCATCTCCATGGTCGCTCTCATTAGCGCTCTGCACATCAAGACCGATCCTCGATCCCTCTTGAAGTTCAACACTGTTTTCAAGCTTTGCCTTATTATCATCTCGTATAGTAGTACTGCTGGTCCGACTATCTTCATTCGTCTTCTTGTCCGTCTTCTTCTTCGTCGTTGACTGATTGACGAAGATGTTCCTCTGACTCTTTCTTCGCGCCTTGGCGTTCCCGATAGTTCTACCTCCCACACCAGATGTAGAGGAAGGGGCTAGTTTTTGGATGATGGGCCCAGACAGACATTCTCGAAGCACGATGTAGTTTTGCTCCTCGGTCTCTGCTGGGGACGGATCTTCTTTCCTGGTAAAGGACGCATTGGGGACTTTGAGGGGACTTGAATTCGAGGGCATGAGTCTTCACCTCTTCAGACTAGATGATTGGGAAGCTTTCGTGGGTTGATAATTCAAGCAAGGGCTTTGATTCTAAGCAGCTTGCATATTACACTCAAACTTGATGTGAGGATTGTGGACCGGCAATGGATCGCTGATGTCAACAGAGGCAGATCTGTAGATCCGCGCTTTAGCGCAGGATCAGAGTGGAACCTGTTCAGTTCTTTCACTCTTCGAAACTACCAATTCTACTTCATATTGACTCTAACACCTTCATTGTAGCGTTTCTAGACATATAAGAGTACAACCAGCAAGTGAGGTTGCCAGGAGAAGGATTGGAGTCTCTGGAACCATTCAGCCATCGGAGCAGCTCCCGCAAGGCGTATTCGTGCTCGGCGAATGAGTGCACCGGGGAGCCTAAGCTAGGATCATGCAATGTGACCAGTGCATGATAGAAACTGGGTGGAATCAAGAACCAAAGATGTCAAGGCATATATCTGTCAAGATCACTTGGCACAGATGTCTATGATTGAACAAGAGACCCAAGATCAAATGAAACGCATTGCAAGAGAGCCCACAGTCGTTACTGCCGTCTGGCCGAGATGTCCCGTTTGATATATTTCCTCGAGCTACCAGCAAGGCCGTTGCCCAGATAGTCGAGGGGTAAGAATGAAAGGGGAAGCCGAAGATGATGTTCATGCCTCGTTCTATCCTCTAGTTTCCCCTCCTTGAAGTTCCATGGGCGACGGACAAGTCGGAGTGAATTTAGAGGAAGGAATGATGAGAGGGAAAATCTCCGTCACCGCTGCCCTTAAGAAGTGGAAGGATTGGTGATATTACGTAATCGATGCGGACCAGCCTGAGCTAGGCCGAAACCGGACTAACGCGATACGGGTATCCGTTGGTGGGGCTTTCCCAAACACCCACGGACCGTTTCCAAGCCCCATCCCCTCTTGTCCCAACTTGTCCCCATTGTTCTCTCTCATCCTGGGTAGCTGATTATCCGCCGTTGGACCCTGTCGGCTTGGTCGCGCATTGTCAGGCCCGGCAGCAAATAATCGAGTGCGAGCAATCACTCAGGCTCTCGTATCTACACCGGTCGAAATGGCTCCAGGAGGCAGGGGACGCGGTGGGAAGTTCAGCAAGCCTACGAGAGGAGGTCGGTGTGGTGATGTTCTGATGAATGCTCTATATGTGACTGAGACTCTGGTGATTTCTAGGAGGCAAGAAATTCAGCAGGGACCTTCGTCCTCTGGATGCGGACGGGAACCCACAGGGATTATGGGGGGTAAGCTGTCTACTATTTGGCACTATCATGGTTACGTCTTTAACTAATGTAAACAATTAGGAGCCACGTGACAAAGTCGAAGAAGAGGAAGAGACTTCGTCCGAGGAAGACGAAGAGGACAGTGACGAGGACAGCGATGACGAGGGCGGGTCGGGTGCTCCGGCGGCCAAAGGGGCCAAGGCCGAATTGACGCGCGAGGAACGACGCGCCGCGGCCAAGGCCCGGAAGGAAGCGGCCATCGCGCGGAAGAGCGGAAAGGTTGCCCCCGGTGACCTTCCCCCCGCGTCCGACGATGAAGAAGAATCCGAGGACGACGACGACGACGAGGCGCCCGCCAATCCCAACCACACCGCCTCGGCTCGCTCGCAGGCCGCGGCGCACCCGGCTGCTCCTGCTGCGGCCACGAGCTCCAGCTCGACCAGCCAACTTTCACGGCGCGAGCGTGAAGCCATCCAAGCGCAACAGGCCCGGGAACGCTATCAGAAGCTGCACGCCGAGGGGAAGACCGACGAGGCCCGAGCCGACCTCGCACGGCTGGCCCTGATCCGTGAGAAGCGTGAGTCGGAGGCGGCGCGGAAGAAGGCCGAGAAGGAAGAGAAGGAGGCCCAGGAGCAGGAACGGCGCAAGGAACTGGACGAGAAGGAGCGAAAGAGACGAGAGGCGGCTCTTGGCGCGAGCAAGAAGGGGGCGGGCAAGAAGAAGGCATGAATTGAACCGCTTGGCTCCGTTCAACAGTCTTGAGCCCCACGAGTACAAGTGCCTGTTGAGGATACGAGATCTATGTAGGGGTCTGGCGATTGGTCCGTCCCAGGGATATGGCTTGCCTTGGCTCGAGAGAGTTATCAAATACCAGAGGAATTCCTCCATATCCCTTTTTTCCAATGATCTGCCCTGTGCAGAATATCGAAGATCTTCTCGACCCCGAGTTCTTGCCAGTGTGGTCGCCACAGAATCACACGCTCAGTCTCGGACCTTGTATAGGTTCCCAGTCCAATAGCCCTTTCGTCCGTGATACGGGTTCTTCTACAAGGTTGCTGTATTTTCGTCAAGATGGAACTCTTGCGTAGGAGGTACGACTACATGACATGTTCTCTTGTCTCGTTACCACGCGTTGATCATGAGTCTGGTTGGGGAGAGCATGAAGCCGACTCCGGCAACGCCTTAGTGGCTTGCACTAGGCTCGAAGCACCTAAAGCTATAGGCGTAGCTCCCTAATATTAGCGATCAGCAAGCCTATGGTATAGTGAGTAATCCTCTGTTCGCTGCAGTAAATCCCGCCGTGAGCTCCATCCGTCGGCATCTTCCGTCAGTCCACGATATCGGACTTCGGGGCTAAAGAAAATTGTCCGGGATCCACCTCGAGGCAGGCAGATCCAAGGGCGACAATTGATCAAGTCCATCGATAAGGGTAGATATTCGTGCATCCCTGTACAGAAACATATGGAACCTACTCACAGAAGATCAGGTCATGCCTCGTCGCTTCATATGCGCTTTCTGCGCGCATCTGGACGTCGTCCAGTTCTCTCGGGTCCTCCAGCAGCAGCAGCTGCAGACCGCACCGCGGTTGAGGACCCTCCACTCCTCCGCCAAGGTAGCCAGACCGCCTGGCGCAGCTGCAGCGGAGCTGTCAAACGAAGATGATGAACACGTCACGCCGGTCTTTCGAAACGGGCATGCTGTCCATCCTCCGGGACGAGGATTCGTTGGAACTACTTCAAGCCTCGACAATTCGTTGCTCGAGAATCAACTACGCCAAAGGAGTGCTGTGCAAGCGAGGTCACAGTTTCCGGGTCAACGTTCCTCTTCATTCCCGTCTGCGGTGCCGCCGAGTCAATCCAAGTTCTCGTCAGCGTTCACGGCTCCGGTTGATGTCACGCTGCTGACGGAGGACGAGGCACGGCAGAGGCGTGTCTTGATGCAGAGGGCCCAGGAGAGGACCGAAGCTCAAGAAAGACTCCGTCAAGAATCACGGAATGAGGCGCGAGAAAGTCAGCGGTCGATTCGCAAGCAGCTACTCGTTCGCCCCGTAAGCACCGGAAAATCGAGGAGACCCGGTGACGACTCGCAGACGACCGGGGATACGGCTGGTGTGCCGATCTCACGGCATTTTGTCGACCTGCCGTCCGCACCATGGGCGAACTCAAGTCAGGGCGAGAATGGACTTCAGCAAGATAGTACGCGGGCGAACAGGCCAGCGAGCCTGAGTGACTCGGGTCCGAGACCTGCTTTTCGCCGGTCCGGGGGACTACCGTCTCACTACTCCCAACAACGTTCTTCTCAACCGCGTGCTTCGCAGACAAGACCAGCCCAGGACGGTGAAGGGTATGACCGGTCGACAAATCGAGGTCTCAGGAATGATCAGCCAGGCTCAAATACCCTCGACCGATTTTCATCGTTTCGCGCATCTTCTCCCTCTCCAACACAACCGAGACGCGGAGCAGAACCGTGGGCCGGACCGGGTTTTGCGAGAAATCCATTTGACGAGCTTGGCAGCACCGCCGACTTTAGGAGGCGTGAGCAGGATAGATATCCCATGAATTCCAGGACGAGTCAAGCCGCACCAGACCGACGCTCTCCCTTCGACAGGTCCTTCGGGCGTTCGACGCAGAATTGGCAGCAACGCGAATCCCGACCAAAGCCATTTCAGGAGCGTGAAGGAACTGATCGTCAGCCAGACCAAGGTCTCGCAAATATCGGAGCAGAGCGAAGCACGCTAGGTCAACATGACCCGTTTCGCAATGCTTCTGCGTTACCGTCACATTTCGGGCGACAGCAGCCATGGACAGACCGAGACTCGATGAGAAGTCCATTTGATAAGTATGGGAACACCTCTGAATCCCGAAGGAGCGACGAGGATAGAGACTTCGGAAGTCGCATGGCGAGCCAAGATATTCCACAACGACGCCCTCCTTTTGATAGATCTTCTGGATCGGACGCGCCGAACTGGCAGCAACGCCAGACCCAGCCGTGGTCGAACGGATATCGTGCGGACAATTCTCGCCAAGAGGGCCAAGTGCTGGGGAGTTTCAGAACAGGTCAAACAGAGCCATATCGACGCTCCCCATTCCAGAGAAGTCCAGAGCCATCCGACTTTTGGCAGAGAGATGAATCTTGGGCTGGCCAAGGTGCCGCGACAAAAGCTTTCCAAGAGGAAAGGGGTGCCGCTAAGGTCAATACGGGCGATGTCTCTTCAGGAGAGATATCATTGCCTTCCTTCCTTGACAGGCAGGTTACCGAAACCTCTGACGAGCCAGAATCCGGTTTGGAAGGCACAACTGCATCGAAGGATCTTGGACGCGGCTCCGGGAGGTTTGCAGATGATACCAGTTTAGAAGATCTACGGCAGTCCCGTAAGAGCCAGAAGCCGACCAAGAACACCAGGCGACGGCTGGAAGATGAACTGGCTGGCGACTTCGACGAGGATTCACCAGGAGGTCGCAAGAAATTAGCGGAACGTCGAAGGAAACGCCGAGAAGAGGCCGCCCTGCGCAAGAGGGCTGCTGCGCCTCCACCCATCCACCTACCCGGCTTCATCAGCGTCGCCGGTCTGGCATCCCTGCTCAAGGTCAAACTGAACGAGTTTACGGAGAAGCTGAAAGAATTGGGCTTCGAGAACCGTAACCACGATTTTATCTTCAACGCGGAAACGGCCGGCTTGATCGTGTCCGAGTACCGATATGAGCCCGTCTACGAGAAGGACGCCAGCAACGATCTACAAGCCTTACCAGAGCCCGAAGATAAATCCAATCTACCGTTCCGGCCTCCGGTCGTGACGATCATGGGCCACGTCGACCATGGCAAGACGACACTGCTGGATTACCTTCGGCAGTCGTCCATTGCGGCCTCGGAACATGGAGGCATCACGCAACATATCGGAGCGTTTTCAGTGCGCATGTCGTCTGGCAAGCTCATCACGTTCCTCGACACACCCGGTCATGAAGCCTTTCTCAACATGCGTCAACGTGGGGCTCGGGTCACGGACATTGTCATCTTGGTGGTCGCCGCCGACGACAGCGTCAAGCCGCAGACCATCGAAGCCATCAAACACGCCAAATCGGCCAAGGTGCCCATGATCGTCGCCATCAACAAGGTCGACAAGCCCGAAGCGAATGTGGAGCGGGTAAAGCAAGATCTGGCGACGAACGGGGTCGAGTTGGAAGACGTTGGCGGCGACACCCAGGCCATATGCGTCAGCGGCAAGACAGGCCAAGGCATGAATGACCTTGAAGATGCCACCGTCTTGTTGTCCGAGATTCTGGACATTCGAGCCGATCCGGAGGGCCGGTGTGAGGGTTGGGTGATCGAGTCGGCCACGAGGAAGACAGGACGCATGACCAGTATCCTTGTGCGGCGGGGCACTCTTCGACCCGGTCATGTGCTCGTGGCCGGGTCTACGTGGGCCCGAGCACGGACACTGAAGAATGAAGCAGGCATCGAAGTGGAATCGGCCAGTCCAGGCATGGCGGTGGAAGTGGACGGCTGGAAAGAGGTGCCCGCGGCCGGTGCCGAGGTGCTGCAATGTCAGGACGAAGGTCAGGCGAAGAGCGTCGTCGAGCTTCGCACGGAGCGTGAGGAAATGACGAAGATGGCATCGGACGTCGAGGTGGTGAACAAGCTACGGCAGAAGCAACATATTGTACACGGAGAGGAGAAGCGCGCGGCCGACGACCTATACAGACAGCGACGTGCTTGGAGAATGTCGAATAAGTTCATACCAAAGGAGATGCCGAAGTCATCCGCGCAAGATCCAGCAGCCGACACCGAGCCCAAGAGCAGGACGGTCGAGGTCCTGTTCGTGGTCAAGTGCGATGTGGGCGGATCCGTCGAAGCGGTCGTCGACAGCATCTCGTCGCTAGGCAACGATATGGTGCGGCCCAAGATCCTGCGCACGGGCGCCGGCAACGTGACGGAATCGGACGTCGAGATGGCCGCCGCCGCCAAGGGCACCATCATTGCCTTCAGCACGCCCAAGATCGACCCCGGGATCGCTCGACTCGCGGATATGATGCGCGTGCCCATCCTCGAGCACAACATCATCTACCACTTGACCGACGCCGTCAAGGCCCGGTTGACCGAGGAGCTCCCGGATATCGAGTCGTACCGTGTCACGGGCGAGGCCGAGGTCGGCCAGGTCTTCAACATCAACATCAAGCGCAAGGTAACCAAGACGATTGCGGGCTGTCGCGTGCGTAACGGACTCATTGCCCGGAACGCGAAGGTCAGGGTATTGCGGGACAAGGAGATCATCTACGACGGTAAGTTCACCCACTTGGTCGATATCTTTCGTACACATCCAATTCCATCCCATTTGCTTCCTCTTCACCCACGCTCAATATGCGAATTCCACGTCTGAATGCTAACATGATGGGTATCACCAGGCCAAATCGAGTCCCTGAAAAACATCAAGAAGGACGTGATGGAGATGCGCAAGGGCACGGAATGCGGCATGGCCTTCGAGGGAGGCTGGGCCGACTTCCGTGTCGGAGACCAGGTGCAGTGCTACGAGGTCCTGTATGAGAAGAGGACCCTTTAGAGATTTGAACTTTAGATGGGAGGATATAGAGGTTGGTGGAGAGAACGAAGAAAGTAAAGAGTGGGCTGGTACTAGTTTGTGGGATGTGGTGTTGATGATTGTTCATAGATGCATCTATCTTGGAGGGAACAAGAGAGGAGATCAAACACTGAACTCGAAATGTCCTAGCTATAATGGCAGCCTGTTTGCGCATCCTTCGAGTAAGAACGTAACCGAAACTACTACCTACTACTTCATTCTCTACCAAACAAGCTCCCGAGTTCAATCTATCAACCACAGACTGGCGGAGATTCCTTCGAGGCAGCATGAACAAACAATTCCAGCATTTCTCATTCCCGTGACAACCTACAAACAACATCGCAGCACACTGACAGTAAAAACCCGAACTGACCAGCAACCAAACCCAACAATCAATAAATACGATATCATAGAACAAAATAGAATTCAAGCAACGCCCAGACTCGAAACCTCTCCCTCCTCCATCCTGACTTCTCCCTGTCCGTGCCCTTGTCCTTGACCTTGTCCGAGCCCTAGCCCTTGAGCCATTCCCTGCACACCAGCAGCACCAGCACCAGCAGTAGAGCCACCGATTCGATAAGACAGCTTCCACCGGACCTTGACTTGATTCCCGCTCCCTGGCGCCACGGGTGACAGGTGCATGAGTTGCGTGATGCCGCTGCGTTGATGCGGGACGAGGGTGCGCCCGGATTGCGGGTTCAGTCGGAGGGCGATTCCCTTTTTCTTGTTCAGTTCATTCATTTGGATGAGTTGGAGGAAGAAGAGAGAGCCGCTCAGTCTGCCAAACTGCAAGAATTGATTCGACGCGGCGCGCCAGAGGATCTGCAAGAAGCAAACAGATTGATGAAGATCATGGCTGGTTATGATACACGACATCGAACAGACTACCGAGCAAAGGCGGCGGAAGAGGTTTCCAAGATCCAGCAAAAGGCCAAGATACTAGAAGAGATGCTCCAGGGATATACCAAAGAGGACAAGATTGCAGAAGGCGATTTACCCGAGGTGGGCCAGACAAGCTACAATCCCACAATCTCGACAATTGTGGTGTGGCTGACTTCACAAACAGGAACTTGCCAATGCGTTGCGAAGCGCGCAACCTAAAATCCAGAAGATGTGCGAGGAAGAATCGGACGACACAGAAGCCGTGGCCAAGCTGTTCGAGATCAACGACAGCATACATCGAACGCTGGAACGGTACAAGCTCATCAAGAAAGGAGACTTTGAAGCGGCCTCCAAAATCCCGAAGGGGACGCTAGGGACTACGACTGGCGTGAACAAAACAGCGGATAACGAGCTGTCCTTGATCGACCTCGGTACGGAGCCCATCAAACCCAGCACCAACGGATTCGACAAGTCCGCGGCGAAGAGCGATCAGAAAGTCGAGTCCTTGGAGGATGATCTCCTGGGATTGTCTTTCCAAGATAGCTCTTACGGTCAAGGTGGGGGTATTGCCCTGGGACTTGGGCCAAGTCCTGGTGAGTACTTACATGGCATTATCGCACCTTGGCCATCAAGACCTGGTGCTCATAACTCTTTAGGACCATCAACAGTATCTCCACCGCCTCAAGCATCTTCAGCTGGGATGTTCTCTTCGCAGAGAAGTCAGATGCCCGGGTTCACACCACCAGGTTAATCAGTACTGTCTCAATCCTCTGCTTTCAAAGCTAACGTACTATTTCACTCATGGCAGCCAACTCGACCTCCCAGCTCCAGCCTCAGCAACAAGGCCCATCTCAAGCAATGTCGGATCCCTTCTCCTCCATCACCAAGCTGCCGTCGCGGCAATCCTCGCCCTTCGACTACCAGCAACGGCCCTTCCCGACGCCCACGAGCACTCCATCCCAGCTTTCTTCGTCGCAGCAACCCACAAATCGGCCCCAGACAAAACCCGCCGGCGGAGACGAAGAAGAATGGACCTTCGCATCGGCCTTACCCGAAGGAAGCGAACTGCCGGCCTCGAACGACGTCACGGTCACGAACTCGGCCATCAACGTCGTCTTTGCCGTGTCGCGCCCGACGAGCGGCGAGCATAGTCTACGCATCATCGCGCAGTTCACGAATAATACGGCGCAGACGATTCAGGATGTTACGTTTCAGGTGGCTGTTACCAAGGTTGGTTTATGTTATCTCACTTGCTCTAGCTCTTATCCAACTCTTCTTCATTCCGCGCCCTTGTTCCCCTCCATCCACTTCTTCCTCCACCCTGTCTCCAAGCAAACTCCTCTCACCTCTCAAAATCCCCACATCATCCAAATGAATGAACTGAACAAGAAAAAGGGAATCGCCCTCCGACTGAACCCGCAATCCGGGCGCACCCTCGTCCCGCATC
>QQTW01003451.1_pt1 | contig 11664 bp, 13 predicted proteins | sample 1904831 | NCBI WGS metagenome assembly QQTW01 (sample SAMN09435610, study PRJNA476489) | Subsurface metagenome, whole genome shotgun sequencing project. | reverse complement strand
GTAAAAGACATGGGCCGAAGCGCCGTCAGTACTAAGAATGGCAAAACCATATTGTCAAATGGGGGAGGGGCGTGGTAGGATGCGTGTGGATGTGGATGTGGATGAATGCCCATGATCTGCCCTGCAGAGTTACCAGAGCACCCATAGCCATAGTTATGAATGATCAATTCACCCTGCCCATCTCTCTACTCTCCCCCCGTCTCTCAAAACGACAATGAAAATGACCAGCCCAGCGTCAAGCATACTCCCACAATTTCTCTCTCTCTCTCTCTCTCGGGATAGTCAAGCCCACATCTCACTTCTCACTCACATCTCACTCATTTCGCGCTTCTCGAGTGTGCATGCATGCATGCATGCCGGTAGGTAGGCAAGATCCGTCTCCTCCCCAAGAGCTCGGGACTTCAATTATTCACTATCCTCCTCCACCAGTACCAGTGGCGGGCCTGACAGACCCCGTCACGATCTGCTACTCAACTGCTGACTTCTCATTTTTCGGCTTCTTAGCTACGGATACCTACCAGGAAAAAGATATTAGTAGTAAAAGACATGGGCCGAAGCGCCGTCAGTACTAAGAATGGCAAAACCATATTGTCAAATGGGGGATGGGCCATATGATCAAAACACGTCATACATAATGAGATGCCATTGGATTTACAAATGCTCTAGTAATCTTATGCTTAGGCTATAGCATCTCTAAGCCCACTGGGATGGCTTTTCTACCGGGGAGGTTTTTTTTAAAAGAGGCATTCTTCCTGCTAAGTAGTAGTATCTCGTGGGGACGGGCGGGATAGGATGAACAACAGGTCGGTGTGCTTGGACCTTGGGAAGGAAGAAGGCGCAGTGAGATAATGGATTAGCTGGCTAGCTAGCTAGGTTTAGGTCAGGGGAGATGGAGATGTGGGGGGTGGGTGTTGCAGGTGGAGATGGGAGAGGGAGATGGGACTGCACTGTACGTGCGAGTCTGGCCCATTTGTAGCTAGGATCTCAAGATGTCTACCTCTTAGCCCTCTTCTTCGAGGGTCTGGCGTTCTTCTCCCTCTTCTTCTCCTTCAGCTTCCTCGCGATGCGGATATCATCCACCGACCTGACCTCCCTCTTGCCGCGTCTATCCTGCTCCCTCTCCTTCGCTGCCGCCACTTGCTTCGTCTTCTTCTCGAAGTCATCGCGATATCGATCCGCCTGTTTCGGCGCTCGAACGCTGCGATGTCGATATCGCTTGCTCCCTGGCCCCCTCGTCGTCGGACGATCACTGCTGGTCTTCCCTTCTACCTCTCCCACCCGTGGGGCACGATCAACCCTGTTCGCCTTGCGCCAGGCATCGTATCGGCCGCTGCGGAAGGTGGCGGCGATTTTGGCACCGGATTCGCCGCGCACCATACGTTGTCCCTTGGAACCGTCGTCGTCGTTGGTTCTGGCCACGTACTTCTTTTGCCGCTTGTCCCATCTCATGATTCCTCTGGCTTCGCCGAAGCCTTTGGCCGCGTCGTCTAGCGATAGATCCATTGTGGCACCACGTGCGGCTTCTGTGAAATTGGAGGCTGACCCGGTGTGAACACCATAGGCACGGTCTTCTGCCATGTTCTGCGTAGTGGGTAGGTATGACATAAAATTCTCCGAATCTTGGTACGAGTCCAGATCTCGTTCTTCTCTGCTCCTCTTGGCTCGCTTTGTAGCAGGTTCGGGGTGTGAAAACGTTACCTCGAGCTCCGAGTCAGAAGCAATGGCTAGAATGTCAGACGGTTCGACGTCCTCAGCCGTATTTTCTCGTAAACTGTCGTCGTGAGCTATGTCAGTATTGTCTGCAACGACCGATTTCGTATTCTGACTCCTTCTCCGTTTTGCGTCCAGTGAAGACCGGATCTTGCGCATGGCTTCAATCGCCTCTTCATTCGCTTTGCGCCCGCCTCTTCGAGCTCCGATCTCAAAGATCGATTCTTGTGGTCGAAATCCCCCAACGGTTGCTAACATCTTCTCTCTTGCCCACTCCATTAGGCTAGAATCATTGTCGAAAAGGGCATGTATTTCCGTCCAACTATCAGATCCTACCAGAAGTTTTGCTCTCTTGACGCTTTCTTTGGACGCAGCGTTTCGAGATCGCTGATAATGTTTTTCACCCTTTCCCGCAACGGAGCGCAAAGCAGCAAGGTCTGCATTCTCGTCTAAATTCTTGTTTATCCATTCTCCACTGGGCTGCATGGCATCTCGCCGTAGAGTCCCCACCACGACTTCTTCCGCGAAATTGACGTTTCCACCACCAGCTCTACCAACCACGAGCTTCTTGCCTAGAAACAGTTGCAAATCGAGCAGATAAGCGGCATCTATCTCATTAACTAGGCTATAGCTCCAACCCTTCTGTCCGGCTCGGGCAGTGCGACCGACACGGTGGACAAAGACTTTGGGCTGCGACGGAAAGTTGTAATTGATCACATTTGCAAGTATAGGAATATCAATGCCACGAGCGCCAATATCAGTCGCCACTAGTACGTGGGTCAATCCAGATCGGAATGCATTGACCTGCGCATTTCGAGCAACCTGATCGAGAGACGAATATACGTGTGAGACGGGTAAGCCGGCTAACCTCAGGAGTTGAGCAACATATTCAACATGATGTTTGGTTGCCACGAAAATGATGGTAGAGAAAGGGCTGGGCACTCCTCGAGAAGGCGGGTTTTCATGATCATCACGCTTGCGTCTCCTTGACGGCTCTGCTAAGCTATTGGCAGCATCCGAGTGCTCATCTTGATAAGACCCAGACGGCATTTTGATCACATCCTGTAGAAGGTGGAGCAATGCACCTTCCTTTTCCGCCGACTTGACCGTGAGAAAAACATTCTGCAAGTCAGGCGAGATCTTGCTGTCAGCATCTAAGCGAACCAACGCCGGATCCTGAAGCCCTGCTCGAGCAAATTCGACAAGAGACTTGGGTAGAGTGGCGGAGAAGAGAAGGGTTTGTCTTGAAGCCGGAAGAGCATGCAGGACCTCGGTCAACTGAGCTGCAAAGCCCATCTCGAATAGTCGATCAGCTTCGTCAAATACCACGTAACGTATGCTTGAAAGGTCAAGACCCATTTCGACTTTGAGATGCAAGAATCTGCCAGGCGTGGCAATTAAAATATCTGGGTTACCAGCCATAGCAGCAAACTGTTCTTCCAGGCTGTCGCCGCCTACCAGAAGCACGCTTCTTAAATCGGTGCCTCTCCCGAGCTCTTTGACGACTTGAAGCGTTTGCAGCGCCAGCTCCCTGGCCGGGGAAAGGATTAGTGCTCTTGCGCCAACCCGAGCACTGTGAGCTTTGAGCTTCTCGATCATTGGTACGACGAAGGCTCCCGTCTTCCCGGAGCCTGTCCTTGCCATACCAACAACATCTTTCTCTTGCAGGAGGAGCGGAATGGTCTTACGCTGAATAGGGGTGGGTACCGAGAAACCCTTGCGCCCAATCGCCTTTAGGAGAGTTGGATTAAGACCCAGCGACTGAAATCCACCACCCTTTTTGACAGTTCTTCCTATCATATTCTTTGCCTTGCGATTCGACGCAGCTTGATGCTCCGCAATGATGGCTGTATCATCGTTCTCGGACATATTAGCCATGATATCTGTAGCATCAAGAGTGAGATTTGTCTCCCCGGACGGCGTTTCGCCCTCGTGGCCAAGGCCATTCGCAAATAGAGCGGTGGATATGTCGAAATCATTCTCGGACCGGGCGGGTGACAGTGCTCGACCCATTTTGTCGAGCAGGGACAACTGGCGAACTCAGATCCGTGGTGCGGTATCGCAGCGAAAATGCTTCTCTTGAATTTTGGGCGGATATCGGCAAAACTCCGGCAGCGGTCTCCAGATCCCCTCATCCCCAAATCGCGCGACGCGGTTTCCATCGGTCTCCATCAGTCTCCACCAGTCTCCTCTCCCACCGGAACTCGTTGTCTTATAGTTTGCTTTGGCACATTACATCCCATCAAGCCTTTCCAACAAAGACGGATTCTGCAGTAATGGCGCGCTACAACACCGATCAAACGTACGATACAGTTGTTTATGGGGCTCAGGGTGATGTTGACGGAGGTGGCTTCATGCAGGGAGAAGTCACCAGTAGTCCTGCGGGTGGAAAGGTAGGCTCCCTAACTGCTGATTCTCACATCCTATTGCTGACTTCATTTGTTCCTACCACTAGGGGGACTATGGAAAAGACACTGTGCGACCTCTTACGATCAAGCAGATCCTAGATGCGGAAGAGCCATATCCAGACGCCGGTCATCAGGTCGATGGAGTGACTATCAGCCAGGTAAGAGCCCCCGATTTTTACCACACAACTTTGGCACAAAAAGCTAATGTTGTCAGATCACCTTGGTCGGACAAATTCGCAACATCAGCACACAAACCACCAACACTACTTACAAGGTCGACGACGGGACTGGTGTCATAGAAGTCAAGCAGTGGAATGACCCCGACATGTCGATGGCCGAATCAATGGGCAATGATATTGACCCGAAGTCTCAGCTTGTCGAAGACGGCTATTGCAGAGTATGGGGCAAACTGAGGGCCTTCAACAATAAAAAGCATGTCGGCGCACACGCGATTCGACCTATCGCGGACTACAACGAGATTAACTACCATTTGCTTGACGCAACGGCAATACATCTATTCTTCACCAGAGGACCAGTGGACGCAGGGAAGGGTCAGAATGGCACAAGAACGAATGAAGGGGCAGCCGGAGCACCACCACAACAACAAATGTCAAATGGTCAAGCACTGCCATCAATGAGTCCTGGAGCAAGGAAGCTGCTTCAGACATTGAAAGCTACTCCTCAAAGCAATGAAGGCCTGCATGTGCAAATGCTGGCAAGCCAAATGGGAACAAACACCAACGAAGCACAGCGGGCAGCGGAGGAGCTCATCAGTCTTGGGTTGATCTTCACAACGGTCGACGAATACACATGGGCTCTACTTGAGTGCTAACGACTTGGTTCCAGCATTTTCCGGCGTTCAACGTTCGGATGCCGGAGGATCAACCATGGAAGCGTCATAACCGAGGTACTAATGCGGCTGATGCATCGCAGGAATTGGCTTTCTAAGAAGGACAATGTTCTAATCATGTTTCTTGAAAAGGCAGTCCAGATCTTGCTTCATTTGCACCACGGATCCTATACTGCGACGGTGCTCGGATAGAACTGACAGGCGACATATTCTGGCTGCGGCGTCGGCATTCTGATCTGCAGGACTTTGTGCAGACGTTGAATCCACCAAACAACAGCCACGATGCACGAGGCAGACCCATGAATTTGTGTCACACGCTACCCTCAGAGTGCAATTGACATGGCCAATGGCCACGCAGCCGCAATCCTACGGGGCCAAAAGCCTCAATGCCAAGAGTGAGGCCCGGACTTTGCCCTTCCAGCGAGAGCGTTCTAATGCGAACTCTCCCACCCAACAAAAAGCTGTCCTGTGTTGTCCTGTGTTGTTCGTGCTGTTCTCGTGACTCTCTGCTTCTCTTAAGTCTTCAACAGCTGCTGCTTCAGAAACTGGATGTCTGGCTAACACACCTGAATTAAGACATTGATACCTAGAAAGGTACTTAGTATATGTGAAAGGTGACTCCTTCAAGGTTGTTCTTGCCATCCAAGTGAATTGTTCTCTCTCTCCCCCTCTGCAACGGTGCTTGCTCTGCGGAAGACTTCATTGAACCATCGGTGAATTGTATTGCAGTGACTCCACATCTACATCACCTTGATGTCGGTTGATCTTCGCCTGTCCTGTACATGTCTGCGCTTTCCTGCTCGAGTGGAAAATTGGTCGAGATCAGAACTGTCTCCCGTCCACACAGGAGACTTAACGAGACCCATTGATAGAGGTTGATCTTCCGACAACGGCTGCCTGAAATCTTGCTTGTGGGTGAACTTCTCCTGGCATCGTTCCTGTGGGGCTCACCTCAACTAGATTCAGATTGACACTCACACCTGAAGTCAACAGCAAAACTCAGAATGGCAGTCCCTCCAAGTTCTATCGGCCCCATGCTAGATGCAAGCATCGCCCTTGAAAAGTGCAGCTCTGCAGCCGACCGCGTCTCGGCCGTCACTCCTCTAGACTCGCAGATCCGTGTCGTGCCGCCCTCCGAATACAAGGCCGCCGCCCAATGTCTTGCCGAGGCCTTCGTCGAAGATAATGTGATTCGATATCCCATCGACACTCCTGACCGGGCCCACTGGACCGAGGAGCAGCGCTTCACACTCCATCGCCAGGCACTGGAGTACATCACCTACGCTCATTGTGTCAAAGGACTCGTGACTACAGTCGGTGACGGCTACGGCTGCGTTGCGTTGTGGATGCCGCCCGGCAAGAACATGGACGATTGGTTCACGATCCTTCGGAGCGGGATGTGGAGGCTGAACTTCCAGTTGAGCTCCGAGGGGAAGAAGCGGTTCTTCGACGAATTCCTGCCACTGCTGCACACAACCAAGCAAGAAGTCATGGGCGAGCGCGACGACGACTGCTGGTACCTCGTCTATCTCGGGACCAAGTTCCACAGTCGAGGGAGAGGGTATGCAAGGAAACTGATCGAGCACATCACGGGGCGGGTGAGACATTCCCCCGCGAGCATATTTCTTTGGGTTTCTTTTTGACACCTCCTCGCTAACGCCATGAGGGCATATTCCAGGCTGATCATGAGAATCGAGCCTGCTACCTCGAAAGCTCAAACGACATCAATCCCTTCATCTACGCCAAGATGGGCTTCGAAGTCGTCAAGAACATCTACCTCAAGCGCGACAAGGAGGATATCAGAATGGACGTCATGGTCAGGGAGCCGACGCAGATCACTGCGAACGGAAAGCTGTAAATTTTGCTCAGAGCCCCGCGCGCAGAAAGCAACATGTCCGTCCACCTTAAATTCCCAGCTTTCAAGGTCAAGCTGTCATGAGATACATCCTAGCTAGCTAGAAACCACTCTGAGCTCAGAATTAAGATAGTGCGAGCCTGGGCATGCCATCTAAGTCTATTCTCGTCCCGAGGTTCGGTAAAAATGAACATGATCTTCACTCCTTCCCAGCTCCCGCGTGCTTTGCCACACTGCAAAACGTTTTTCTACTCTAAGATGCCCGCGACAAAACCTAATGACACATCGGTAGACCACTCGAAGTTGCCCAAGATCGCAGTCCCCTCCCCCCACAATAAAGTCTGTTGTAGAGCGATTGCGGACGAAAACAGAGACATTTGAGGAAGAGGAAAAACGAGGAAAAAGTTGCCCCGCTCATGCACACGACGGGGAGTTGCAAAAGTCCTAGCAGCCCCCTGATTCATGGCAGACAGTCCTGGAATGCTGTTTCGGTCCGGCTCGAGTGGCGTGCGAGATGCGGGGTTGGTTGCGCGTCGCGATCCAGACGGGTGGTGGTGTGGATGATCCTGCTGCGTGCGGCGTGGGTGCTGCTGTTGCTGCAGGTGGTGTTGGATATGTTCAGATTATTTTTCTGTAATCAAGGGAGAGAGAGATCGACAGGGGGGCCCGCTGTTCGTCCGGTCGGTTAAGGTAGGGTAATGGTCGCATCGCGATGCAGGGAAGGAGAGAGAGGGGCTTCCTGGCCCCTGGGTTTTTGCTCTGTTGATGGGAAACCATATGGTGTCATCTAAGATCCCGCGTGGGAGTCTCGAGAGCATTTTAGAAATCTCGTTAGATCTGTTTTGCTGAGAAATCGTCTCGCGGTGTCTGGCGGCCAGCCGTCTCAAGAAGGGGTGTCTAGGTCTGAAGGTGAGATGTCAGCCTCCCATTTTCCACACCCCAACACATTGGTTGCAGGATCTCGCTGGTGTGCTTGGTATGAATGAAACGATGGTGAAGCTGTCCGGCGTAGTATATAGATCTGGATATCTCAAACACAGAAGCCGTGTTTCGTGTGATCCTTTTCTCGCGATATCCAGGGCGCCCTCTCCCCGTGTTCGGGACATATGCCCATGAGCTCCTTCAAGCATGAGACCATGCTGCACGCAAGACGTTGTCGAGCGTCGACGACTTTGTACTCAGTAGTCGTACGCGATCACATTCGGATTGTACAGTACTTTCTTGAGGACCATGAAGAGCAGAGCAAGGACAAGACCCGAGATGGCTTTGTCTAATATCGGTGTGGCGGGCGCGGGCTGTTGGCTTGTGGGTATCGTTGTGGTAGACTGAGCTGTGACGGGCCTTGCTGTAGGGGAAGAAGCCATAGTGCCCTGACTGGAAATTCGCTGTGCGTCTGGAGAAGAGGTAGAGGTAGAAGATCTGGATGCTTCCCCGGAAGCTGTAGTCGACGCCTCCGCTAAAGACTCTGAAGGTGGTTTGCTTTGGGCTGGATCGCCCGTTGAAGATGTACCTTGAAAGGCTACTGGCATTGTTCCACCATTTCTAGCTGGCATGTCTCTATCCGCGACGGACTCTGTTTGACCTGTAAGCTCCGGTGCCACTGCGTTCTCAGTCGAGCTCTTCTTCTCATCCTTGCCAATCTGGTCCTTGAACCCCAATTTCAAGCCCTCGGGCAGCTCTTCCAAACCAGCCTCTTCCCCAACATTGACACCCTTCTCGCTACAGGTATCCCACCAGTCTCGCATAATCTCCTCGTTCGTCTTGCCGCCACAACCATCACAGCTCCATTGCTTACTACTCTTCGCGAGCTTGATCCTAACTCCGGATTCGGCCTCCATTCCACCCACTTGACCAGCTGTACCCTCTTCTCCCATGAACGTTCTTAGTGCAACTAGGGCCGTTCGAATACCCCAGGCCGGCATCCAGCTCTCCTCGTGGAAGCCGCTAATACTTAGACAGATCTCGCGATTGACTTCAAAACGCCCGGAAGGGGTGAGAAAGCGGAAATTCGGTGGTTTGAGAGGATATGCAAAAGGAAGGGAGATGCGACCGTGATAGAGACCACCAGCATATGGCGAAGGAGATGGTGGGCCGAGCAGTGTGAAATGCCATTCGAAGAGGTCCTCGTCGGAAACTGGGTGGGCATGGAATGACGGGTTGGGATTCGACGAGGCCGCTGAGAGCTCTCGGATTTCTCGCAGAAGCCGCCGGACTGTAGTTGAGGGTGCCATCGCATGCACAGAATTGGAAGAACTGTAGGGACAGATTGCCCAACAACATCTTGCGATGCCGGAGAATAACGCACAGACGTGGCCCTAAGGATGTGGTGGGGGCCAGTTCCATCGTAGCCGAGAGCGTCAGTTACATACATTACAGAGTAAATCGGAACATTCAGCAGAGGCACATCACATCAGGATCCAGGTCTTATGATTTGTAATGAGAATTCACGTAGAGCAAATGGATCCAGCAAGGGCTCAATCAATGTATACTGCTAAGAACTTTGGACCAGCAGCTATGGATAGATATGCAAGCACAAGTACTGACCTGTGTTGGCCTACTGTTGTACATGAAGGAGGCCGTGAAGAGCATGATATCCGAAGTAAAGCAAGAACCATGGGAACGCCAGGTGGCTCTCTTCAGCGCAAGACTCGTACAGGGATATCGGAGTCGAATCAGAATGTAAATGACCGGTAGACTAATGCTTGGCCAGAACCACGTTGCAAGAAACTCCCGTCCAGGTCACGGGCGATCAGAAAGGCTTGATGTCCAGCTCTCTCTGAGAAAGTCTTACCATATCCGACGTCTCCCCATCGAGATCCGTTCGGCATGAGAGACAAATAATGCTGGCTGAACATAGAATATGCACGAAAGCCACCTCGACGCCTGGACACAACCGAGGGATATCGTCCGCTCATCGCAAAAACCTGAGCACCGTGCGCCGGGAGTAGGGAGGGTGTTTGAGGTTGGTGGAAAGGTCAGTAAGCAGCCTCTAATGGCATAAGGCTTTGATCAGGGAGCGAGGCCATTCCGTTAGTAGGGTCAGGCATGATCTCGTCCTCATAGCCGATCAGGGCCTGCGAGTGAAGCTTGAAGGATTCTCCCATCAGCTTGGAAATTCTGCACATTGATCAGCATTGAGAAGGTACAGCAGCGCAAAACAGAACAAGCTTACCCCCAGACTACAACACCATCGAGCATAGTTCCCCAGACTCTAGCGACTGTCGAGCTGAGCTTTGAACCATACATTTCAACCGCGTCGTCATCGAAAAGGTTCCGGATCTTATTATACATTGCAATTTCATCGTCGGTTGCCGGCTCGTCATCAGTCTCGAGGCGGTACAGCCACAGGCTGAGAATGACCATCAAGTCCATGCCGCACAACGGATGCTCGACACTCCAATTAGTGGCGGAAGTTTTCGTGACCCAGTTGATCCCTTGCAGAGCAACAATTTCGATGCACTCGAAGCACTGCTCAATGACTTTCAGCATCTCTTGTGATCTCTTCACACCTTCTCTGGCTACCGTCATTGCGGCAGCAACCTCGTAAGAATTGTGGTAACGCAGTGCTTCTTGGACCGACTTAAGATCAACCTCAAGGCGGGCGCGGGTGTTTCGATAGACAGCCATAGCGTTGAAGATCAAAGGGTGACTCTTGTGTGGGGTACTGAGTGGTACAACGATGGTCTCTGGCTCACAAAGGTCTAATGATCGTTCCCATGTCTCCAAGGCAATTCGAATCTTCCACTCCAGCACAACGTCCTGGAGTGTCTCAAAACTCCGTTTCAAATTCCAAACCTCCAGGAACAATGCATTGATCATGATTCGAGTCGCAAAGGCGCTGTAGCGAGTGCATTCACCACGGAACAAGCTATCGTGTGCTTCTCGTACAGTGACGAATGTCGAGGCAGAGTAGATTTCGCGCCAGGAGTCCTCGTCAGAAGTTTCAAGATTCCAAAGCGATTCGGACGAAGGTAATTCTAACGAGTCAAATTCGTTAAAACTGATGGCAGGTGTGTGATTGTACGTCAGCGTCAGCATGCCAAAAAAGATATACACCGCGAAATAGGTCCGCCGACAGCCTTCGTCTTCAATCCACTCCTGATGACTCGGTGAGACAGCGCCTCGGGCATCGGTTCGGAGTTTGAGCTCGTATTTATTTCCCGCAACCATCTGTGGAGAAGAAGTTAGTCGTTTGCCTCGCATTTCCTTAGATATACTCACATTGGTCAATAGGCTTTTGATCGAGCATGCCCATTCAAGACCTCCCGGTCCACCGCTCCAGCTCTCGAAGATCATATTTAGCAGTGTGCTCTGCATGGTCCACAATGGGCATTTTCGGGAGTCAAAATTATCTTTGTTCTGGAGAAATTGATTGACAAGCTTCTTTGAGCCGTGATGCAACATGTATGCTTGCGCAGGGTCGAAATTATATAGAGCACCGATCGAGAGCACAGCTAGGAGGAGCGCTGGTTCTACGATACCTGGTATGAATGACTCTGGATGGAGGAAAGGTAGATGATGGTGAAAAAGATTGAAATACGTCGATAGGTGTTGATTGATCGCATCTGTTGGGGGCAAGTCAATGTCCTCATTCACAATCTGAGCCACGATAGCATTTCGTTCATTTTCATTGCCCACTTGTGGTGCTTTTGGGAGCGTCAGTGCCTGACTAGGGCCGGGCGACCGGCGATAGTTCACCGGCGAAACAGGACCTGTCATGGAAGGGAATGGTGACAGCGCATTGGGTGTAGGGCTTCCAGACACTGGAAAAGAATCAGTCAATGATGGAAAGGTTGGAGCAAGCGCACTATTCAGTGAGCTGTGCCTTTCCATGATAGGGG
>QQTW01003450.1_pt1 | contig 11664 bp, 14 predicted proteins | sample 1904831 | NCBI WGS metagenome assembly QQTW01 (sample SAMN09435610, study PRJNA476489) | Subsurface metagenome, whole genome shotgun sequencing project. | reverse complement strand
CGACCGCTCTCTTCAGAAGTTGTTTTGGCGGGGAGCTTCAATGATCGAATGATCTCTTGATAGTGAACCTGTAGTGCTAAGGTCATCGCGGGGTTGCGAATCTGAGTCCGCAGCTGCAGGATGTTTGAGACTATTCTTACTTTAGCATACTCGAATCGAGTCTTGAGCGCTGCATATATACTTACGCCTTTTCTTAAGCACTGGCAACAGTTCAGAGACAGTTACACGGTCTCTCGTCGCATAGTCAGTGGGGCCATTGACCTCAAGCAAGTAGTAACCTTCACCAATAGTGGTTAGGTGCCCAACCACTTCAACTTTCTCGGTCACACTGGCCGTTGAACGAGGACCTTTGGCTGAGTCGACCACGATTCTGACTAGTGGCTGCGCACCGGGGACACTCTCCTGCTCATCTTTCTTTCGCTCAAAAATGGCCGCGATCAGGCCAAGATCTCCTGGCATCATTCTCAACTCCCATTTTCCTTCTCTTTCCGATTCCGGAAAACGGTTCTCTACTCTAGCTTTGGAAATTTCCTCAATCAAGCGGGCTGCCTTCTTCTCATAGGATCCAGCAAGCAGGAGATCCAAGACGGGTTTGACGCGATGGTCCTTTCCAACCAAGCATGATTTGGTGGACGATGCGATAAGACGAACGGCCTTGCCGTAATCCATTTCAGTAACAGTGCAATCACTAACACTTATGGCCTGACCGAAACGTGTTGTCTCGGTGATGAGATTCTCCTGAAGTCGATCCGCGTCACCTACGCCTTGCTTGTTGAGCACTGCAAGAAGTCCTCGTGCAGATGTGGCGCCGGACTCCGTCTTCCGTAAAAGGACCAGACAATCAGCGAAAAGAAGAAGGGTGCCCGACCCACTCTTGTCTGACTTATGATCGTCGGTAAAAGGCGCCTCGAGCTCCACAACATCAAGAGCTTGGATCAAGCGGCCTTGCGGTCGAAAGTGTTGTGGCCAGGTGGGTAAAAGACGCTGAAGATGATGCATGATCTTAGCATGCTCTCCCGGAGCCGAGTCTTGGGCGCATATGTCTGAAATGATGTCCCGCGCCTTGAGTAACGGTTTGATTGCAGGATGGCGAACTGGAAGTTGTTTCACGATATTATCAATGTACAGATTGTACCTTGGCAAGCGCTGAACAGGCTCAATCAACATAGACGTCAGTCGTTGCTCTCCCGTCTCCTGAATGCGCTTGGAAAAGCTGGAACCAGTCTCCCTCATGAAGACTTTGAGCAGCTGTGAAAACCCAGAATGTGCTTGTATGTAGTCGGCGTAACAGTCGGCAAAGCCTGGAACTGACGATAGGAGACACTGTGCCAGCGCTAGAGCGCCAGTGACGTCCGTACGTCCATGCTTGGCCGGGGCTGTGAGAGGGATCTCTCCATCCAGAGTCGACTCGATGTCTTTGATTGCTTCGTTCTCGGTTTCTTCGATTATAACCCTGATCTCCTCCAAGAATCTGTTGTTCAGCTCGAGTATGCGGTCTAGACTTGGCGGGAACAGTCCCTGGAGTGCCCTCTCTCCGGGACTCGAGCTCCCTGCACCTTTAGCTTTGGCCTTTTGACGGAAATCTGCTGCCACGCTGTGCACTAGGTCGTAGATCTTGCCGACGTAGCTTTCCTCGGTGTCGAGGAACTCGCACATTTCGCGTCTTATGCCCTCCTTTTGCTTCCTCGAGAACGACATGGTACGATTGACTGCCGTTGGCTTGGAGGGAGCTCGACGTAACTTCGTGGATGCAAGAAATGCAGCCGACCCGAGTGATTTGACCAGCGCCGTATATTCGCCATACCGAAGTCTCGTCAGATCATCCTCCGAAATCTCAATGTCCGTCGAGTCTCTGTCGGGCTTTTCCAGAGTTCGTATAGAGCCAGGTGGCAGTACCACGTCCAGATCGAGCCACGGCACCGACTGCGCACCCAGTGCACGTTCAATGTCCACAATGACGTTTCTAACATCTTCAACCTTGGCCATGCGGCTAGCTAGTTCTGCAGCATGAGACTCCTCGAAAAGGTCCGAGTGCACCGAGGACTTCGCAACAGAGGTCGCCCATGCGTCTTTGACATTTTCAGGGAGCTCGGTAAAGTACTTGTAGATGCTGAACGCGAGTCCTCGGCATATCTCATCCCCTTGATCCTCGCGCGGCAGACGTTCCACGGCGGCATATAATGGAGAACTGGGCGAGATTGTGAGCCTGGGATAGGACTGAAACCCGGCGCAAGAGAATATATGAATCTGAATCCGGGAGCCACTCGAGGTTGCAGTGGCTGACGGTCCATGGAATATGAGGACACGAGAGCCGCCGAGTCGCTCATCAGTAGCGTAAAAGAGGGACAGAATCTCTGGCGACAGCGTCGCTGGCGGTGGAACGACTACCACCATCTTGATAGCGCTACTCCAGCTCCTTCAACCTTGCCCGGTAGCATAGATTGACCCTCGAAGCTAGGTTCTGTCACCTCGTGAAGCTGAATATAACGGATTGACTGGAGCGATAGTATCTTTCCTTGACTGTCGACGCGTCGCGACAAACAACAAAACGAAAGAACGACGGCGTGACAACATCCGTCTGCTGCACCTTAAGCCTGCGCGCCGCAGGCCTGCCTGCAGGCTATCCCCACAAGGTTGGGCAAGAGCAACCCCGTCCGGGATGGGCGGAGGAGAAGTTTAGACTCAAGCAGCTTGGGCCGCCGCTTCTTCGACCAGGAAGAGAGTGTTCAACGTGGTACGAGGGCCAAAGCTTCCCGAGAATGCGAATGCCGCAGCCGAGGTTCCAAGTTTCATCTGTCGCGATCGAACCGTTGCAGACAAAACGCGTCAGACGCGACTTCAATGCGTTTGTTCTGTTTGCAACCCTGCAAATAATATCCAACGCCGTTGAGGGCCCAATCAAAAGAATATATAGCCAACCATAGAAAGACTACCGCTGATAGGCCAGAAGTTGATCACTTCGAGATGTCCACGCAGAGTCAAGATGGCATGACCTTTGCAATATCTCATGCCCAACAAAGCTTCCGTCTCGTTGAACTGCCGCCCACTCTTCTCGAGGAACTGTCTTCGCCCCATCCACCACTGTAAGTGGGGCTACGGTATGGATGCTATTACTTGTAGTCGAATAACTCGCACAGATTGTATATCAAATCTCAAAGAAACCTGTCTTCCTCGGCCTCGTCGACATCTTCAGCCGGAAAGCCATCACATGCCGTCCTCTGCACACCAACCAAGACCTTCCAAATCCGCCAAGTCCAGACGTCCAACTCAGTGTTCATAACCCAGCCTGTGGCATTCCCAGAGGGTCAGGACCAAATCAATTCGGTTGGCATTACAGCAATAGCGTGCTGCAGTGCTACACTGGAACTGAACGCTACTGATATATCTGCTCTACAACATCTCCAAGCCTCTCTGCCTTTGTACGACGCGCTACATGTCGGACTAGACAAGGCCGCTGGAAGGAGCAAGTTGCAGATATTCGCAGACATACCTGTCTCTGACCATCAATGCGAGCTAGCTTGGACTCTTTTAGCGGCCTTCGAGACCGAGAATGGAAGCCACAGGCCATCAGCGCAACTGTCTATCAACGCTTGGCGGAACCTTTTATCTCTTGCAGTTCTGGAGAGTCTTTCTCTAACGGCTCCGCTTGACGTTGATCGTGTGCTTGATCTGCTTCTTTCACATCAGGCCGAGGAGATTCCCCGGCAAATGTACAAAGCTGTTCTGCACAGGCTTGAAGATCAGAGCGGTTCGTCAGAAGGCTGTAAGTCTCGTCCCTTGCACCGATGGGTAACGCTCTGAAATCAAAAAGTGGTGCAGTTGGATGAGGTAATCTGTCTCGAATGGGTCGGGGAGACCTTGTTGGAGGCCCAACAGCAAACCGGAAGGCGCTATTCGGCTGCTCAGTTCCTGAACGACTGGAAGGACAGCCTACCTGAAGCGTGGCGAGAACATGCTAATCTGAAGATCATATCCGTATGTTGAGATATTGAGATATTGACTGATTGCTAATGCAACTAGAACGCTTGGGCATTGCATACGTCAACTGATAGTGCTCGTTCTGATACCTCCCTGCAGGATTTGTCTGCCAAGTCAACGGCTGCGACGAGCACATCCAAAGCACGTAAGTGGCATGAGAAGTTCAGACAAGGAACATGAGATGAGCAACGTGCTGCTCTTGATTATCACGAAGGACTTTCTTCGCCCATTTCGCCAGATCAGAGCCTCCTCTACTTCAAATCGGGCACAGGGAGAGCGAAATACGACAAATCATCAACTTGCAAAATAAGAGATGACTGAACGATGATCACTTGAAATATGCGTGATGGAACGTGATTAGGTCAGAAGGTCGGAAGCGGAGCGAAACGGTCTAGATCCGGTACTATACGTGCTAGTACGCGTACTCGTACAAGCAGCGTCGATACATCGTCCAAATCCGCCAACTCTATTGGTCATCCTTAAGCCTGGATTCGATGCTCACTAAATCTTCCGCAGTGTCTATCTCGATGATCCTGCCGACCTCGGCAGTATTCCTCATCAACTCCTTTGCACCTGCATACAGAATGCGGATCTCGCTGTTCGCCGTGACCGGCAGGAAGTATATCATCACATACGGGACCGACATCCGGCCAGAAGACTGGACGGCGCATTAGTGGCGAAGTACGGTCGGTTTAGACACGTACAAGGGTTAGAGGATAACTCAGAAGAACGAAGCGGGGTGAATGATCGGGAAGGGCCTCGCTGAGCTCTTGCATGTCGGTGAACACTTGCTCGTCATCTTCTCTTATCTCGAGGCTCTTCTTATCGATCTGGTCTTGCTTGACAGAAAGTATCAGCGCAAGAAACGGAGTTCAATACAAACCAAAATGCAGCGCTCGAGCGAAGTTTGTGCAGGGTTTGTGTGGCTAGCAGCACATGAGCATACAAATCATTGCTTGTGGCTCTTTGGCTCTTGACGTTGTAAGTCGGAACTTCCTGAGCGCATCTTTGGTCGCCGTGGAGAAGGTATAAAGCCGGGATTCTGAGGCCTACGACTGCGTTAACTACAAACATGCATGACAGGCCAATGGATTGCACACCATGATAGCTTGTGACGATATGCAGATCAGGAGAGATCCTTAGGTAGCAAACCCTTCGGGGAGACGAGATTACTATCAAACGGTGGAGCCTGAGGGGCGTGGTCACGGAAATGAGCCAATCTGATACCCAACGGCGTCACCTCGGAATCCCCCGCGCCAAGCCGAGGGGATGCGGAGACGGTCGCGTATTAGCGCGATGTGGCTGCCATGTGCGCGCTAACCTTACTCGTGCGTCGTCCCAAGTGATGACGATCAGGATGCTCCCTTGTTTGCGGGCATTTCGTGCCGAGATGAAGCTCGAGCAACTCAGGAAACAGCGGGATCTGCAGCATCTGTTGTACATGTCTTGCAGGGTTTGTCGATGCGTTTGATGTTTTCAAGGATATTCCAGCTTTGTGTTTCAGTCGACCCGTTTCCATCACATGCTCGCACGTTTGAGTCAGGTCGCGAGGCACCTCTCTCGTCCTTTACCGCTCTACGCATATAGATCAACAGCGTGGCCCAGGCCGCAAGCTAGCGTGTTATCCGCAATGGCAGCCGCAGGGAGCCAGAGGAAGATCCACACCGCTGGTTGTATCATCATCGGGGACGAGGTGTTGGGCGGGAAGGTGTACTTCACGTCTGCCAGAAGCTGTGGCCCGAGCTAATGCTGAAACAGACTGAGGATACCAATTCAGCATATTTTGCCAAGTTCTGTTTCTCCTTGGGCATTGAGTTGAGGCGCATCGAAGTGATAGGAGATGATGAGGAAGAGATATCAGAGGCTGCTACACGCATGTCGGAAAAGTATGACTTGGTGGTGACGTCTGGCGGCATTGGACCGACGTAGGTGAAAAGACTGAATCACAGATCACCGCATTGAAAGTTGAGTACAGACACGATGATATCACCTATCAGTCAATAGCGAAGGCCTTCAGCTTGCCGTTGACGTTGCACGAAGAATCTTACGAGAGGATGAAGCGTCTATCAAGGCCTCATTCCTCGCAGCCAAGCTTCGACTGGAACACGCCATCACCGGCACTGGAGGCGAAGAAGCGCATGATACGGCTACCGCTCGACAAGGACCGAGACCTCGCCGAACAGGTGCTGTACGTCGACGACAACCTCTGGGTACCTCTGTGCGTGGTCAATGGTAATGTTCACATCCTGCCTGGGGTACCGAAGCTTTTCACGAGGATGCTGGATGGGCTGCGGCCACTACTAGTGCCGCGGTTGACGGGAGATATCCATCGGATTCTGATCTCGACGCCCATGGCTGAGAGCGCCGTTGCGGAGTACCTGACCGGACTTGCGCAAAGAGTCAAAGACAGGAATATCAAGGTTGGAAGCTATCCGCGATGGGAGAAAGCCCGCAACACCGTCACCTTGGTGGGCCGCGATAGAGAGTACATGGAAAGCCTTGTACCCGAAGTTGAGAAAGCCGTGGATGGGCATCGGATTTCTGTGGAGGGCGAAGACGACGGAGAGGACCAGGCTTGATGAGAGACCCAGTATGCGCCACTGCCAAAAGATAGATGGTGGTTGCGAACACTGCTTGTACGAGAGGCTGGGATTTGTGAGACAGGGGCTCATGTTCGATGTTGGATACCATTTAAGTGGACATGTATCAGACGGCAATATTAGAGACATATCTGTGTAGTCTATATGCTCTCCACTTATGAGGCTGCTTTTCATTGTCCATCAAGCCGCTTTGCCGGGGTTAGGGAGGAGACGGTTGCACGCATGGCATCATGGCTCAAATGTCTGTTGGAAGATCGGGATCCGGAGCTCCAGTACGTGATGAGTGAGTGATTGACATGATGTTGTGGAGTGGTGTATATTTAGGGATGCATGTCCACTGCACTAACGATCAAGCACAGCAGTGAGCAGCGCTGCACCTGCAACTGTAAAAGCACGACGACGTGTCTTCGCTGCTCCCTCCCCCCTTGCCCAGTTGAGCCTTCTGCTCTGTATTGTGGGTATTCTCGATATAGCCCATGATCACCGAACAGACACATACACAGACACTCGGGGAGCAGGGCCCTCAAAAGAAAGAAGTCGACGGCCGTCCGTTTCGTTTCCCTTAGCGCAGCCAGCCCTGCGCCCGCTCCTGCCACCCTTTTTAACCCTTACCGAAGCGCCGAGAGCGGGTCCTCCTTCTGGTGCAACGAACTGTCGGTCAGACTGCGGTGTCTCGCAAAAGCCCCCAGTCGCTCTCACATCAGTCAACCATCCACAACACTCATCTCAGGGGGGAAGCGTTCTTCTACATACCCACTCCCTGCGCTCTCTCTGCCCACGGTCCGTTCCTTCACTGTCACAAACTGCTGCTGCTGCTACTGCTCGGTCTGCGTTTCTACTGGCCAAGCGCGTTGCTGGGTCTGCCTTCAGTCGACCTTTCCCGCATTCGGTCTTTGACGAGCAAAAGCAAGCGCCCTAGCGAACAACGTGCCTGCAACAAAGCCGACACCTCTCCGCCCTCCTCCATCCCAGAACGACGTGCACAGGTGCACTTCCACGCGACGCCGCTTCCCTGACACTTTTCGGACTGCAAACCCACAATGGCTTCAAAGGTATCCTCGTCCGATGGTGCTGACATCTGGTCAGACCTCGTGCTGACACCTGCCGCAGTTCCTTCGCGAGTACAAGCTCGTCGTCGTCGGCGGCGGTGGCGTTGGAAAGTCCTGCCTCACCATTCAGCTGATCCAAGACCACTTCGTCGATGAGTATGACCCAACCATCGAAGGTCTGTCGTTCTCCACGGTCCTTGGTATGCAAGACCGCACCCGCTGACTATGCGCCGTGTCCAGATTCATACCGCAAGCAGTGTGTCATCGACGATGAAGTGGCGCTACTAGATGTTCTCGACACCGCCGGCCAGGAGGAGTACTCGGCGATGCGGGAGCAGTACATGCCGACAGGCGAAGGCTTCCTCCTGGTCTACTCAATCACCTCACGGCAGTCATTCGAGGAGATCATGACGTTCCAACAACAAATCCTGAGAGTCAAAGACAAGGACTACTTCCCCATCATCGTCGTAGGCAACAAGTGCGATCTTGAATCGGAGAGACAGGTGTCGACCGAAGGTATGTGCTGGAGCCTGGATGGGTCTCTAAATGCTAAGCGTTCCCACAGAGGGCAGGAATCTTGCCCGCCAGTTCAAATGCAAGTTCATCGAGACATCAGCAAAGTCACGCATACATGTCGACGATGCCTTCTTTGACATCGTACGAGAAATCCGCCGATACAACAAGGAGATGTCCTCTTATCAGTCCGGTATGCCGAACCAGGGCGCCAACGGCCCGCAATCGAAGATGGAGATGGATGGCTACAAGGAGAAAAATGGCTGCTGCGGTGGATGCAATGTGATGTAAGAGTCTGTATCAGTGAAGTGTTACATTTGTTCAAGAGCAAGGTGTTTCTTGCTTGGTCGGTGTCGTTCACGTCAAAAGACCCCAAAGTCTATGGGAAGACTATCGCTGAGCTCTGACTGGGCTCGCAACCTGATACTAATCGCCGTTCACGGATCATGAACCTTCCACTTTGCTGATTTGGTCGTGCCTTGCTACTGCTGCATCTTTTGGGGGGATATGCGTCTGTGCAGTCCCGGTGCTCACTCTCAAGAACTCGCTGCAGTGTCAGACGAGTCATTCGGTCTCATCGTAGAGTTTTTCCTTCGATTTTGCTTTACGGTCTTCGCTCTATGATCCTTCAACTCTGTACTAGATCTCCAGACGGCAAACCACATCTCAATGTGAATAGTGCATTACACCTCATGATTCTGCTGAACTGTATGCTTCGTGATTCCTAAGCAAGCTCTACTCTGCACAGTACGTTCGTGTGCTCCTAGTCCAGTTGCACGCCTTTGACACCGCGACGGACCGCGGACGGTCTGATGAGCCTGCCGAGGGCCCCGGGGTTTGCCCGCTTCCAAGGTCGGAAAGCTTGATCCGTGATGATCTAGAGTCGAGCCGTCTCAATAGAGTTTGCTCCGTACCTTCGAGACCGAAATCGTTACCATGCACCTAGTTAATAGTAAGAGACATGTGAACCTTGCCATCCCGCATAGTTACCTAGGTAGAACGGAAGCTCGCACTTATTTCGGCATGGTCCAGCGACGCAATACCAATTCCAACATGTTGCGCCGGGCATGCGGACACAGGATTTGTGAGATTGGACGTTGAGATTGAGAGGCGCCTTTAGTGTATACTAAAGGGCTTGGCAAACACGTTTGGGGGCGGAAAGCCATAAAGTATCTTCGTGGAGGTTAAATTCGAGACGATTCTCAATTTGCACATGGCCGAAATAACTGGATGGAACTCTACTTGTACCTCAGGAGGATACGTTGAGCGCACTTGGGCACGTCAAGCCTATCTGATAAGTGAAATGTCAATAATCTCTCAAGATATGCCTCAGGCGGAGATAGGCCACACGACCTCGGGATATATTTCCGTGAATGGTATTTACGAACCCGCAAACATTATATGCGAAGCAGTATCCACACTAGCAACGCAAATAGTCCTCCCATTGCTCCAAGGATGGAGAGAATCTTGGTAGTGCTCAGAAATGGCCGTCTGGTCGTCCGACGAAGATCCTGCATCTTCGCCTCGAGTGTTGCCGCCATTCGCTCCTTTAAGAATTCCTGCTTGACCCTTTCCGAGCCCATGCGTCCCATATCACGTAGCCTCGCTTTTCCCACGCTTCCATCAAGCACCATCGTCATGACGTTCGTCCATTCGTCTGTCTTGGCTGAGTCTCTCAGCCAGCCTGTTTTGCCCTCTATCACTGTCTCCACCGGACCTCCCTCATTGGCGGCAAGAACAGGCAGTCCTGCTAACATGGCTTCGAGCGGGACAATGCCAAAATGCTCGTTGCGAGGCGTATATACCAAAAGAACGGCGGTTTTGAGGAGAATGCTCTTGACAGAAGACGGCACGTTTAGTAGGAAGAGGACGGAGATGTCCGATGGGATGGCGAGTGCGGAGGGGAGGGTTCGAGCAGTAGCGAACGGCAAGCCAAGACTTGAGGCAAGTTCAGTCAGCTTCTTGTGATAACTCACATTCTCGGAAACGCGAGGATCGTAACCGCCTGTCCATACGCACAGTCAGCACTTAGGGTACGGCAAGTTCACCTGGAGGCCAGACGCCGAGCTGCTACACGTACCAGCAATCACGAGCCGGGTTCCTCTTCGCAGTTCCTCCTTCAGACCAGCAAAAGCGCGGATTGCAAGTCCTACGTCCTTTTTCTCTTCGAATCGATTAATGCTGAGCAAGACTTTCTTCTCGTTCCATAAGGGCTTCGGTTCTGGGTCCAGCTTTCCACCATCGACAGATTTCGTGTCGACGCAAGGATAGACTATGCTGGGATTTGTCCATGCCAGGCCGGGGAATGTCTCCGCGAAAACTCCCTGGGTGAAGCGGCTATTGACCACAATGCCATCACTGCACCCCATGCTCCAACTCTCTATCGCATCGAAAGGGAGCCTGTACAGCCTCTTCAACCATCCTCCCTTCTTTGCCAGTAACTTGTCCGGAAAGTGGCAGTAGAAGAGCACCGGAGCCGACGGGCATACTAAACGCAGCAGCGGCACGCCCGCACTCAGTTGATCAACAAAGAAGACAGTCGGCTGGACGTCGCGGAGCTCCGAAGAGAATACGGATATTTGTAGGATCAGATGCAGTTGCCGAAGGATAGCGCAGATGATCGCGAATCGGCCAACGATGGATGGAGGAACGAGCGAGTTGCCGCGCACGCGGACATCGAGGGTTCCTTTTCGTGCAACCAAGGAGTCTCAGCGGTTACCCTTTACACATAGAGCTGCATGAGTGATTACGATATGATGATCAGAGGGGACCAAAAAGAAAATGCTCACCATCACGGGCTTCTTCAAAGCAGTGAGTCGGGTCGCAGTGCGAGGTAAACAGCGTCACCTTGTGTCCACGGCTCTGGAGCCCCACTGCGGCATCGATGACGAGACGCTCGGCGCCGCCTATACCTAGATCAGGGTGTAGGAAGACTATACGCTCTTTCTTTTCTGGAGTCATGGTCGCCCTGGCTCTAGACACAATTGACTCCGCATTTCTGGTGCTTCCGAGCTTTGGACAGATGTTCGGCACTTGATGCACTCACGACATTATCTTATCTTATCTGTGCGATAAGATGTGGGACTTGGTCACTTGGAAAGTGAAGACGCGCACGGACGCGATGCGTCGTGAGTCGCAGAGCTATCATAGCTTCACAACATCTATCAACTGAACGTATGCTAGTGACTGCCTTGCTCTTCAAGTAGAGCTCTGACAAAGCAGCGGCTACTGATAATGCCGCCTATTTGCGCCCGTTCTATATGTCACTCCGGCCTGCCCGGATGACCGCAACCTATACCTTGACAACTCTCGAAGATGGGCCAGGTTTACTCCATCACCACCCTGTCCGCAGGGTCGGCCGGGATCGACGTGCCAGAGCTCGCAGACCTCTCGTACGAGAAGAGTCTGGGCAATGCGCGCTTCATGAAAGCGATCAGGGCGCGACATAGGGATGGCCTTGTCGTTGCCAAAGTCGTAATGAAGCCGTATCCTAGCTTCAAGCTGGACGAGTATGTTACGATCAT
>QQTW01003449.1_pt1 | contig 11665 bp, 8 predicted proteins | sample 1904831 | NCBI WGS metagenome assembly QQTW01 (sample SAMN09435610, study PRJNA476489) | Subsurface metagenome, whole genome shotgun sequencing project. | reverse complement strand
GTTCATATCTCCCAAAGGCCCAGCTGATACCCGTCAAGATTGAATGCGCGAGCAGTCTATCTAGGTGTAGGTCAGCCAGGCAAGGAGGTTTCCAGAAATGGGGCTCTATACCTTCATGGTCTATTCCTAGTCAGCAAGAGGTCTCCAAGAGGGCCGATGGAGTAATGTCAGCTATACGACGTCGAGGGGGAACTGTCGACCTTCAATCAACCACATAGAAGTAGTGTGAAACACAAGGAATAGCACGCTGATTGCAAACGACAAAAGAATAATAGCGGCCATGAAATAGCAGTCTAGTCTCGGGAGTAGCACCTACGCTATCTCCAGTGATTGCATCAATCTCTAGGGAGCAGGGCTTCATGAAGACGAGTGTCGAACTCTAGGTTGCAAAGATTCAGGTTGCGAGGATCAGGTTCACCGGTATGCAATCCACATCATGTCAGTATTAGGGCACATGCATAATTTTTCTGACTGAAATACTAAGCACTGCGGGTGGGCCGTCCATGGGTGGACAGAGCTCATCAAGAGAGCCTTCAGTCCCGACACCGTACCGATCAGACGCGGGAGACGTGGCCATCTTGTGGCGGTAACATCTTAATCTCCGCGCCCGGTGGCGTTTTTAGAGTAAGGCTCTCTTTCCATCATATACAGTAAGGTCTAAGACTTGAGCTGACACTCATAATGTGAAGTAGATGAAAGTGATCGCCTTGGCTTGTTTTCATCCAAGCTGTTTCAAGCATCAAGTTTGCTAATCTGGCTCAAAGTCATTTCGTATATCGTCAATTGCCTTATATAACTTAAAACCCGAAGCTCTCACCAGCTAAAAGACTCCTCAATAAACTCTACACGCCTCCTATGGAATTGCCTGCCAAGCTCGCTCACGATAGCGCGAACATCATCTGCCATTCCGGGCGGTCCGCTGACCATGACGGCCAGGTCACTGTTGTCCGCGTGAAATTCCTTCTCGATGATCTCCAACAACGGAAGTCTTTTGCCAATGCTGACTACTTTCTTGATCCCCACGAGATGAGGCTCCATGGCCTTGGCGATGCCTTCGCTGCGTACTCCCCAGTAGAGTCTCATGTATCCAACATGTCGGCGTAGAGCCGGTAGCACCGCCGTCACGCCGACACCACCAGCAACGCAGATGAACGTCGAGAACGACGAAAGATCCGCAAAATGGCCGTATGGAGACTCGACTAGTACCGGAAGAGACTGCCGGGTCCGCAGGAGGGAAGTCAGGCCTGTTTGGTTGCGGACGAAGAAAGTGAGACCTATGGTAGGTTTTGAACTTGCAAAACCCGCAATTGCATTTTGCTCCGGGTCCGTATCGACCGTGATGTTGCCGATGGAAGATTTCTCCAGTGCACCTATTGAGTTCCTGATCCCGGAGCCTGAATCGCCACCACCATTCGAATTTTCACCAGGGGAACTCGGCAAGATGACAGAAGCCACGGAAAATGGATGGTTCTCCCAAACTCTCCAGGTCAGAGACGGGAAATACAAGTACGCATGCCCGTCGGCTACGACGCCGGGGACGCTGACCATGGTGTAGTCCTGATCGACGACGCTGATGTGGGCCGATCTGATGCCGTTCCGCATCAGTCGTAATACGCGGACAAGCCTGTCGGACACCCATAGGGTAATGGCTGGATACAGCCAAGTTTCATAACCCCACATGTGCTTGAAGATGAACCATATGTGAAGGTAGCAACCAATGATCGTGAGAGCAGCTAGGATGACGTGGGAAGCGAGGAATACTTCGTACAGTCTCTGGCGCAGCGGTAGGACAGACATCGGCACGATCAAAGATGCCGCCAGCGTCGCGATGATCCCCCAGTACCAGTAAGGCTTCTTGCTCTCAGCCGAGTGGCTATCCGACTTTACGTAATTGTCCAACCAAAAGACCGAATGAAGGATAGCCAGCACAATCGCGACATAAGCAATCCATCGGTGCATCAACAGAAAAGTCGAGTGTGACCAGTCAGTCAGCCGTAAGAGGATGCTGTTGCGGCCTGAAAACAAAAACACAAGAGCGAGGTTGACGAAAGACAAGACGCCCATGCGGTTAGCAACGGAGCCGCGTATGCCGTCGTCTGGGTTATCTGGATACCAAGCGTTGGGTCGGCCGAAACGTATGCCCACGCCACAAAAGATGATATTGATGGAGACCATGAAGGCGATGAAGAGGGCCTGCCCTCGCGTTGGCGCAATACCCACATTGAATGGCAACGGTCGACTATGCCTTTTGCCGAAAAGAGCCGGGTAGACAAGGAATGCATTGGCTTTGCTGATGAGATGTTTCGGGATAGGAGCGAACCGAACGACGGACAAGCCAATGGGAGCCAGGAATATCGTGAGCAGGACTATAAGACTTCGCTTTTCCGTCAACATTATCGAGCACTGCGCTGCGTAAGGAGACTCACCCTGATCGTGCATGCCAGCGTTCAGTTTTCGCGAATTCTGTCAAGGTTACATGGTACGAATACCACTCCTCCTGGGCGACAAGGCTCGTCTGGTTGAGCGGGTCACCGTTGATCATTATTACGGTTGGAGGTGTTGAGATCTTCGCCAACGTCTCTTGAAAGGTGTCTTTCGGCTTTGGCAGGTTATCGCTTCCTGGAAGACATGCTTAGTTCCTGTTCCTCTGTAGCGAATGGAGAGCGTACTCCCGACCAGATCCCTGGACCAAAAATATTCCAAGAGCCATGGGGACACTCCATCACAGTTGATGCTCAAGCAATATGCCATTGTTTGTAGAAAAGCATCATCAGTAGCGAAGCATTCCGGCGGTGTGCTAACGTGGCCATGGGCATGGTCCGCGGAGTGATGCTCGTGAGGCGTGCAATTCAAAGGACTGGGTGATACGACATCTTTACAAGCATAGGCACACGGCGGGTCAAACATGACGATGCCATAACCGACCAGGCCATGGTTTATCCTCCTGTCTGATGTGCTCGCAAGAGAGGACTGGACTGAAGACAAGACGATGAAAAAGATAAGAGGAAGAACGTTCCCATCCATGGTCAATTCTCTGTGATTCGCGTCTGAGTTCAATAGAAGCCGTTCTCCGACATCTTTGAACCATGGAAATCGCAAAAAGCAGAATTGATTTCTATCTCTTATATTTCCGATGGAGACAGAAACGCTTCAAATCGAAAGGCACCACGCCGTGGAGGACGATAGCCGCTGAATCTAGCACTGCGGGGAAATACATCTCAATCATGCTCATGGCTTGACATGATGGTCAGTGTTGGTCGGCCTAGATGAAAGCATGCTAAGAATTCGGCCTAGATAGTGATGTGCGCGTCCAATGAAAGTGGAAGAGAAATGTGCGCATTCCTGCTCACCTCCTCAAACGCCTGGGCCAGTGGCGCCCATCGCTGCTCAGGTGGTGAACTGGCGCCACGGCCCACTTACAAGGTTCCGTGTCGTCGTCCACGGGTGCCACTCATGAAACGCCTTGTTTCTCAATGATGAGGCTGATAGGGTTTACGGTCGCCCGTTGCGAGACGGGTCTGCCCTCTAATAAATCCGTCAGCGGCAGGAGAAGTCACAGCTTTGTAAACAAACCTCCAACAAGGTTGGCATTGATTGGCCGAAGGCCAACAGCCTTGGGACATAGCCACCTCTCTCACTTCGAAATTTAAAACACGATCTTTCATGCAGTTCGGTGAGCATCTCAGGCTGCTTTAGATCGGAACCTTCCATCAAACATAAGAACAGAGGTATCTTATCATACCTTCTTCTATTTTAGTTCTCGGTTTTTACTAATATGCCCTGAATAATCTGCTAGGTCGAACGATGGCAGCTTCGTCCAACGTCACAGCCTTAGCCAGGATTCCCTTGCGTTCTCTTAGTAATGGAGCAGACACACAGCCAGTTACAACACCTACCATTTCGGCAGCTGATGAGCCGCACGAGGTTCAAACTGGCGGAGCATCAACACTGGCTCAAGCCGAAGAGCCTCAACGTCAGCACCCTGAACGAAGGCATCAGGGTTTACGACCGCGCACAGCTGAGCGGCGTGCACATAATCCTCCGAAGAAAACTTTCGCAAGGCACTGTCCGGCTTCGTGGATCAATAGCGCATTTACACTTGCTGCAATCATCATAGCTGTATATTACGGATGGTGGAGCTTGAAATTTATGCGCTGGAGTGCACTGAACGATTTTCGAGAGTCTTGTGGGCGCGCTGAAGTATGTTGATCACATCTAGAGCGAAGTTCTGTTTCTAAGAAGTATCAATGGACAGGCCGGCAACATATCAAGCAGCGAATGCGAAGATATCCTTACTCGGCCTCCGACACCCCCGCCGTCCAGGTATCACCTCACCAAGAGGTTTTTCAAGCAGCAGTCTTCCGAAGCTACCTCAACGACTTCTGCTGTCCCTCTGTGGCTGGCAGATCTCGCTATACTCGTCGTCTTGACTTTCTCGGCACATCTTATGATGCGAATGCTCGACATTAAATCTGACTATGGATATGTTTTCTTAGCCGATGAAAGGCCATCTCTTGGAACTGGATCTACGTTCAAATGGCGCTCGACGAAGCAGTTTGTGTTTCGTTGCGTCCTGACCTGCATCTTTGCTTCGAGTATACTCAGTTCTGCTACGTTCGGTCTTTTCTCAAGTATTAATGGTTCGGTCCACACCAATTACCTCTTTCTAAGTTTATCCCCTGATACTTTCTCTTTCCGATGCTTAACAGTCTTCATTTTAGTTGCGGGACCGCTAGTGCCTGCCTTGATCTTCGCGAGAAAACGACACAAGCTTCGGAGTAGGACTAAGGCAGACTTTCACAGCTGCGAGCCGGGATATAGCATCCGAACCAACGAGATCGGGCATCGGGTTGTGACAATTGCAGATGCTAGTGCATGCAGCGATGTCCGAAGCCACTTGCAGAACCTGCGGCCGCGTGGCAGGCAAGCTTGATCCTACATGGACGTAGCACACCATTATTGGGGCATTATGCATGTACTGTTCTTGGCCTTGCCGACGGGTGAACACTACTGACATAACGGATTCCGAAGATGGATACGGGGCTTCTACAGTTGGATTTTTGCTCTGCTGGCTTTTCTACGATGGAACTTTGATCGCTCCTTATCACTTACATGGAAGAAGTTGAGGCGGAATTTCACAGCTCATCTATAGACAGACATTCTCACCATACCAACGCCAGAAATATGAGGATTCTCACTATGGTACTCATTCGCCGATGTCAAGAAGCTAAAATTGACTTGAAGAGTTTACTTCCAAAAGGCCTCTTGCACGCATTAACGGATCGCTCCGCCTACTCCCGGAAATTGCCCTAGGGGCAGTGTTTGCTCCTTCACGATTCTTGCCATTCCATGGGACCGATCACGATTCTTGACTTCGACCCTAAGTCCCACGGTCCGCCTCACTGTGCAGGAAGTGGATACATATCGACCACGCGAAAAGATGGATAGCAGGAATGGGCAAGTCCTTGTTTTCTCCATCTCGCACGATCAACGGGATGCAAGCCTATACGCCTTATAAATAAATCAGCACCATCAGCCTAGTACATTCATATACGCGTCCGCCTTGAGTGTTGCAGTGGATCTTTCTATCATATAGTAATTAAGATTTTCAGTATAACTGGCGTTTTGCGCTCATTACAGCGAGGCTCAGCCTTAGCTAACTTTCATGTTCTTTATTACTGTTGTTCCAAGCATACATTCACCTCCCAACTCATGGAGTGTTATCTGGAGAAATACATCTCAACTTTTGAGCTTAATGCCTGCCCAGTCGCCCCGAAGAGCGGGCTGTCTCTCACGCCCGCATTTGGAGGTAGGTTAAGGGTGATCTCTTCTGTGAGACTATATAATAGTTGTCTTCCTACTAGCAGCGTCTCCCTACTATCTTGTCATCATGACAGTCTATTCAGCTGAACATTATGTCCTACTTCTGTATCTTCCGTATTCCTTCATTCATGCTCTCGTCTTTACTCCAGATTTCCAGCTCTCCAATATCTCTAAGCATATCCTGCGACTCTTATGCATATGACCTGCCTGCCGTTGCGCGGTGAGAAGCCCGCGCGGGTTTTGCGGTGTATGGCGCGCTTATTAGGTCTCATAGCAACATCCACTGATGTGAGCAGAGTCACGCACACGGTGTCTTCACAAGCTGAGAATCTCTGTGGGCCAGACTGATACGCTCTTAGACGAGGACAAACTCATCCTGCTTCTCATCCCACCACGTTCCACGCGGATGCGGCCAATCCCTGGGTGAATTACCATACATCCAACCTTGAAGGAAGCACTGCGAGATGACTCTAAACTTATTACTCTCGCCTTCCACCCTTCTCAGCAAGCACGGCGTCTTCGAGCCATGCAAGATGGCAATCTCATCTCCCACTTTTACTGCATGTGGCGCCATGCCGAGCTGGACCTGCTCAGTGAAAAACACATGCTTCAGTTCAGCCACGAGCACCAGATTCTCCAGCCGCTCGTAATCACGCAGCATCTGCATCTGCTCGTCCGTCAGCTCTCTCTGGCTGCGCGACTCCCGCAGCTCGCGGGCCGGCCATCCATCCGCCATCGTCCCGAGCATCTCATGGATCTGCCGCAGAGGCTGTTCCGGCCCGAGCGCGCCGTCTGCCAGCACGGTCCGCAGAAGGTCTGCCTCGATGGTGTTCAGCTTGACGGGTAGGTAGTTGCCCAGGGATTTCGTGGCGTCTTCATACTCGCACAGCTGGCTTCTGGCGACCTGGAGCAGGCAGTCCCAGAACAGGAAGATATCGACGGAGTGCTTGGAGGACTGGAATCGTCCCATCGGGATAGAAAGGAGGACTTGGACACGGTCGATGATCTTGCCTTTGACTCGCAGCTTGCTCGGGTCATCGTGCGGCGTCCAGACGTGCGGCATGCGCCGTGAAGCGCGGAAGCGCGACACTGGAGTCGCGATGGGGCGCGAGTATGGAAAACAGTCGGCCCAGTAAGGGACCCAGGACGGGAGTTTGAGCGCGCGTTCTGTATCGCCGGACAGCGCGGCGAAGACATCGAGAGAGGACGAAGTCCTTATGATACGTTCCGTGGCATCTCTCCATACCTTTTCTGGTGGCTGATCGTAGCTCTTGGCCGTCGCCACGATGTCCTCTGTACCCTGGAACGAGAGAAAGGCGAAGATCAAGTCGCGCGGATCGTGGCACTGCACCCTGCGAAGGACCTGAAGTAGCTTACACAGGAGTCGGCTGTCGTCTAACGAGCCGGCCGTCTGGCTCGTGGAAGAGGGCCGAAGCACCTCTTGGCGCGTCTGCTGGATCAGCTGCATCATCTCAAAGCCACCCGTGCTCATTGCGAGATTCCTGTCCCTGTGGATCCCTCGAGCGACTTCAACTTCTGCCAAGGCGTCACACAATCGCTTCAAGGCCTCGAACCGGACCTCGAGCCCTCCGTACTGCAACAGCAGCTCTCGCGCCAGGCTGGCCTCTTGGAAGATCCACGCCCGTGTGAACCACGGCCTCTGCATCACCTCGTATATGGTGACCGCCCTGACAATCTCGACCGTGTCATAATGGTACATGAAGCATACATCCACCAATCGCTCAATACGCTTCACATCATTCCCCTCGCCGTCCGCGTCACCACCGAAAAGTCTCAACGTCTCCGCCAACACCTCCGCTCGGCCCCCATCCTCCCCCAACCAAACCACCACCCTCATCGCCCGATTATATATCCGCCCCATCAACTGAATCTGCGCGCCCTTCTCACCAATATCATCCTGGGCGATGCACAGCTGATCAATCCATAGCCTCCGCGACTCGCTCGTGCGTCTCAACCTCCGTAGCGCCATCAGAAGCTGCGGCGTCGCGAAGAGCGCCTCTTCCGTCTTCTCATCATCATCCACGACCACGGACACGGGCAGATGCCGATGCATGCTCCCCCACACATACGACAGCGCTTCGTACTCCGGCGCGTCGTCCAGCGCACACACGCGCATTGTACATCGCAGCGGCTCGTCGTCGCTGCTATCTACTGCTGTTCCCGCCCCCGCTCCTGTCTTTCTGCGGCGCGGTGGTAGCACCTCGATCAACCTGATCTCGCGGTCGGCCTTGATCGGCGGGAGGGTGAACGGGTCCAGCTCGTCCGCGCTGAGAATGTAGGGTAGGCGGACGGGGTCTTTGTCTACGGAGAGGATGTCATCAGTGCGGTCTGGATCGTAGAAGCCGTAGATATCTTGGGTGCTGGTAGGTGGTGGCATAGTGCCAGGGGCCTTTGGGTTAGAGTTTTGGAGGGCCGAGGTATTAAGGCTTAGACATAAAATTCCCCGCCGGTTAAGCTTCGGATTAATCCACGATCATTAATACTAGCCCTAGGTAGTAGTTAACAATTACTCTGCGTGTCTACCTACCTAGGTAGGTAGTAATAATAGAAGGGATATCCACTAGACCCCTATCATTTCCTAACATATCAGTTCACGAGCCATGATGTGATTTAGGTAAGTGCTTACCCAGGTTCCAGTAAGGGTAAGTAGGGAAAATCCTAACCCAGCTGGGTCCGCGGGTGCCTAATATTCGAATAAAATAGGCGATAGCCTTCTAGAAATCCACCATCCAAAAGGAAGGCCCGTCACGCCGTTGCCAATATCAGGCCCTAGCATCCAACATCAGGTCCATCCAATTTCAGGAGATCATAATCGGTCCGATTCACGATCCGTGCGACATACATTATAAGTTCCTAGCCATCCTCTGTGAAGATGCGAGAGTTCTATTTACTGGTGAAAAAGTTCCTAAATAGCGACCATGACACGCGGTGTTTGGGGTCTTGCTGTTCTCCTGATCTTCAACTTGCTAGGCCTACACGCCCTAGAAACGAAATCAGGACTTATCAGTCTCCGGCCACATGCTCTTGAGATCCGACAGACTGACTCGCTTGCTACCTGTACCTACTCAGCTACCAACGACGCATCTTCGAAAGAAAACAGATATGATTTCTCAATCAGGTTGCCAGGACACGTCTGGACCTCTTTCTGTCATGAACAGCGAATTATGGTACCAATAACAGAACCCTTTGAGCGTAGGTGTAATGAGAAATGGTCCAAAGCAGGCCTGAGAAGAACATTGCAAAGAAACCTTCATGCTGAAATAGAGGATGGCGAGTGTCGTGTCCGTTTCAGTGTCATATCTGGGTTAGAAACGGACAACGGCTTTCCACTATTTACAGATGATTGCATCTTGGACCCAAGACCACAGCTATGTGGGCTCGCACCTGAACTCTTACCCTGGCCTTCGGATTGTTTCTTGATTGAGGTAGGTCGCTACCACGAGCAACGCTGCACCAGTTACTACTTGAGTTCTTTGATGGATACGTATATACAGAGCTGACTTTGCTTGATAAGCGCTCAACAGCAACTTTCCGAGCTCTACCGGAAGCACCAGCCCCGCGGGAACTACCGGCCCCAACGGAAGAACTGGTCCCCCAGGAAGGGCAGGCCCACCAGGAAGAACAGGTCTCTCAGGAAGAACAGGTCCCTCAGGAAGAACAGGTCCCTCAGGAAGAACAGGTCCCTCAGGAAGAACAGGTCCCTCAGGAAGAACAGGTCCCACAGGAAAGACCGGTTCTAAAGGAAAGACCGATCCTAAAGAACAAACCGCACCGAAACGTCGCACCTGCCGGATCGACGCCGTCGCGTCAGAGGACCGCGTACACAGATAAAGAGAATGACCGCATACTGGAGCTGAGAGCACAGAACAAAACATGGGACCAAATTGCGGAGGAGCTCAAAGGGCGAACCGCCGAAGGGGTGCGTCGACAGTGGTACCATCTGAGAAAAGGTGACGCTGTAGCCCAAGGGAATGCACCAGCCAATCCAGACGACTTCACGCCGCAAGAGGACAGGGACCTGCTGGAGGCGATAGAACAGGGGTGGCACTGGGACGATATTCTGGCTTATTTCAAAGGACGAGGGTTGCGTTCGTTGGAGGAGCGATATAAAGCATTAACAGTCGGTAGCCCGGAAAGCAAGGCGTCGGCAAAGGTCGCGAAAACCCGATGGACAGATGAAGACGAAAAGCTCCTGATGCACCTCAAAGAGACTACAGATATGAGCTGGGCTGAAATGCAGACGAAGCACTTCCCAAATCGAACCGCGAAGGCGTTGGAGGTTCGGTACTCCGCTAAGAGGGCTTCGGGGGACAGGAAGACGCGATGAGAAGTAGAGATGGCCCTCCTATATGATAAGACCAAGTCTTTCCCTTGTCCAACCTGTTATCGGAGAGAAGAGAGTGGGTTGCCAGACTGTCCGAATGGAATGCGCCAATTGTGCCTTGCCGCTACTTGGGGGTCGAAGCATACCATGTGTAGTTCTTAATCCACGAACTGACAATTGCTAGCATCAACATGAAGGACTATGTTGGCGCGCCGATGTGTCTAGACTCATGGGCGGATTATGGGCTAACAATCGCAAGCAGTTGGCGGCGGCAATGTTTGTTTGACTAATGCGACTATACCGTTGACATCTGCGTTCCCTGATGAGATCAGTCGAAGGACTAGTGATCTTGAGGGCGTTCCTATACGAGAGGCTCGTAATCTTGTTCTCTAGCTTCCCTCGACGGTTGGCGATTGCTCCGAGTGCTTGGTGGATTGCAGTGCTCTCAACAACACGTTTAAATGCGTCTCCCAGCTGATTGGAGCTCTCGCCTCCGCGAGAAAGCATTGGACGGCTGGACGATGTCAGAATCCTTTTCCCCTAGATTCTGCGGATGTTAGGGCGCGTTCTCACTGCCTATCGTCATTTTTTTTTAGGGAGGAAGATGTTGTTTCGATACCAACCTATCGCTCTCTGATATCTTGTCCTCTATTAAAGTTGTCATAAAGCTCTGGCAGGCTACAGGAGCCAAGCTTCATGACACGGCGTGGATATAACTTAAGCCCAACCCGGCAACCTCGCCGCCCAGCTACGACACTTTAGGATTGGGGCATGTTGCCTGATTTGCGTATGTGCCAGGAGGTGCCACAACGACGCCATCACAAAGCGGCTCACCATGTTCGGGCAGCCCCGTGCAAAAGTAGGCTTCACAACGGTCGCCTCTGCAGAGCCGGTCGCAGTTCTGACGGTAGAGAACATTCTCGCAGATCTTGGGGCATAACATTTGAAGGAACTAATGACCCCGCAGTTAGTGATGACATTCTTCACGAAGGGGTGCTTAGAGCTTATGAACATACCGCCCCTTCGGCTGTGCAATAGGCTACGCATCTTCCAATTGCAGCCGCCGCAAGATTTTCCTGGAGAGGTGCAGGCGTTGCCTCAACTACTACGTGAAGAGCAGCAGCAATGGTAAGAAATTTAAGACGCATTATAGCAACTGAATGGCTGGTTGGTAAAGACCAAGTGGACAAGATAATAGTGAGAGTAAGGTACTACTCTGGGAGAGGGTCGAAGTGTAATGAGGAATCTCAACTTTGAAACCCCCCGGTTCTTATACCTACTAGCGAAAGAGCCAACTCTTTAATAATTACTGTTACCAAGTTGACGCACTTCTCGCGTGTATAGGCCATGCAACACAACCCTAGTACATAGATGGCTATTTTCCACCGTTAGAAGAAGGCACTCGATAACGCATGTTGGAAGATAGACCAGCCCATGCTGCTGCCTATGCACCGGCCACCTCACGGGCGTGACATCGCGTTGATACAGTTCAGCGAT
>QQTW01003448.1_pt1 | contig 11666 bp, 8 predicted proteins | sample 1904831 | NCBI WGS metagenome assembly QQTW01 (sample SAMN09435610, study PRJNA476489) | Subsurface metagenome, whole genome shotgun sequencing project. | reverse complement strand
AAGAGGATGGCAATGAATGCCAGGAAAAAGTCTGCACAAGACATCATGAGAATTTGTATAACGAGGTTGAAGACAGAGCGGTTTATTCACAGGATGCTCTTCAAAAGCAGGCAGACAGGCTGCAGGCGTTTCGGGGAACAGGTGACAGCCGCCAGATGGCTGTGCAATGACGAATCCGCATCACAGGCACTAGTATTAGATAGTACTAATATTTAATCCACGTTAGTCAGCAACACTGGGCTAGCTATATTGGAAGAGGCTTATATTACTAGTACTCTTGGTATATCTTCGTTTCCTACTCCGTAATTACTTATTTCATTTGTAGGATTGAGCCGGTGCGCTGCCTCTTTCGGTTTAGCCCCGCCCGATCGGGCCACGCGGGCCCTAGGTTGCCACTACGGTACAAAAAAGGCCTACGGGTAAAGGAGGCTTATGGGAGGCATAACGGAGGCGGTCAGGATAGAGTGATGAGAAAGAGGTCCAAAAGTGCTATTTCTACCATTTCTGCTATTTCTGCTGGTTCTGCTGGTTCTATAACCATACTGCTAATGTAATAGTTAAAATAGTCCTAGCTATTTTAGGTTCACTCGACTGTCTTCAACCATGTGGCAACCTCGGCGGCGTTCTCGGCAGGCGGGAAGACTGGGTACCATACATGCACCACCCGGCCCTGTTTGAGCGCAAGCGTAATTCTCTTGACCAGTGTCCGGCCTTCCCACTCAAAGACAGGCATCTTCAACGCCTCGACAAATTCCAGACTCTCGTCACTCAACAAGTCATACGGCAGTGCAGCCTCTCCTTAGCCTCCTTCTGAAACGGAGTGTCCTGAGTACTCAAGCCAAAGACTGCATTCACGCCTAACTCTTTGAGGGCCGGAAAATGGTGTCGATAGGCAGATGCTTCCGCAGTGCAGCCACGAGCCCCAGGCGTATTGTTCCATTCGTCCTTGACTGGCTCTCCGGATGCCCCCGTCCGAGGGTAACAGAACAAGATCGTGAGGCCAGGCAGTTCTGCCAACTTGACAGGCTTGTCTTGCGTGGACACAAGGCTCAGGGTGGCGGGAATAATTGAGCCAAGGAGGTGGTTGGCAAGGCCATCATTGACGGGGTGTGGAATGGTCTTGGGAACGTCTGCGTCTAAATTGTGGATCAGTTGCAATGGGTGGATACTGATGTGATCGACTCACGATTGATAGTCATTGTCGTCAATGCTGAACGGTAACTTGATTTGTGGCACTTTGGAGAGGATGAAGTGGGAAGAGGAGAGTAGATTTGATCCGTGACTATGAAGCTCGATGTTAAACTCGTGAGGATTGTGTTATTTATCTCGAATTTTTTTTGATAGTAAAAAAAAAACAATAGAATCATATTAATATTTTAATATAAATAGAGTTTATAAAGAAGAAAAGAAAAGAAGAACTAGAAAAAAAAATCTAACAACAGAATAAAACGAAAGAGAAAGAGAAAGAGAAAGAAGAGTGTGGTTTGTAAATGTTTCGAATATTGTTCTCAGGAGAACAGAAATTCGGGCCCAGCGACAAAAATGATGGCATGAAGTCACATGACCACGGGTGCAAAATGGGCGTCGGAAGCGGCGGCAAAAGCCGCCAAAAACAGCGCCGAATGTCCCGGAACCTAGAGTTGTGAGGGAATATTCGTACTCTGTATGCTGGCAGAGAAATGATTCTCCGAGGCAGTCACACTTTTTCTGCTGAGCTACTCCATCAATAATAATGAGCTGGCCGACCTATTTTCGCTTCTGTGGTAGAGAGGCTAGGGTGAAGCGGAGCGGAGACACCTATCCAATTTTTCTTTCTAACGTCCTGGTTAGACCTATTATTTGACGTCCATTTACCTTATCTTATGTTGCTCTTCCGATTTCGAACCTATCTAAGTTGCTATAATGGCACCAAAGAAAGGCCAAGGTCCACATGGAGGTGGCCAGAAGAGGGCGCATCAAGCTGTTCCTGGCAGTGACCATATCATTTTCACAAACAAGCAGACCGATCCTTCCAAAGGCGGCCTCGAAAAGGACGTTCAGCCCACGACACCTCGTCCAGATGCCAGAAAGGTCATTGGGGGCGCCTCGTGGACTGGCAAACTTCCAATGACCCTCCTTTCAGAGCTTTGCCAGAAGCAGAAATGGAATAAGCCCGAATATTCCATGAGAAAACTGCTGGAAGCCATAGGAGGCGGCCACGTGTCAACTGTGACTTTATCTGCAGTCAATGCAAGGACAAAAGAGACCACCAAGTTGGCACCGTTCCAGTTGCCACCCTCTCATCGAGACCTAGCAGCCCAGGACACCCCTCTAGAAGCTCGCCATTTCGCTGCTACCTATGCGCTCTTTCGTATTTCAAGCATGAAAAACATTCACATGACGTTGCCTCCGAAGTACAGGGACCTATGGAAAAGTGAGTTTGCGAAGTTAAAAGATGATGATGTCAGGGCTGGTCGAGCTTGGATGTATGATGCAGATCCTTTTGCAGCGGCGATCGAAACCAACAAGATTAGAGATAAGATTGAGGTGCGCAAAGCAAAGGCCTCGGAAGAGAAGACGGCACCTTCATCAGGATTGAACTTGCCCGGTCAGGACAGTGGAAGACTTCCTTCTAAGGCATGGGAGCGAGCACCACGGGTAGACATGGGCAACAAAATTCGCTCTGAAGTGGAAGAGATTGTGAAGAGTCATGGCCTGTGGAACCCTTATCAGATTCCGCTTTCTGAGTTTCAACGCCACGCAATTGTCGAAGATATATCTAGTCTTGGGTTTCGTCGAAGCCATGTTGAAGAAGCGGTCCAACAATGCAAGGATCGTGAAGAGACTCTCGAATGGTTACTTATTCATATTCCAGAAGATGATCTACCCACGTGGAGCTTCCCAGAGAACTATACCTCTGGTGTATCCTTAGCTAGCGGCGACCTCGCGAAAGAGTCCAAGCTTAAGCGACTTGCCTTGGCTGGGTATTCCTCTGATGACTGTACTTCAGCTCTGCGTCATTCGGGTGGCGACGAGAGAGCAGCTGCGCAGGAGCTGCAAAATAATCTCCTTGGCGTTGGCGATAGCAGCTTGATATTAGAATTTGAAGAAATCACTGAAAAGTGGCAGGAGGAGCTCGAGACATTAAGAGCAATCTTTGGTGAAAGATTTTCATCTGTTTCACCAGACCAATGCGCCATTCAAGGAGAATCTACAAAGCCGTCGCTCTCATTCCACTTCCGCCAGCCTTCTGACGAGTATCCGGGATCATGCGTTCCAATCATCGCGGTCCACTCCAAGGACATACCAGCATACATTCGATTGAGTGCTGCTCGACGTGCTCTAATCTTTGCAGCTGAATCACTGCTGGGAGGACCTATGATATACAACTTAGTGGAGTGGTTAGAGACCCATCTACCGACCATCCTCGAAAATCCTGGATTGCTTCGAGATATAAGACAGCAAAGAAACGAGCCCGACTTACAGTCAGTTGTTCGGCCTGCTGTAGATAGAAGAAGAGCTCATCCAAAGCAGCTAAGACAGGCAAGCCTACAAATTAGTGCTCAACTAAAAGCTGCAAGTGAAGCTCGAGCTTCCACTTCAACGCGGCAGAATATGTTGCGGTTTCGCCGAAGCTTGCCAGCGTGGAACATGAAGGACCAAATCGTGCAGGCTGTCAATTCTTACCAATGTGTCATCATCTCCGGCGAGACAGGCAGTGGAAAGAGTACTCAATCTGTCCAGTTCATTCTTGATCATATGGTCGATACCATGCATGGTTCTACTGCAAACATAGTCTGTACTCAGCCGCGTAGAATATCTGCCCTAGGCTTGGCCGATCGGGTTAGCGATGAAAGATGTTGTCCAGTGGGCGATGAGGTCGGTTATGTGATTAGGGGTGATTCAAACGTTGGCTCAAATACCAGGATCACTTTCATGACGACCGGTGTACTGCTCCGTCGCATGCAATCCTCGGCAGATCTACTTCAGTCGGTCGGCGACCTTAGCCACATATTTGTGGATGAAGTTCACGAACGAAGTGTGGATACTGACTTCCTCTTGGCGCTGCTCAAAGACGTTATGAATGCTCGACCTGATATCAAAATCGTGCTTATGAGTGCCACTCTAGATGCCGAGATTTTTACCTCTTATTTTGGAGGCTCAGACAAGGTTGGTGAAGTCTATATACCTGGAAGAACCTACCCTGTCACAGACTACTACCTCGATGACATTCTCAAGCTCTCACGCGACAGCCAATCCGACTCTGGTATGCAGAATGGATTCCTCGACGGCGTTCAGACTGGACTGGATGAGCTATCTATGGGTCGCAGCATTCGAGAGCTGGGAATGGGGATCAACTACAAGCTGCTTGCAGATCTTGTCGCACAGATTGATTACGACCTTGGAAAGGATCCTGGCGGCATCCTAATCTTCCTTCCTGGCACTCTTGAGATTGAACGTTGCTTGGCTGCTCTCAGGTCATCTGAACGGTTTCATGCCCTTCCGCTCCATGCATCTCTTACACCGGCCGATCAGCGAAGAGTTTTTCCGAGTTCTCCTAGGGGACTGCGCAAAGTCATTGCTTCGACTAACGTTGCAGAGACATCGATTACCATTGCCGATATAGTTGCAGTCATTGACACTGGCCGTGTGAAGGAGACTAATTATGATGCTGCCAATAGTATTGTTCGCCTTGATGAGGTCTGGGCTTCACAAGCAGCGTGCAAACAACGTAGGGGAAGAGCCGGCAGAGTCCAGGCTGGGAAGTGCTACAAGATGTTCACGCGCAAGGTTGAATCCGAAATGGCCCCTAGGCCACAACCCGAAATACGAAGACTGCCACTGGAACAGCTCTGTCTGTCCGTAAAGGCCACTGCACCCAAGCGCGACGTAGCACATTTTCTGCAGAATACCTTGACACCTCCTGAAAGTCAGGCAATTGATGTTGCAATGAAACTACTGCACCGAGTTGGCGCATTGGACAACAATGAGCTAACAGCACTGGGAAGGCATCTCTCCATGATACCTGCTGATCTACGATGTGCGAAGCTGCTGGTCTACGGCAGTATCTTTGGCTGCCTAGAAGCTTGCTTGACCATAGCTGCGATATTGACGGTCAGAAGTCCGTTTGTATCGCCACGGGACAAGCGGGAGGAGGCTAAAATTGCCAGGGGAACCTTGGGGACTGATCACGGTGATGTCTTGCTGGATCTGAAAGCCTTTACTGAGTGGTCAGAAAGGTCGCAGTTGTCCAGTTCTAAGGCTGTGAGAGAGTGGTGCTCTGAGAAGTTTCTATCAGCTCAGACTCTGCGTGATGTTTCCTCCACAAGATCGCAGCTCTTGTCCTCGCTCAAGGATACTAACATAGTACCACTGGAGTACGGCAAGTCCGAAGCTGTATCCAGAAGTCTGAATACAGACAACGCCAATTTTATGTTACTACGTGCACTTATCGCAGGCGCCCTGAACCCGCAAATAACCAGGATTGAGTTTCCGGACAAAAAGTACTTCGCTTCAATGGCTGGAGCTGTAGAAGTGGACCCTGAAGCAAAGACAATCAAATACTACAACCAAGATAACGGCAGAGTCTTCGTCCACCCAAGCTCCGTCTTGTTTGACGCGCAGACGTTTTCCGGCTCCGGATCATACGTAAGCTACTTCTCGAAAATGGCCACCAGCAAGACCTTCATTCGTGATCTGACTCGTAAGCTCATCCTTTCCTGCATCGGCTAGATTACTCAAGCTGATACTTGGCAGCCTTCAATGCATACAGTTTGCTGCTCTTCGGAGGCCCAATCGCAGTGGACACTCATGGAAATGGTCTGTTGGTAGATCAGTGGCTTCGGCTCCGTGGGTGGGCACGTATTGGGGTTCTTGTGTCACGCCTGCGAGCATTGTTAGACGATGTCCTGCGCAAAAGGATTGATCAGCCTGAAACATACTCTGCTGAGGATAGTGTGATTGGAATCGTCCGGCGACTGGTACAGTTGAATGGCCAGGATCAGTGACCTTGCGAACTGCATTCACATGGGATGTTCGCGTTGGATCATTTGACCGGTCTGTCAGCATCAAAATGGTCATTGGAACCTCCTCCAACAGATGCCACATTGACAAAGTCCATTGTAACTTTGACTCCGAAGCGCCCTCCAGATTCCTACCCCCTGCAGCAGGAATCAGCACAGGATCCCATCCCGAAGACGGACGGCAGCAGATATCTAAGACCATTCACGGATCTGCCTTACTCATGTAGTCGCTCAAGAGTCCATGGCCAGGATTATACAGTGTAGCCAATCCGCTAAATAGTTCGGCACGGTTCCGACGATGAGTGAAAGGAGCTGCAACTTCCATCCGGACCCGAGGCAGCGATGTCCGTCAATCCTGCATAAGGATCACTAGCCTTATCAAGATACATTTTCCTGCCGTCGTTAGACTCTTTTCTTGACTACCAATGTCTCCCATGCAACAGGCCATTGGGGGAGAGTATATGTCGCCGTTAGACATTGTTTACGGCCACTATATTACAGCTCAAACCGTCTCTGGGACTACGAACGAGACTTGACACAATGATGTGCAGTGCTAGTATCAGCCCCTATGCACGACCGGCAGTCTCCCTGCGTCAGGTTGCACGAGAAAGTGGCGGACTCAAAGTCTCTATCGAGCCTCGAATTCGAATTTTCAAGTGAAGAATACATGACTGGCTATTGGTTGCAACCCTGATACGAGGTAAGCAACCTAGATCATTCGATAGTCGGGCATATTGTGTTGCTTTCAAAGTTCAAGAAACGAGGGTGCGTTCACATCTGTTTGAGTAGGAAAATGATCTGATGGTTCAGGGTCAGATGGAAGTGGGCTGCTCAATCACAAAGCGGAAATGTCTCCGATCAGGTTGGGCTCCAGAAGAACGCCGTCAAGTGGCACCAGTGGTTGGGGCAGTCAACTTCGACATTACGGACAGATTGCGAAACGGTATCGATGACTTGCAGACGCACTTCCACATCCTCCCGTGATCATCATACCCACTTACGGACATTTACGAGTGAAACACTGTGGTAGCACACACGATGTTCCCCGGAGGATTATTTTTATCGACGAAGGCGTCTTGACTGATAGCTTCGGCATTCTGTAAGGTCAACCTAAATAGAGGCTTCTCAGAGGAACTCTGAACACCAACCACCTTTGAGAGTGTCCGGGATACAGTCCAGAAAGGAAGAAATGGGCCAACAAGACTAGCAAGTGACGAGATAGCGCGCATGCTGATCAAAAAGCTGGAATTGCTTTACTGGATTGGGTCGTGGTCGTTCCAGCACATCCCAGTTCCGATGGTTCTTGACCCTGAAAAGGTATCCTTGAGGATAGTCTTCGCGCGTCCGATGTCCATTGGCAAGATTCCGCGGCAAGGTAGTCCTTCCCAACAACTGACAGGGTCAAAGCTGCTCGTTGGCTGCTCGCAGTATCAGCGCTGCCGATACATCACACTCGACCGGTCTTCTCTTGCCTTTTGACAGGTGGCTGGTTGAGCAACAGGAGCTGGTCGTTCAACATCTCGGAGATTTACTTGAAAGTTTGGTGAGCACTTGGTTTACGGAGATTTCTAATCTCTGTTGGTCACTTTTGGATTCCCTATGAACTTTGATATTTGTTCAGTCAGCACTTAGTCGTCATCTCGGCTGCCCCTGTTTCTCATAGCCTTGCGTCTCAGATTGCAACTTCACTCCAGTGGTCATGGTCATCAACGGCCTTTTTCATCACTTTTTGCGGAGCTGACCTCTTTGTCCAAGCATTGATTGATCGAAAGCATCGTGAAAGCAGATCCTCAACCCCTGGAACTGTCTTGCGGCGCGAGTGTCCCTTGACCTCCATTAGCAGTGACATGTTGCGGGGTTATATGCCATGTCGATATAAAAACCCTGATTTCTGGAGAAACCAGAAGTGAAGGCTTCGTCCGTTGCCTTGTCCGCTGGGCTGTTCTTATCTGGGATAACTTAAATGAGGAACCTATCTTCAAAGTCTCCACTACTCTCTCGGCCTTGACAACAGTACGATTGACGAGAAAATCTCTCGAATGCCCGCTTGATACAATGCGTACAATGCGGTTCTATAGGCAGTACCACCTCCAACCACAAGCCTGGCTATGGGAGCATTTTCGGTCGCCGCTGCAAATCGATTGATCGGAGCATACAAATCCGACCAGTCAGTATTGCCCCCAACAATCTTCCTTCGTTCGGAGGCATTTCCCACGGTCAAGGTATCGATCAACCCAATGCGCCGTGCGTGCATGCTCTGTTCCTTGCAGAATGTGTGGATTACAGCATTATGCGGCATGCGTGGCAGCACTTGTGCAACGAAAAATGAATCTTGGATAAAATGACCATTTTGATCGATGGTCCTCGTTCCCCTGTCATCGTATATGTGAGGAAAACTATGACGCCTGAATACTGCGATGTGGATAATCAGTGGCATGCTGAATAAGGGAGAGGGCTTTTGCCCACAGATATGACAGTGCTTTGTGCGCAGTCGCTGCCACTTTCTTGCGCCCTCGTATGAGCTCCTATACCTTACCTTCCTTACTCGCCAATAATCATGAAAAACGTCGCTGGAATTCACGGGCCGACGGATACATAGTAGTGACACCCAGCCTGATATACTTCTTTCCTTCAGCGGGCAAATGCGAACCGCCACTCATATCTCCCGCAATTATCAAATTGTCCTTTTCCCCACGGCCAATTCAAGAGTGAAAACCCGCAAAGCTTCTTCTGCATATCCTCTCCTGGACACACACACACTCACACTCCACTCTTCTGCTGTGCCCCCCCCCGGGGCGCGGCTGAATCCTCTGCCCCTACTATTGAATACCATCACACAGCCCAGCCAGTCCAAGCACACCATCTGTCGCATGCTGATGCTGAATATGCGTTGGCGAATGGGGAAGCAGTGATATTTCTTGACACGGTTTCGAGCCCCCCCCCCCTTCGGTTGGGGAATCAGCAGTAAGGTTCTATCATCAGAACTCACCCGTTTGTTGGTCGAGTCTCGTTGGGGTCTGTACTTCGAGCCGTGCCTGGTAGAGAGGGGGTATTCGGATGTGGGGAGAGGGACGGGATTGGGATTGAAACAAGTGGTTGGGATCCAGGTTGCAGGAACAGTGGGAGGTTTTCCCGGTCGGGGAAGGAGGTTGGGTGGCGACTTAGGTGCAACGGAAGGAAGGGGAAGTAAGTGCTTGGGCGGGCGGATTCAGGAGTCAGGCTATCAGGACTTTCGGCGGGGCAGAGGAGAAGTGGACGTAGCAATATCACCATCGGCAGCAGCAGCAGCAGAAGATCATTCCTTAAGGAAGCCTCTCCATTCAAACCCCCCCCCTCCCCCTTTTCCCAGGTCCCGGCAGTACTACCTGCGCTGTCGAAGTCGTCGTCGAAGAAGAAGAAGGAGAAGAAGCGAGCAGCTATCTCGCGCGCCGTTGCAAGAACGGATGTAGACTTTTCTCGACACACGTGCTTCTGCGCAAATCCGCCGCAAGGCAAATCGAGGAAAAACAACGCCTCGACAGCATCATGAAAACGTGGTGTTTTGTTCGATACTAACCCATTCTCCCATCCTCACACATCAAGGTAAGTCTCGTTTTGATAAGCTTTTCTCCCCCCACGAACTCTCCAGCTCTGCTGAGCGTGCTTCATTTCGGTAACGGGGCCTCGTGCTTTCTCGGCCGTAGTCCCCATGCTAGCCCTTAAAAGCTCAATCGTGCTTTATCCACCGGGGCTCGGGCAGCTCGATTGATGGGGAGATAATTGCGCTCTCATCCGAGCTTCCGACACACGGTGTCAGCTCAGATCTTCCCGATTGTCACGATGAAAGTGCCCCAGGCCAGATTCTCGTACGCAAATTTGATGGGTGGCTTGATTCTCTTTTGAGACCAGCTCAACCACATCCTGAACGATCACGTCCATATCTCGAGTCACGCCTTCGTCTCGACGAATTAGGGTAGGTATCTGGATGATGTCAGTCCCTTGAGTTTTAGGTGTCTTGAACCTACAGTCGCGTCTTCTCGATCATGCCGCACTTGTTCCTTTTGATCCAGCAGCCCTTCATAGAAGAAGAAAATGGGGTTGCAGTCCAATGACCTCCAGCCCATTATCTAGTCTGACACATCTCCTTCCGCAAGCGAGAAGCGGGTGGAAGCTGCTGCTCCGAAGACGTGGAAAGTAGTAGCCTTGAGTTTCGATCTTGTTCTCGAGAGAAGATCCCAACAGATACCGTAGTATAGGAACTCGATGCCCATGAAGCCGTTCTTCGCAGCACAAGCGATCTTGCCGTCTAGGCGGCGGTGAGGCCGGCGAAGGCTCTTGCTAGGGGGCATGGGAGCAACCGCGGGGCCATCTTGTCTGAAGGCGCGGCCATGGGATGGGAAGCGAGAGATATCTCCAGCAACTTCACAGAGAGAAAGAAAAGGCATGGTTTTGTTGAGATGAAACTGAAAGCACGAGTAGAAATGTAGGAAGCGATTTGGTGGTATACAAACCTAGCATGTTAAGTGCTCTAGAGCGCATATATCTTTTGTCTAGTGAGGCTACCGTGATCTCCAGCGGGACGAGTCTGATCGAAGGCTCAAAGCTCATCTGGCTCCATATTCCGCAAGATACATCAGAACATCCAATTCCCAACCAAAGGTTGAAACTCAGATCCATGCCAAGCTTTAGCCAGCTACCGTATCACGTGAAGACGCGTGCCCAACGACCACTTTACGCGTCCAGCTCAAAGCTACAACTACTCTAAGCATTTCCACTGCACCTCCACCTATCATCACCGTGCCCCAAGAAAAAAGAGAGAGAAATAAACCTCCGCCATATCTCACGTTCCCCAACCTCCCCCCCAATCTTATACCTGCGCCACGCAGAACCAAGCAACAGATAGTCAGTACCATCCCATCGGTCGCCCCCGAACAAAAACAAAAACAAAAAATGTCGCTACCAACGCCGCGCATCCTGCCCTCGCACCTGCACGCCTTCGCGCCGTCGGCGCACCCGAGCATCTCCACCATCCGGGTGCTGGGGCACATCACCTCGCTGCACGGCGACCAGGCGGTGCTGGAGTCGTGCAACAAGGAGACCGTCACCCTCATCCTGAACAGGTGAGGCTCCCCCCTATATCCTTCCTTCCTAGTAAGAAAAAGAAAGAAAAAAACATGATTTATTTTCCTCCTGGCTGATATTCTTGTTTCCTTCACAGGGAATCCCACCTCTCTCTGCACGGCCTCTACGAGATCATCGGCAAGGTCATCAACCTGGAAGGCGGCCAGGGGCTGGGCGTTCGCGTGCTGGGGACCACCGAGTGGCCGAGCCGCAACGCTGGTGGTCCGGAGGCCGGGCCGGGGGCGGTGGTGGTGCCGGTGTCGGATCTGAAGGCGTATGAGGCCGTGGTCGATGCCACGCATCGCTTCAAGGAGATCTTTTACGAGGATGTCGCCGCTCCTCCTGCGGGAGGCGCGGCGTATGGTGGTGGTGGTATGGGTGGGTTTTGAGGGCATGGGTTTAGCGGGGCGGGTGTGGAATTGGCATGCAGATGGAGATGGTCATGCTCACTGCTGGGTGTGTGTGCATGAGATCACTTGGGTGATGAACCTTTCCCCTAACCCATGCTGAGGAGCTGAAAAGATGGGCGCAGAGGCAGAGCCGAGCGGATTATTGTACGATAAA
>QQTW01003447.1_pt1 | contig 11668 bp, 13 predicted proteins | sample 1904831 | NCBI WGS metagenome assembly QQTW01 (sample SAMN09435610, study PRJNA476489) | Subsurface metagenome, whole genome shotgun sequencing project. | reverse complement strand
ATTGATCGGCGGACCCGGAGTGACGGAGAGTTGAGGCAATCGAGTGGGGCACGTGCCCCTCGACGACACGCTTCCTACGTTACTATCGTCCCTGGCGCGCAGGCTTTCCCCTTGAGATGTCCGTAGAAGATGTGAATTGCCTGGGACAATTCAAGGAGACTGAAAGGTGGAATGGATCGATCGGTCGACGTTACGTGGTGGCGCAGGACGCTTCTTTCCGTGAATCTCACGACGTCCGAATGACTCCTCGGAGCATCGTCGACGAGCAGTGAATGAACACAATGGTCGATTCCGTGAAGCGCTGCCGCCCTGGGCGCATGGTGAGATGTTGAGATTGATGACTGGACCAGCTGCCACCTCGTTTCAGCACCTCGGGGGGTGGTGCGGGGAGATGCGGTTCGGCAACGAGCGCAGGACCGACGACGGGGGCCTTTTTCAACGTCGGATCGAAAGAAGGATCGCTGGGCGGTCCGCGCCGAAGTCGCCTCCAACCACTTGGGCCAGGAGCTGAACCTGCTGTCCGATCCAACCAGAGAGCCGCGGATGTCGCCTACTTGAGCGGTGCAGGCTTCTTGCTTCTTGCTGCTCGGCGCTCGTTCGCGCTTCAGCTTCGGATACCTCCTTGAGGGTCGTGTGACGAAAGGTAATGGCCAACGCACGGATCCTCTAAACTGATACGAAAGAGGTTCGTTGAATGATGGCACTGATTGAGCGGATGGTCGCTATGTTGGACCCCAACCGAAGGAGGAAAAGAGGATCGTGAAGGGCAGGATGAGGAGAACAGAAGTAGTCCTAATCGTAGAAGTGGGACCGGGACCACAACGCGGCTGTTGCTCAGGGTCACCCTTGACGGCCCAGGAGCCGAGCTGGCTTTGCTGCGCGCGGGCTGCGGGCCAGCGATGGTCCAGGGATGTCGTCGCCGCCGCCGCCGCCAGACGCTAACACTCTGACGGACTGGGTCCAATCACCGGCGCTCGGGAAACGGTGGGGAAAAAGAAGGGGGTGGAGGTTGGAGGGATGAAGGAATGGGCAAGATGTCGTGCCTGGGGGGAAATGTATTTGCTGTCGGACGGGTCTCCGGTGGAGGGGACGTGTACCGATACTGGACTTTGCCGTCACTCTCCCCGGCCGCGGGGATGAAGGTTCGTTGGTGGGGAACAATGGCCGACCGAGCCGCCGGGGGGATGTTTTGCGCCCGTTCAACGTAAAAAGCCTGTACGAAATAGTCGTGCGGTAGCGGGCAGGGCAGAGCAAACTTCGACCTCTTGCCGTCTTTGGAATTGTCTTGTCCTTTCTTTCTTCACTTTTCAAAGTGAAGATCGTTCCGTCAATAGCTTCAGAATGTGGCTGATGTCGACCGGATGTTGTCGTGAAGAAATTGAGTTGATATTTGGGGAGATTTGCGTGAGAAAAAGCCGACAAGCGCCAACTGGAAGCCTGTCGGTCTTTCTGGTACTTTCCGTTAATGAACAAATTCTCGTCAACAACACACTGGGACGGGGTAAGCTAGGATGACGGTCGAGTACCTCTACGCAGGAATCGGTTCGGACGGGCCCGCACCCTTCTTCTCTGCTGTCCGCATGCAACCGTGCAGGGCTTACCAGTGCAGGGCGGCACGCTCGCTGCAACGGACAGCCGCTCAGCTGGGTTCGCTAGTTCTGTCTCTGTGTCCTGGATGTATCACTACGTAGTTCGAGTCAGAGCTTTCTACACTACCAGATTTCGCAGGGAGGGAAATTCGTACCAGTCCGGTACCAGGGCGGGATAGTTTTACCCTACCGTAGCGGAAAGGAATGAAGGATGGGGAAAGAAACGGACAGAACCGAGCCTTGTTCCCGGAGCCGTGACGGCTGATCTGCACGATGAGGGCAGTGGAGGTGGAGATGGTGGAGAATGGCCCCCCTCTTCCAATTCGAATATTGGCCCAGCGTGGTGGATAATTCGGAGGGGTGTGGTGTCACGGCAGAGGACCAACGCAGCAGGAACAGCAGGTGATCTTGGGACGTCTCCGTTCAGCGCCAGAGACGGTGCAGGAGAGTCTCAGCTGAGAGACATGACGGGCGTAAAGTACGAGGGAGCAGCAGGATTCGGTTCAGGAGAGGATCGGAGTGAGAGTCGTCATCATGGATGGATGGATGGTGGGGCAAGTGGAAAGGATTGTAGGGCCGAGTAATGTCAAATGAGAACCTGGTCAAATTGATATCTAAACACCAGAGGCTTAAACTTGGTGGGATGTTGTTGTTAAATATCAAATTTATAGTCCTAGCTGCATTTGATACACTTGATATATTTGAACTTGCACGGTGAAAATCCCCCGGAAAAGTTCCCTTTTCTTCTTAACGGCTTCTCACCCTGAAATCGGTTGCATTTGATACACTTGATATATTTGAGCTTCCACATTGGCAATCAGTCGGGAAACCATTCTTCTTTCTTCTTAACGGCTTCTCACCCGGAAATCGGTTTGTCCGGAGCTGCAATACTCTTGACTGTTCTTGTCTCAATCGAAATCCATATCGACAGCTGACCCTCAACATGCCTGAGGCTTGCTGCTTCATGTGCTGGGGATGGCCACGAACCGGACCTACCACTCGACGAACATGCCCACCCATCCCCGCGGACAGTCGTGCCGACGTCGTTTCCTGTCGGGCACGTCCCACCTTCATACCCGAGTCCTCGTGCCTTGGTGCATGCTTGCGAGGGCCGCCCCGAACGGAGACTGGTCGTGTCGTGACGAGACGCATCGACCAAGGAGAGAGCCCTGATGGTGTGTGCGTCTTTGCGCAGGCGACGGCAAGTGGTGGGGGGATGACAGCCAGAAGGAAGAAAGAAAGAAAGGGCTTGTTCGTGTCGCATCACATCGCATCGCATCGCATCGTATCGAATCGAATCGCATCGACAATACCATCCACATCTTGTCTCTCCCATCTGCGTGAACGATGACGAGCCGTTTCTTCTTTTCGTCCCACCTGCCCTCTCCAATGGAAATTATGATGGAAACGTATGCATACGAAGTAGGCATGGAAGATGGTACGGGTCTGTTGTCGTCCTGGCAAGCAAAAGGTGCGACTCGAACGGAATTTCGACTTCCATCATTTGCTAGAAGAATGGCTATGAAGCAAGAAGAGGCAGGGATGATACCATCGAGTATCATCCTGGTCGAGAGGGAGAAGTCCAGGAAGAAAGGAGAGCCCCTCCGAGGAGATATCCAACCCAGGCCAGGGAGTGGGCACAGTCGTGATAGGTCCAAGTGGCAGCGCCTTTCAATGTCACACTCTCTGTCTCTCTCCCTCTTCTGTCCTTGGTGCGCATAGAGGACTACTCTACTCCTCGTGGCGAGTTTCCCTTCGGCGCTGTATGGTCTTTCCCCGCTCCAACCAGGTACGGTAGGATGAGATGATGCTGGCCATGGCCGACGACTGCCGAGTCGGTTGTACGTAAAAAGCGGAGGAGTCGAAGCTCATAGAAATCTGACGATGACTGACTGACTGACCATGGAAAAGAGCGTGTTCGTAACCGCTGGAGCTCTATTGGATAGTATTGAAGCCGCGTGATGCCGTGGTTGCCGTCCATGCACCTCTGCTCCGCAGTGTGTCCACCACAACTGCTGCGCAGTAGTCTGCAGGGAATTGACAGCTTCGGCCCGCGGCGGAAAGGCATGAACGATGATCGTTGATGGGAAGTTGTACTGGTAGGAGACAAGACAGCAACGAACATGATCCCGTTCGTTTGCCAAAAAGCGGGGGCGGAATGGAAAGCAAAAGAAGTCAAAATGGATGGGATCGACGATGAGATCGAGAGATCGACCCGAGAGTGGTCATATGTCGTGTGGCCCTTCTGGTTAGACTCGGCAATGGGGAAATCCCCCAACGTCCAAAGTTTCGTCGAACGTCGTGATCTGTGATTGTACGGAGGAGGTGGGGACTTTTGGCTCGTTGTGTCGTGGTCCGGACTGGACCGAAATCTGTCGAACAACGGCATGAGCGGTCCTGGAGTCGCGACTCATAGGACTGCGGTTGGAAAAACGATCATGATTTCGTCGAACATCGTGACGAGGTTTCCGTCCCATCTTCGTCGTCGTGACCACGGGACTGACACTCTTAAAGTAGAAGGGATATAAATTCATCGAACATCGTCTTCTTTTCATCTGAACTCCGATGGACGAACGCTCTAATTTCGTGGCCAAAATTTCGTCGAACATGGTGACTGTCCTCCCTTGGTCCCTTGGTCCTCGCTCGCTTCCTTAGTTCTAGTCGGTTGGTTCCCTATCCCTCCAAGTTGGGCGAAGAACAGGCCACAAATTCGTCGACCATCGACTCTCATTCATCGTCGCGGCCACGACGATGACCTTCACCTACATATCATCATCACCTGGATACAAATTCACCCACTTTCGAATAAGTTCACCAATTTGAACGGATATCGATAATGCATTACCAAGAAGTGGTAGTGAACAGTAGAATAGTCATGTTACAATCATACCATTATCAATCCAGCATCTGTGAAAGTCAAGCCCAACCTGACCCAACCAACCAGACTCCAACTTCTCTGTTTCTAATGGTTGATGGACAGTAGTCTTCCCCTCTTCTACAAGCAATTCTAACTCCATCCATCCATCCATATCATTTCCCCTTTCATGACCCATCAACCCAACCCCATCCATTCCATTGCATTTCCCTTTACCAACGACTCATCAGCCGATCAACCCGTTTACACCACCGCCTCCGGCGTCTCCGGTCTTCGTTGCTGTTTCAACTTCTCTTCAAACTTCGCAAATTCCTTGATGGCAATCTCTTCCTCGGGATCCATGACTTGTTGAACACCCTTGACTTCTTCAATCTAGTATTCCCACGTTCATCATTCACCAGGACGTTAGCAATGTGTTCTTCTGAGTCTCAGTGTATTCCATAGTCTTCAATCCCAAGGCTTCCAACATCATCGGTCCCTCATCTGTGAAATACAAAGGCAGGGCGGATGGAAAGACCTGACCACCCTATCCCCCTTTCACACCTTAACATACAAAGGCGAAGGGGATAAATGATACATAACAAGTCTAGCTTCCTCGATCCCCCTTTCTCCATTCTGATAGAATGGAAAATAAGGGGTCAAGGCAGCTAGATCGGGAAATAGCAATAGCGCGATAGAGAAATCAAAGGACATTGTTCCAGAGAAAGTTTCGAGGGGAAATGAAAAAGATAAACATACATAATGCATCAACATATTCTCAATCCCATTTCTCAACGTAACCGTACTCGAATCACAAGTCCTACACGCGCCCCTAAGTTTCAAACTGACCATCCCCTCTTTATTGAAACCCCGGAATTCAATATCGCCTCCATCCTCTTGGATAGCAGGTCTAATTCTCGTCTCCAGTAACTCCCTTATCATTCCCACGACTTCGGCATCTTTTTCATCATACTCTGCTGTGTCCTGCTGCACCCCGCCGCTCTGTCCGGAATCCGTTGAAGCGTCGCCGGAGACGGTATTAACGATGGTTTCTCCAGATGTTACCGCCTCTGTAATCAGACTGAAAACTTCGGGCTTGATGTGCGCCCAGTTACTTTCGCTGGATTTGGTCACCGTGATGAAATCGGGACCGTAGAAGATGGAGGTTACTCCCTCGACGCTGAGCAAACGGGAGGCGAGCGGGGAAGGGTGAGGCGGGGATAAAGTCGAGCGTGGGGAGAGGTATTCGAGGAAGGTTGTGGATAAGGTGGGTGGGAGGACGGGGTGGTTGGGGAGGAATTTTAGGGCCTATATTATCATCCTCATCAATATCGACTCCATAACCATATCAGTATTGAGTTAATATGGATGGTTTAATATGGATTCGGGGCAGAATCACGACAGAGTCATGACAGATTCGTGACAGAGTCATGATGGAGCAATGATGGAGCCATAGTAGAGTCTCTCGCTGCCTCGACAGCATCGAAAGATCACCAAGTGATGAGGTATCGCAACATACTGTAGCGGCCATACTTCCCACGTCGCCCAATATAAGTGGGGCCGGCTACGGATGTTGCAACACTCACTAATGTCTTGATATAAAGAGAGCTAGGGGAAAGGCAAAACATACATCAGGATTCGGTGTAGATTCAGTCTGAATGAAAATACTCCTCGCACCACGTGGGCTTATCGGAGTCAATAGTACAGGTCGAGAAGATAAGGATGTTGGTCGTCGATTGCTACTACCACTCGATGGAATGAGCAAGGTGGTTCCGGCGGCGGCGGGGTGACCGTAATGAAAGAGTCGTCTTGAAGAAGGTGTCGAATGTCGGGATGGATGTCGTCGGCTGGCTCGACATACTTCTCGAGCTAGGAATGTCCTCGGTGAGGCGTTCATGATGGTTGTAAAATACTGCGGACTGTAGTATGTGCGTCTGCGTCTGTACACGGTGATGGTCGATCGCTGATTTGAGAGACCAAACGGCAACGGTAATCAACGGATGATATCAGATCTGATCACATGATCCCTCCTCTCCGCGGACATTTCATCGGGCCGGAGGGCTGCTGACGAAAGGAACAATCAACAATGGGACAATAAATGCCCACTCTCCAAACCACAATGACAACGGTAATAACAATGGCAGATACAAAACGGAGGAAGTAATGTATCGATGAATCAAACATGACAATAACGAACTGCTGCATATGCGCAGCTGTCAAAGCCCGATATAAATGCCCCTCATGCCTCCAGCCTTAGTACGCTCTCCTCCTGTATCTTACTTTCTTACTTTCCTACCTCTGACTATAGCTCTATGCAATGAGTGATGCAACAAGCAGCAACCGGCCCACTTCAAACTGGGAGTTTCTGAAGCAAGGCCGGTTACTGCTTTGCTGCATCATTAATTGAACTGGGCTATAGATCAGACTGAGCAACACCGAGAACTGGGGCTGAGATACTACTCTATACACGCAGCTGCTCCGTACCATGTTATCGCACCCACAAGGAACAACATATCCATGACCCCAATATCAATGGCCATGCATCATCATCCTCGAACAAAGACCACACACCACCTTACCGTACCTCAAATCCAGATGCAGAGTCCGGCGGAACACCTACTCCACTAGCTCCAACTCCCTCGACTGAGAATGTAGCACCCAACGATACTGGTGGCGCAGCGGCGATATCCTCATCGTACGATGCCCTCCTCAGCTCTTCGGAACTACCATTACTATTCAAGCGGTTTCCCGGTCTGCAGGATCAGTTACGGACCATCTACGATGCCATGCAGGAACCACCAGATCGAGACGGTGATGATCGAGACGGTGATGAAGAGATGGGCTTGGATAACGATGACGGGAGGAGCTCGGGGTACCGACGCGGCTATTCGTCTCGAGGAGGTCGAGGTGGAAGAGGAAGAGGGCGTGGTGGACGAGGAGGATCGTCTCGAGCGCCGTGGACACGGGAAAGAGGCCGGCGTGATGCATTGTTTCGTTTGAGACGTGCGGAGGCCGATGAAGATATGGCGGTGGCGATGCAGGAGTTTCGAGAGTTGGTGGTCAAATATTGCACCGCCGTTGATGGCTAGAGTATGTATGGCCATTGGAGTCGTGGATTTCATCATCGGGTTTGAGACGTAGGTTTGAAAGGGGGAGACGAGGAGGATGAATGAATGAATGAATGATGGCATACTGCATGGCACGGGGGGGTATTTTGCATTGCACTACTGCCATCTGGGCGCGAGAAGAAGCAGAATCGAAGATGGACAGCGCAATCGGACAACCGAAGAGAAGAGAAACAAAACAGAAAAGGAGAAGATGCAAAGGTTGAGACCAGTGCGTCATCCATCTCTTTTCATTCCCGTAAAATCAAGTACGAAACGAATCAGGACAATCGAAAGCAAGCAAGCAAGAAGAGAAAAGAAGATGAATGAATGAAAGATAGATATGTGCGAGGCCCGCTATGAAAGAAGCCCGCGAGGGCAATAAAGAGAAGCAGGCCGAGTCTTGAATTTGCTCCAGTCATGTTTTCCGGTTCCCACTAAACACCCCCATCGAACCCCCATTCATTCCCTTAAATGTGTATCGTCAATCGATGATGATGATGTTGTTGCCATCATTTAGTACCCGTCCGCGAACGCCATATGTGAATCCCACCCACCCCCACGTTTTTCAATCGTGATCCCATCCCGTTCATGCTCATCGCCATGTAATTTTTTCCGATCCCCGTGTCGTGATGGCTTATAACCCCCCTAAACTCCAGATCCAGCGCCTCGCGGCTTTGACTGCTCTCTTTATATCCGTAAGGAAGCATTCCCACGCTTGATGTCCGATTTTCGTACGAAAGTGCATTTCGAAAGTTGCACTTTGAAAGTTGCACTTCGAAAGTGCACCGGTCCCCTATCGCTGAAACCAGGAAAACTTGCGACGCATGCTCGTATCGCCGGCGCCAGCGCCAGGACTTTCGAGCTCCACGCTGCGATTGTATAATGCCTACATCGAAGAGTCAATACACATCAATGACTTTTAGTAGGCAAATGAACAAGATCAATAAATACTAACATCATCATCTTTGATCACGTCGCAGTCAAGTACCAGTCGTTGCACGTCCAACCGTCGCTCGAGATCCGGATACGGATGGGCCTGGCTCTTGTGGATCGTTACAATGACCTCGCCCATGATCTCAAATTTCTTCCAGTTGATGCGTGTGTGTTCCGGATCGCAAAAGGTCCGGTTCCCTTCGTCGCCAGAAATCAGATCCCGTCGATGTAGGGGCAGAAACGGAATGCGCGGAGGGGTGGTATTCTGCCAGGCCATTCGATACGCAAAGTGTCCTTTGGCCGTCCCCATGAGGATTTCCAACCGCATGAAATCTTTTTGGGCCAGCGGGGAGACGAGCTCGCGGGTTTGGATCAGTCGATAGATGGGGTTACCACTGATACCAGCCACGATGGCGCCGAGCGAGTTGTAGTTGTACAGCTTGCGTAGTTTCTACATCTTCATTAACAACTTCATTCCCCGGCCCATCGATGGTTATAGACTCACCCAGGCAATCTCCATGAACCGCTCCAACGCCTGCGCTCGATGCTTGGGCTTGTCCCTCAATAAAATCACATTGGCCACCCAGCAGGCCAGATGATTGAACTGATGAATCATCCGGTTGACATTCTCGACGCACTTGGTCTTCTCCCGCTGCGCGCTCGATAATCGAATATGCCGGACGATATCTCGCGGTCGAATGGCAGCAAACATGATCCAGTCGATGCGCGTCATCTCTTCGGCAAAGTCGTCGGCCGGACAGTCCATGAACTGGCGCCATAGAATCTTCGACAACCGCGTACGTGGGATGGGCACCAACGCCTGCGCCTCGCGTTCGGCCGCATCGACGGCGTTGACCAGCGTCTGCGAGGATCCACCAGACAACGTCGTCGAGTTCTCGCCGCTGGAAGTCTGCGAGGGCGCGCCGGAGACGCGAGTCGAGTTGACCCCACCGGCGTCCTCGCCGCTCGCCGTCATCTCTCGCATCGATTCGTCAAGCTCCTCCAGTCCTTGATCGGCATTCCACGCGGCCGATTCGGGAAGCCAGGCGGCATCGGAGCGGGCCCAGATGGCGTCGTCATCGTTGACATAGACATCGAGGGCGGCGCGTAGGTCTTTCGCCGCACCGGCGAACTGACGCGTATTGGGCAGACCAGCCACAAGATGGCTCAGATGCCGTCGAGTCCAGGGATGCGCAAAGTCACCAGGATAGCTGCCGATCCATTGCGCCAGCACGCCGAGAATACGTAGCTGGGCCGTCGTCCGGTCATCCCCATCGGACGCATCACGAAACCGGGCCAGCACAATCTCCAGCACCTGCCCCGGGGCGGCGAACATGCGATAGAGACAAAGAAAGATCAAGAAAAAGTTGGTATCAGCTTTCGACGTCGGTGGGGCCAGCAGACGATCCACGAGCCCCGCCAGCGTCACGCCGGTGTTGGTCGAGGGCGGACTGGCCCGCTCGACGCTGGTATCACCGTCGTCCACCTCCAGCTGAGGATGCACCTCATCGGATGATCGTCCACGATCCGAGCCGTAATGCGGCTCGGCGAAGAAGCTGGCCGACATCCCGTCTCGGCGTGGCGTCTGCGGGCGCGATCGGGCAGATCGAAAAGGCGGGTCGGCCAGGACGACGAGCGTCGCCGCCACGGCTCGTCCAGAAGGACCGGCGTTGGCGTCGACAATCAACCCGGCATCGGTAGCATCACCACGACCGTTGCGAGAGTTTGGTTTGGACGAGGACACGTCGCGGGATGATGATGATGATGGACGGATGTACGTGGTTGTAAGCGGTGACGTACTACAACGATCGGCAATACTTCCAACCGCGTCGTCCACTCTCCCCGGAAGAACCGTTGGCGAACGCGCCTCTTCATATCGATCCCGAGTGGGTGGCCGCAGCGAGGGCGCATGGACCGAGGACGAATTGGCCGTCAAGACGACGTGCCGGGTCGATGTCGTCGTCGTCGACCCGTGTCCGGCTGGTGGGAAGCCGTGCGCGACCACGGGTCTCGGATCGGGCTCGTTTCGATGATGGTGCCTCCCGGTCGGGCGTGAGGATGGTTGAGGAATGCGAGGCGGTTCTCTTGCTGTTGTTCCTGCGGTCAAGAAGGATGCGGCGACGGATGCCGGTCCAGCTGTTCCTGCGCCCGGTCCGTTTTCTGTCGTTCCTGCTCGGGAATCCGCTGCTCGGCGCGAGGATGGAGCCCGGTTATCGGGCGGATCTGAACGAGCCAAAAAAAAGCAACAGTCAACAGATGCGACCGTTGATGCGCCCGGGAGGTTGCCAAGGGGCCAGGGTCGGGGTAGGGATATGTGAGAGAGAGACACCCTGGTCGGGCGTGCAACCATTCGTCGCGTCACGCAATCACATCGGGTCGCGCCACGCATCATCTCGGTCGCGCGCCATGGTGAATGCGTACGAGGAAAGATGCGACTTGCATCGCAAAATGAATGGATGGAAAAAAAAGGGTGGAGGACAGCACACACTCACCAATGATTCGCGACCGGACCTTCCGAATCATGGATCCGATGCAGCGCTTCTCGGCGTCTTGCGCCCCGACGGGAAGCTGAAGGCAGTCAACCTCCTCCGGGCGCAGTCCGGCGCGTTGGCACAGCTCGAGCTGGGCCTGACGTGATTCAGCGGGGACCTCGCAGTGAACGGCGACCAGGGCAAAGGGGAGATCGAGTGCGACCAAGCCAGCTGGGAAGATGTCAGCGAAAAGGAAGGTCAGGTCGCGAATGATGCAGGTTGGGTGGACGTCAACTCTGGTCCTGGGGGTGCGAGACCACTGGTTCCAGCAGCGCATCGCCCCCCGCGACCACGATCCTGCCCAACATGCAACAGTACCTGATGTAATCGTTCGTGTGGAAGCGGCGCCGCATCAAGACATGAAAATAGTCAAACAACAACTCACCTAACGTGGTGGGGATGAAGGCGGCGTTCAACGGATGGTGCAGGTCGCACAGGACCAACACGCCATGGATGGAAGGCACCCGGATCTGGTCGAGCTGGGTGGGCCAACAGATGCGCTGCGGTTCATCTTCATCGAAGAGATGGTCATCCAGGTCCACCTCGATCAGACGCACCATGTAGATGACACCGCCGATGAGCATCTTGCGTTGCGACAGGGGAGATTGCGGGCGGTCGCGCAGGGCGATGGCGCGATGGACAAAGGTCGACGAC
>QQTW01003446.1_pt1 | contig 11669 bp, 11 predicted proteins | sample 1904831 | NCBI WGS metagenome assembly QQTW01 (sample SAMN09435610, study PRJNA476489) | Subsurface metagenome, whole genome shotgun sequencing project. | reverse complement strand
CGAGTCCGCTTTATGAGAGTGCCGGGGAGGGGGAGGGGGATGGAGAGGGAGAGGAGGATGGAGAGGGAGATGCCGAGGGCGACGTGACGCTCCCCGCCAACGTCCCGCTGCCCGCGTCGCCGCTCAAGCAGACGCCGCGCACGAGTCCGGAGCCGCAGGCGCAGGTGCAGATGCAGACACAGGCAGAGAAGAGAGTCGGAGCGGAGAGCGACGGGAGTATAAGCACTATAAACACCAGCAACGGCAAGAACACGACCTCCAGCAGCAACTTCATCCGCTTCGCCGTCCGCGCCGAAGTCCAGCACCGCACCGAGCCCTTCGAAGCCGCCTTCTCCTACTTCCGCGACAAGTTCGACGGCATGACGCGCACGCGCTCGTCGACCGTCTTCACCATCGTCGTCGGTCTGCTGTCCATCACTTTCCTGCGGCTGCTCTTCCAGCCCGCGACGTCCGGGCCCGTGCCGGATCTCGTCAAGGTCGCGGGGCTGGCCAAGTCGTTTGAGCCGCTCATCTACTACTCGGAGAACGGGGTGCAGCAGATTGGGGACCTGCAGGACACGGGCATTGCGGTGTGGGATCTGGGCGAGAGCGTAAGGTCGACGAATATGACGTCGGCGCCGATTATTGTGCGCGAGTTGGACGATCTGAGCGAGAGTCTGAAGACGTTGGCCATTGAGCTGACCAAGTTCTTTGCGAATGTGGACGGGGATGTGGACAGGTTAGTGCCTTCTTCATTTCGGAAAAGCAATGCCGTCGAACAGCCCCGCTAACAACCCCCAGCATCCTAATCGTCATGGAATGGGCGAAGCGCGAACTCGCCCAAATCTCCGCCCTCCCCATAACCTCCTTCACCTCCGCCTTCGACAACGTGCACGGCCTGCTCTGCCGCATCGGCGTGCTCGAGACGCCCGCCGGCTCCCCAACAGCAGTCGGCAAAGTCGTGCGCGACCTGTTCGGCCAGTCCACGCCGCAACGCACCAAAGCGACGCTCCAACGCACCTTCAACGAGTTCCTCGGCGTGCTGGAAGAGAGTATAAATACAGAACTGACGTACTCGACGGCGCTGTTCGCGCTGTTCGAGGCCATCGACCAGCAATTCTTGAATCTACAGCGCACCGTCATCCGCGAGACGGACGCGCAGGAGCGCGAGGAGGGCGAGCTGCTGTCGTCGCTGTGGACGCGCGTCATCGGGGCGAATGCGTCGAGGTTAAGAAAGTTTGAGAAGAACAGGCTGTTGCTCGGGAGTGTGCGGGATCGGACGGTGAGGAACAAACATGTGCTGGTGGACCATAACGGGAAGCTGTTGCAGCTGAAGAGCAATCTGGAGATCCTCAGGAAGAAGCTGGTGAGTCCGCTGGTCAGGAGCAATGATTCGAGCACGCTGTCGGTTGAGGACCAGATTAGGGGGCTGGATGGCACGTATGAGCATCTGAGGGCGGTGCGCGAGAGGCAGAAGGCGAAGCTGTTGGAGATGCTGTACGGCGTGGGCAGTCGGCGGTCGGTGTTGACGAGGACGGAGGAGGGCGGGTATGGGATTGATGCGCAGTGATGGCTGGGATGAGAGGGGTTTGGGGTCCAAGGGAGAAAAGGTCACGGCGTTGATGCGGGCGTTGGGCTTGTCGGGATTAGACTGTGGAGTTTGTCTGTTTTGCTGGTGGAGTTGGATGTGGAGGGAAGGAAACGGAGAGGACGGGAGTAGTCGTTGAGTCTAGTGCTGCCTCACAGCCTCAGAGTCATTCTTCGTATCAAGTCCATCACAGTCGTCAACAAAGCCTCATATCTCCATCACAGCACGCGCAACCACCGACAGGACGCTCCGACGCTGAAGCATGAACACGACGACGGGGCGAAGTTGAAGTTGAAGATAAAGCAAAAATGAGGCAGTGCGAGCCCCATCCCTAGACCACCTTCCCACGATACTCATAAGATCCCACGATGCCTCTGTCCTCCCCACGGCTTTCGGCGAGCATCCGGATCGACAGTCTACTGGAAGAAAGAAGCTTGTTGGGAGCCCAAGCTCCGGAGCGATCGGGCCATGGGGAAGGAGCGGAACCCCGGCGGCGGAGTCTTGGCGGCTCGGGCGCAGGGGCGCGGGGCTTGGCGGCTTGGCAACACGAGGTCGGATGGGGGTCTTGGCGTGGTTGTGGCAGTGCAGAGATGCCAAGAGCGCTGGAGGTTGGGAGGTTCTGATCGGGCCGGCGGTGGGTTCCAAGGTTGATGGCTGCTCGTTGGCTCAGTCAGGAGATTGGAAGAGAAATTTGAATCGTAGGCAGGAAGAGTATCATCCAGATGTCTGTCGAAGAGTCACAAGCGATATTGGGAACATCGTGACTCGTCTATCATCCCGAAGATCAAGATTGCGCTTGCTGCTCAGCCTCGCCGTGCTTGGCCTGTTTTGTCTCCGATTTCCGTCACCGGATACAGGCACCGTTTCACAAGACACCGTGACACCTTCTTCCAGGCCTCCACCGCCATCGTCATCACCCCGACAACAGCACCAGCAGCAACGGTGAAAGCTAGAGCTGCACGCCACGAAGCTACGGCAGCTATAAGCTATAAGCCATTGGCTACCATTGGCTACAGGCTATTGCAAGCTCGAAGCTAGCAGCTACAGCTATTGCAGCCTTGAAACTGGAAAGCTACACAGTACGGGATACGGAATACGAATTCCAGCATTCTTGTCTGTCAACGACATCGACCCCTTACCCGTCCTCATCCTCATCTCATCCTCATCTGTCTTCCAAATCATCTCCCCTTCGCGACCTCATAAGACCCACCCCATCCGCTCAGCCTCGTTCTGTCTCTCCGTGGCCCGTGGCCGACGGTCAAAAGGACAGACGACACCCACGCGCGCTGCCGACCCGCTAAGAGGGACACCGCCCTGCGCCCGCAATTCCAGACCTCTCGGCGTCACCTCCACTCCACCTCCACCATCACCACCGCACTCTGATCTCTCTCGTGGCCGTTTGTCCACGCCTGCATTGCATCTGCAGCTCAGGGTACTGGCACCCATATCCGCAGTGCGTGCGCAGTGGTACTGAGTAACCTGCGCAATCAACCCTCTCGTTCGGCATGGGTGAGTGATGGGCCTGTGATCCGACTTCTTCTCCTCAGAAAGCCATCATTCATCATCAGCACTTCTGTCCCTTCATCGTCGTCTCCATCTCTATACACATATCATCATCGTCGCCTTCTCCGCCCGTATACCATCGCATCCATACATCCATAATACTACCCACTCCCTTGCGTCCTCCTCCAACAACACATCCCTACCCTGTCGCTGCCGCTCGCTCAGACGCTCACGACCGGCTCAAACTCTATCCACCTCGCTCATCTCCGCTCCTCCTCTTATACTGTCCGCTTCATCGAAGCAGCACCAATACACCCTCCTCGTCACCATCTCCATCCCCACCACCATCATCCCTCTGCTGCCCGCCCATGCCGACCTCAATCGGTCCCGGCGCATGACGAGGCCCCCAGCCCGCTCACATCGCTCACCCGCTCTCCCATGCAGACGCGGTGAAGCGAAACTTCCGATATCACGCCCGGCGCCGCACCACGGACCGCTCCTCGATGCCTCAGTCGTCCTCCAACGGCTTCCTGGCCGCCGACAGGACTCCGCTGCTCGGCACCCGCGAGGAGCGTCGCCACTACTACGACGACGAGCGCGCCTGGGTCCGCTGGCCCGCCTACACCTGGCACATCACCTGGGCTACGGTCTCGTCCAACTACGTCAATGTCCTGCTCGTCTTCGTCCCGCTCGGCATCATCGCCGGCGCCTTGGGTCTCAATCCAACCGCCGTCTTCGTCCTCAACTTTCTGGCCATTGTCCCGCTGGCCGCCCTGTTGAGTTTTGCGACAGAGGAGCTCTCGGCCAAGCTCGGTCAGACGCTTGGCGGGCTGATGAATGCTACTTTCGGCAATGCCGTCGAGTTGATTGTAAGCTCTCCGATACATCCATGTCTGTTCAAGTGGCGGCATCGCTAATCGCAAGTTGCGCGCAATGTAGGTCAGCATCGTCGCTTTGGTCAACGGCGAGATCAGAATCGTCCAGAGCAGCATGCTCGGTAGCATCCTGTCCAACATCTTGCTGGTAAGGCTGCACTTGCATCTTCGCGCGCGCATTCAACACTGGCTAACCCCCACAGGTCCTCGGATGCTGCTTCATCGCCGGCGGCCTCAGCCGGCCCGAGCAAAGCTTCAACACGACCGTCGCATCCACAATGTCGTCCCTCATGGCCGTCTCGTCCGCGTCGCTCATCATCCCGGCCACGCTGTACGCCGCCATCTCGAGCTCCAAGTCCGGGTCGGAGGACAACATCGCCATCCTGTCGCACGGCACCGCCATCATCCTGCTCATTCTCTACATCCTCTACCTCTACTTCCAGCTCAAGTCGCACGCCCACCTCTTCGACGAGGAGTCGCATGGCGAGGAGGACGACGAGGAACATCACGAGGGCGAGACGCTCGCGCCCGTTGCCGCCGGTGTCGTGTTGCTCGTTGTTACCGTCATCGTCGCCATCTGCGCAGAGTATCTTGTTGGCAGCATCGACGCTATCGTCGAGACGGCCCACATCAGCCGCACATTCGTCGGTCTGATCCTCATCCCCATCGTCGGCAACGCGGCCGAGCACGTCACGGCTGTTGTTGTCGCGTACAAGGACAAGATGGATCTCGCGGTCGGCGTGGCTATTGGAAGCAGCATGCAGATTGCGCTGTTCGTCACGCCGTTCATGGTTATTCTCGGCTGGATCATCGGTCAGCCGATGACGCTGCACTTTCAGGGGTTTGAGACGGTCGTGTTTTTCCTCAGTGTGCTCGTCGTCAACTACCTCATCCAGGACGGCAAGAGTAACTACTTGGAGGGCGCAATGTGCTTGGGAACGTGAGTTTCTTCTTTTCTTTCATTTCTGGCATGAATGTCGTATGGAGAACCTGGACTGACTCCGTGCGCAGTTATATCATAATCGCCCTCGCATTCTACGTCTACCCGGATGACGCCAAGGACATTGGCAGCTTCCTCGACGACTTCTTCAAGCCTCACTAGAGCATTGTCTCGGCCTGTTTGGATTCTATTCATGATGATTTCATTCTGTGAGATGCCCGCCGCCAATTGCAATTGTCTCTCTTCTTCGCCCACACCACTTCCAAATACCATGTTATATTTAACACTTCTACATTCGTTCAACTCGGTCGCTCATGCCTCGAAAACGGTGATTTTCTTTCCAGCAATACCCCTTAACTTTTCTTTGTTTTCCTTCCCAAACATGGTCGCTCTCCGAAGATGCCCGCCCGGACTGGTGTCTTGGAGGCCAGTCCAGCAACTCGGGGAACTTGGGATCCGGACGATTGTACATACGGGATGAGGCTTTCGTTTGTGAGGAAAAGCGTTGGTTGATTAGGCTTTCCTCTTGGCTATCTCTTCTACAGCACTACCGCTTGCAAGCTTCCGTTGATATGGCTTGTCAGTCCAACTGTTCTGGTTTCTTTTTCTTTTGGACAATACTGAAAAGACGGAAAAGGCTTTGTTGCGATACTTGTCACTTCACTTGTTCTGCCGTCGGCGGTTCCGGTCCTGTAGATTCAGACTCTGCTTGCTCCGCGAGGGGTCGTGGAGAGACGAAAGGCGGTTTTGTACTGGTCAGACTGGGAGGGAAGCAGAGCCCGAGGCAGAAAAAAAAAAGTAGAAAATAGTCGCGGCCGCAAGGACTGCTTCACACGGGTTTTGTGCCTTGCACTTTGATTACTGGTCTAGGCGACGTCTGAGGACGGTATAGATGAATCTGCCCTACGCAACTTTTTCAACCCCTCCAGCCGTCCCCTCACAAAGCAACAAACCCCAGCTCAACCCATCTCCCAACCCCCCAACCCTCTCAATCCCAATCCCCCCTCCACCTAAAACCTCCTCAACCGCTTATACTTATACCCGACATTCGCCCTCGCCGCCACGCCCGCCCTATGCACCGCGGCCCTCTTCTCCCAAACCCCACTCCTTCCCTCCACAACCGCGACGACCTCCTCGGCCATCCGCAGCGCAAACGGCCTGCCCCCCGCCGCGCGCTTCTCGACCGCGTCCAGCATCCATTTCAGCGCGATGCGGCGCCGCTGGCGCTGGCGCAGGGGGACGGGGATCGGGAGGGCGACGCCGCCGCCGGCCGCGCCGCGCTGCGAGCGCATGCGGAGTAGTGGTGCGACGGAGTCGATGGCGAGGGTTAGGTAGAGGATCGGGTGCAGCGGGAGTTGGGTTAGGGGCGGGGCGGTGGGGAGGAGGGGGTGTGTGCGGGAGGGGGTTGGGGGGGGGAGGGTGCGTAGGTGGGTGAGGACTTCGGAGAAGAGCTGGGAGGGGATGGTGTTAGTAGGGAGGGTTGTTGGGGGGGTTTTGTGGAGGGGTTCGGGGGATGAAAGAGGGACATACGCGTTGCGCCTGCGCGAGCTTGCCGCTCTTCATGATGATCTTGGTGACCTGGTCGACGATCGGCTCGTACCGATCGCGCAGGTGGAGCGATTTCGGGAGCGGGAGGTCTGGAAGTGCGAATTTGAGGCCTGGAGGTGGGCCTGGTGGGGTTGTTGGAGGCATGGAGGATTGTAATAAGGCTTCGAGCGGGAAGTCGCTGGTGAGATCGAAAGGCTGTGGGGGTATGAAGGGATGGAGGGGGTTGTTAGTGTTGGGGTCAGGGTTGCCGGGGAGGTTGGTGGGGAGGTCGGTGGGGATGGAGGAGAGGGCGGAGCGGAGGGCTGTTGTGGAGAAGTGGCGGGTGCTGGGTTTGTTGCTGGTGGTGGTTGAGGCGGTTCCTGACGATGATGGTGCCAGGCTGTCTTTCATCACTTCTGGTAGCTTGTCTTTTGCCGCTGGGTCTTTTTCGATGATCTGTATCCCAGTCGGGATTCGTTAGCTGGTGACTTCACAACAGTTGCCTCCGAATCTCCCTGCGCAAGCGTCTCAAGAGTGATTCATCCCGTCTAAAGCAATGGTATCCGCATCGACAGACAAAACTCACCTCCTGCACCGGCGTCCCCTGCTCAATGTCCGGCCCGCCTCCACCCGTGATCTTCGCCGTGGCAGCAGCCTCCTCGGTGATGTGCGGGAGCGTGTCGGTGTTGGGTCCCTGTGCGGATGGTGTTGATGGTGGGTCTGTCTTCGCGGTGCTGTAGGCTCTGTAGAGAGGGGTGGGATGTCGCCATTGTGGGCAGAGTAAGGGAGTACGCCTTGGTCGATGCGCTAGTAACCTCCTTGAGCTGGCTGTAGATGGGATTGTGAGTCGTGGAGGCATTGTGCTGGTGTTGAGCTCGAGTTGTCGTGGATTATGGGTTTTGGGAGTGCGGTCATTGAATTGGGTGATGCGTTGAAGATTGATGCTGCTCGGGAGGAAGTTGATCCTTGCCGATGACTAATCAGAATTTCATGGATATCGCCTCGCTCTGATTCTTCCAGATGTCAATCCCTGACTTCTATCCCACGACCAACTCCATTCCTTTACACACGACTTCTTCTCTGCCATCATGCCTCGCGCAGAAGTCGGCAGCACCAAGTACCTCAACAACAAGCTCAAATCCGTACGTCCACCCTCTCCCCATCAGCCCAAACCCCCCTAACAGTCCACCTCACAGAAAGGCCTCCAGCGGCTGCGATGGTACTGCCAGCCATGCCAGCGCCAGATGCGGGACGAGAACGGCTTCAAGTGCCACACTCAGACAGAATCGCACGTCCGGCAGATGCTGCTCATCGGCGAGGACCCGCGCAAGCACATCCAGGACTTTACCAACCAGTTCCTGCACGACTTCCTGCTGCTGCTGCGCACGTCGCATCGGGAGAAGAAGGTGCATATCAATCAGTTCTATCAGGAGTAGTACGTCTTCTACTGCACATCTCACATCGTTCAACTTGGCTATGAGACTCTGACTGACTCCTTCTCAACCCACAGCATCGGCAACAAGGAGCACGTGCACATGAACTCGACACGCTTCAACAGCCTGACCGAGTTCGCAAAGTACCTGGGCCGCGAGGGCATCTGCCGGGTCGACGAGTCGGAAAAGGGCGTCTTCATCTCGTGGATCGACAACAGCCCCGAAGCGCTGCGGCGGCAGGACGCCATCCGCAAGAAGGAGCGCCAGGACAAGGGCGACGAGGAGCTCGAGAAGCGGCTCATCCGGGAGCAGGTCGAGCGGGCGCGGATGGAGGCTAGGGCGGAAGAGAAGAGCGATAAGGATAACGCGGATGGTGCGGCGGAGGCGGAGGCGGAGGCGAAGGCGCTGAACCGTGCCGAGGGCGAGAAGATCACCCTCAACTTCGGGGTGAAGTCAGGAGCGCAGCCAGCGCCGGCGGTGGCGGAACCGACGGCGAAACCGGTGGCAGCGAACGGCGAGAAGAAGATCGAGCTGCAGCTCGGCGCGGCCAAGGAGAAGCCGAAGAATGTGTTTGCGGCGAAGAAGAACCCGCTGGGTCGGGCCAAAGCGCCGGCCAAGGAGCCGCCGAAGAAGATGAGCGAGGCGGAGCGGATCATGAAGGAGGAGCTGGAGCGCAAGAGGGGCAGGAGTGAGATGGGTGGATTGGGGCCGGATAAGAGGCAGAAGGTTGCTTGAGGTCTTGTCGGGTTTCTGCTTCGAGTTGAGGACTATGGAGACTATGGGAGGCTTTTCGTTCATGGGAATGATGTGGATTTGCTCATTGGCATAGCGATGGTGCTGGTGGTGTTTGTGGTGATATATATATCCAGGGCGGTCTGATCAATGACTGGGATGATGCTACTCTCTATAGCTTAAAGATGCTAAGAAACCTATATCTGTCCAGTAGACTTGGGAGAAGAAAATTAGATTGGCGTTTCTTTGTGTGATCCAATCTGTGATACTGGCAGTAAGTAACAGATAACGGATGGCTTAGTAACACGACCTCATTGGCCCATCTCTTCTGCTCTTTTCTCCTCCATCTCCTCTTCCTCAACAGCTCGCAACGACAACCACTTCCTCAGCGATCCTCCCTCTTCTCAACAATCATCAATCAATCACGCCGTCGCTGATCTCCCCTTCGCCTCTCCATCCTCCAATGTCGCTAGCAAGCAGCCGCGTGCACAACATCATGTTCAGCGACAGCGGCTGAAGTCAGGCGCGACCGACCGTCGTCTTGATCCTTCAGGCTCCTCCTTCGCAATACCTCGTCTCCCAACGACCACCACCAACATCGTCTGCCGTCTTCCTGTCACTCTCGTCCAGCCTTCCAAGGTTCAGGCTCGTCTCCAACCGTCGCTCGCGCTCTAGCCACCCGCTATACTAGTTCCCGCGCCCGAGCCCGTGGCCGCCCCGCCCCCGCCACTTCCTTCACGTCAGGAGAAACTCCCGGCTGCCTCTGCACGGCAGTCATCCTCACAGGTCGCTGACGAGACCCGTGGTCGGCGCGACCGGCGGTCTGGACGATAACGACGGACGGCATTCCTTGTGGCACTCGATACCTAAACCACATCAAGACTCTGTCGAGCTCAGAGTCTAGTCCCATTCTTGCAAAGATAGGATATTATATCACCAGACAGGACTACCTTTGTACACTTCAACAGCTATCATGTCTCTCGAATCAGCTCTGGATGAGGAGCGGAGGGAGGTGATTGCTCTTCTGGAGGGAAGGCCCAATGCCCCTCGACCGTCAAGCCGCAACAGGGACACCGGCCGGACGAGCAGCCCCATGGCCGCCCAGTCTCCTGTCAGGAGCATGCTCGATGTTGCTGGCGACCTACCCACCCGGTCCGCCTCGATTGCAGGACCCACCGGCGGAGTCACCCACGCGGCCAACGGGTCCGTTCGGAGCATGCTGGAGCCCTCTCCTTATGCGTCCAGCCAGGCACGCGCCCGACAGCTCTCTCCCACCACCGACCGTCACGTCTCAGGACCAGGCAGGCTCGACCCCGAGTCGGCCTATCAGTTCGAGATGCTCCCCAGCATCGACGCCCACGCACTGCCGAAACGAGTCTCGCAGGGGGGAAGGAAGGCGAGGGCGCTGGACACCATGGGACAGTCGCAGACGGTGCATCAGAACAAGGCCCGGCACAACTCGGCCATACCCGTGTCGCTGCTCGGCGGCCGCAAGTCGCAGTCGCCCTCGTCGCGGCTGCCCGGTCGGGCGGACTCGCCGGGTGGTCGCATGTTGAATAATAACTCCATGAACCTCATGGCCGACCCCACAACCTGGGTGACCGAGTCCGGCAAAAAGCTCGACCTCTCGAACGCATACAGACGGCTGTCCGACGCCGCGCTGCTGCGCTCCGGCGGCAGTCTGTCGAACCTGCCGACCCGCAAGGGGTCCGATCCGATCCGAGGGGAGCAGACCACGCCCGGGGGTGGAGTCAGGCTCCAGAAGGATTACTTCGATGGCTCGGTGGGGGGCGCCATCGACAGCAGCGATGATGACTATTCCGACGATAGCTCGGGCGACGACAGACGCTCGGAGCGCTCGAGAGGGAGGAAGCGGACGCGGATGCGCAAGAACTCGCTGGACCAGGAGCAGAGCGAGAGTCCAGGCGAGGATGATGGGCGGAGGCCAAAGAGCTTGCTTTCAGCCGCAGAGGAGGAACGTAAGTTGCCAGCAGTGCTTGTTCCTGTTTCTAGACTCGGCCCGTCATGCCACGGCATACTGAGTGCAGCTTCGACGTTCACCATTCTGGACTTTCTCGTGTGAACAGTGCTTACTCGACGACACAGGCAAAAGACTCGCCTCAACATACAAAGTCCGATCCCTCCTCGAACCCCAAGTCACCATCACCGGCCCCGACGGCGAAAAGGCAACGCTCAGCAAAAAAGCCGGCGTGCACCCCAGCACCAGCTTCGACCAGGGCGGCTCCGGCGTCTCGTCCCCGATGAACTCGGACACGGAAGCCGAGATCACCGACATCAAGCGGGCGCAGAAGCTAGCCCTCAACGTGTCCCCGATCCACTCCTCACCCGAAGCGCACCGCGTCATCCGCCAGGTCGTCCGGGGCGACTACGCGACGCTGCAGCGCGAGGCGGAGCAGGGCCTGCGCCGGCAGCGCGTCTACCTCGTCGCGACCGACATCAGCCCGGAGGCGGCGTACGCGCTCGAGTGGACCATCGGCACCGTCCTGCGCGACGGCGACACCCTCATCGCCGTCTACGCCGTCGACGAGGACGCCGGCACCGGCGCCGAGAAGGGCGACGGCGGCGTCGGCATCGGCGAGGCGGCGAGCATCATGCGCGACACGGCGTCCGTCGTCGGCTCGCTCGAGATGGAGGAGCGGGCGCCTGGCACGGGGACGCATACGCCGTCGCCGCTGGCCAGCTCAACGGCCGCGCTCGATGCGTCGTTGGAGAACGCGCCGGATCTCGCGGGCATGCAGAAGGCGGAGCGGGAGCGCTATCATGCGGCGATGGAGGTGTCGGAGCGGTGCATCAAGCTGCTGCGTAAGACGCGGCTGCAGGTTCGGGTCATTGTCGAGGTGTTTCATTGCAAGAGTCCGAAGCATATGCTGACTGAGGTGGTGAGTTTGGGTCCTGACGAGATTGAGTACGGTTACTTGAAGGCATGGCTGACACGTCTAGATCGACTTCCTGGACCCAACGCTCGTCATCCTTGGCTCCCGGGGCCGGAGCGCACTGAAAGGGTAAGCCTCTCTCCATCTCCACTGCTCCGTTGAAGTTTCGATACGCTCTCCACCTGCATCTCACTAACT
>QQTW01003445.1_pt1 | contig 11672 bp, 8 predicted proteins | sample 1904831 | NCBI WGS metagenome assembly QQTW01 (sample SAMN09435610, study PRJNA476489) | Subsurface metagenome, whole genome shotgun sequencing project. | reverse complement strand
CTAAAAGCGTCCAGCTCTTCCTCAGCTTTCTTGGCCATAGCCTTTGCCTCAGCCGTTTCTCGTGTAATTTCTTCAATTTGTGCCTCATGCGCTTCTGTTTTCTTTCTAAACACAGCGTCCTGCTCTTGTTGGTTTTTTCCGCGCAAGTTCTCCACTTCCTCTAAATGCGCTTTCCGTAGTTCCTCAATATCCGAATTTGCTTTCTTCAAAGCCTTAAGCTCTTCCTCTGCCGCTGTAGCCGCATCCTTTGCCTCCACCACTTCTAGTAAGAGTTTATTGGCCTGTGCCTCATACTCCTCGGTATTCTTTTGCACCACCGCATCCTGCTTTTGTTGGAGCTCTTTCCGCAGCTCTGCCAACTCAGCATCGTGTGCTTTCCGCGTTTCAGCAGTTCCTTTGACGTGCTCGTCTTCTAGTTCCTTTCGCAAATGAGAAAGAGCCTTCTCATGCTCCTTCAAGAGCTCCTCGCGTCCTCGAGCGGATTTCTCCTCCAACTCAGTCATCGTTTTGGCTGTAGCTGCCTCAGCTTCGTCCTTACTCTGCAAATGCCGCTGTTCTAATTCTTGTCTGAGATCTTTCATCTCCTTCCTATGCGCATCCTCCATCTTCGCCATCTCATCAGAAAGTCTCGTCAGGCTATCCTGCGCTTCAGCGCGCTTGGCCTCCTTGGCCTCAACATCTGCTAACAATTGTTTCTTCACTCTCTCCAAATCTTGCGTTGCGGCGTCATATTTAGCCTGTAACTCAGCTATAGCCGCCTTGTGTGCTTCGCCCAGAGAGTGCTCCAGCTCCTTCACCTTATCTGCATGGTCTTTTTGTTGATCTTGCAGTTCCTTACTGTGCTTCTTGGTCGCGGACTCCAATTCATAGCTGCTCCTTTCCAGGCTCCTGGAGACGTCCTCCACCTCGGATCTCAGTTTCCTCAGGGTCGTAGCGTGTTGGTCATCTTTATCCTTGGCCTCGTCTCCAATTGTCTCAAGAGCCTTCCTCAATCCCTCTATTTCGTCGGTGGCATTCTTCAGCGCCTGCTCGGCCTCGCCTGTGAGGTTTGTCTTTTCCTGTACATCGTTCTCCATGTTATGGAGCCTCTCTTCCAGGAAAGCTATCCTCGCTGCCGCTTCCTTGTTTACTTCGTCAATCTTTGCAGTGTTGAATTCCCGCATCTCCTCCAGTTCGCGCTCAAGAGACTTTCTCTTCTCCTGCTCCTGCCTAAGATCCTCGGCGTGAGTATTGTGAACCTTTTCAAGTCGGGCTTCCAGATCATCCTTGTGGGCAGTCGTCTCGGCCAGCTTTTTATCTAGCTCACTTTTCAATGCTTCTTTCTCCGCGGACAGTTGCTTCACGTCATCTTCATGCTTTTGCTTGAGTTGTTCTAATTGCTTGTTGTTCTTACCCAAGGCTTCGGCATGCTCCTCACTCGAAGCCTTGATAGCAGCATCACAATCTTCCCTCAGGCGCCTCAAGGCCTCCTCATGCTTTTTACCCAAATCAGTGATAGTAGCTTCAATTTCACGTTCCTTACTATCAGCAAGCGTTCGTAGCTCATCCTGCAAAGACGAGATCGTTTCAGCCTTGCCGCTTAGCTCCTCCTCCTTTTCATGCAACGTATCTCGATGAGTAACAGCTTCTCGCTCTATCTTCGATTGTGCCTCTTCAAGTTCTGACTTCAGTCCGTCAACCTCTGCTTGGAGCTCCAAAGAGCTTTGTGTCAAAGCCATATTGGCGGCCTCAAGCTCCCTTTCCTTCGAATCCTGCAGTTTCTGCAGTTCGTCCTTCAAGTTATCAATGACCCGATCTTTTCCATGAATCTCTTGATCTCTCCTTGTAAGTGCTTCAACATGGTTGCTTTCGTAATCGGTCCTAACACTATCTGCATCCTCAAGCTTCTTTTGTAGCTCGGCAACTGTAGCAGTAAGTTCCTGCACTCTTTCTTCTGCGCCAGTACTCTGCTCTCTCGCCTGAGCCAGTCTCTCTTCAAGGTCTCTAAGCTTATTCGTATAGTCTGACGCCTCCTGCTCTGACTTTGCCGATGCTTCTTTGAGAGCCTCTTGGCTAGCTGAATTCCGCGCCTCTTCCATGTCTTTGGCCGTTCTTTCTACGAGCTCCTGATTCTTTTTCTGCGCTTCGTCTAGCTGCGTCCGCAATGACTCAAGCTCCGCAACATGTTTCTCCGTGATATCTTTGAGCTCCGCAGCGTGCTCCTCACGGATGCTTGTTGTATCTTTCTCAGGTTTAGAAGGGGCTGACCGAGCAGCTTCAGCAAATTCTAGAAGTTTGCTTTGCGAGGCGTCGAGTTCTGCGTTTAGTACCGCATTCTGGTCATAATGAGCTGAATCCATGTGAGGGCATCTCCGCAAGATATAACAAGACGTACCTTGGCTTCGCTATCCTCAAGTTGAGCTCTCAACTCTGCATTTCCCGTTCCATCAGCCATCTTTCCGCTAACATCTTTGCGCACGCCAGGATCTTCTCTTTGCATCTCGGTATCCGGTTGATTCGCTTCTGCGTCCTTTTGGGATTCAGTAGAGGGTTCTCCATTCTCAGCCTCATCCGCTTCCGCCTTCTTCAATTTCGCCTTTAGCATTGCAATACCCTTGTCTGCTTGCCTTGCAGCTTCCTCCTTGTCCTCGTCATTCGCGTCATCATCCTCCGCCATGGCCGCTGATAACATCTCATGAACCATCTGCATCTCGCGCAGTCTTTGTTGGATGGTCACAGATAAGGTCGACTGACGCGATGGTAGACCAGGTCGTTTTGGCGCGGAGGCTTTCGGATCCGGTACTGTTGTTGACCCTGGCGCTGGTGAGGCAGGAATCACGCTAAACCTTTTCTTTGCGGCATCAGCCATGTGCCCGTTCCTAGCTGTGTTTGCCGACGAGGGAATTGGTCGCACCGTACGACTAGAGGTGCTCGAAGCCGGTTGCCGCGTCGTGCCACTGGCGGGAGGCTTCATAGCAGACTTGATGGAAGTCGAGGTGGTAGTTTTACCTGGCGCAGGTTTTGGATCATTCGAGGAGGGAGCCAAGCTTGCACGCTTGTCCGAGGGTGGGTTGCTGGATTTTCGTACCGGTGACCTTACTGGTGCATTGGCTGCCATTGATACCCGCTTAGCAGACCCGGCAGTGAGGGGCTTTTTTTTCGCGTCCACCGACTCAGACTGCTCCTTCGGTTTGTCGTCGATCGAAGTCGTTGACAGCCTGGATCTGTGCCCAGTGCTCGCTGCTGTGGCTGCGTTGACGCCGTGCGCTGGTCTCCTTGGGACAGAACCTGCGGCGGGACGTGCAGGAGGTTTGCTCAAGCTGTTGCCTCCAGCTGTACGTGTCGTGGACGACAATGTTGCGTTTGTAGCTGGCGTTGGCGCAGAGCTCAAAGGACGCTTAGCGGTAGCATTGAGGCGTTTAGGTGGCAGACCACTTCTTCGAGGAGAGTTGGGAGCATCTTGCTGGCCCTCCTTAGAACGAGGAGATTCGATGGAGGGAGAGGATTGTTTCTTAGGTGGGAGTGCACCATGGCCGACTTCCTCTGCAGGCGGCGTAGACGGTGGGGGTTCCACATGAGGATCCGCCGTTGGATCCATTTCTGAATGTGAATTGCGAAAGAATCGAGCGTGAAAGGGTCTTCAGTAATTTATACCCTGCCTCTTATGTTGAGACGTGTTGACTTTCAGCGATGCGATAATCGCGTTTGGCAAATGATGCCTAGCTGAGCTGCTTAGCAGACCATTAGCGTTTACGATGTTGTGGTGGCCAGGTTTAGATGACCAGAGCGCGTGGCAAGAGTAAGACTGTTCTCGCATACCTATTATGCAAGGCCTGACAGATTGATCGCACAAATGGTCTTTCTACCACTGTGCGCTCTTGAGATGTAAACAGTGGAATGCCTCTTCAGCACTGCAAAGTCTGCCTCTCTTCTGCCAAGCAAGATGCCCAGAGCAGGTAAAGCTCACTGTGATTGAGATGCTGCACTGCAGTCCGGAACAGGCTTCACATATTTCAGGTGCGACAAAGAGCTGAAGAAGACGTGGAGGAGTACAGGAAGTGATGCGCCAAAACCTGCCTGATAAACAACGGTACGGGATGAGCTTCAATGGGAAAGCGCGGCGCTAAGTTAGTTTCCTGCAGGGTGCGTGGCTTCCTGTTCAGCCACAGGTAAGTTGTCATAAGGTAGAGCTTGATGACGAAAGATAATGACCTCTTCAAACGTCATAGGATACGGTATTATCTTCACCTTCTGGTTCCTTCTGATTTGATTGCTGTACGTTGACTAAGTACACAATCACTTACTGAAGTCTACTCATGAGGCTTTCGCAGTTTGCGACCACATTTAGGTCTCATGGCACTCGAAAACCCCCCACGATGTACAGTGCCGTAGCCCTGCATCATCCGGTGTTTACACAGCTGAAGCAATTGATCTCAGCGGCGTAGTTCGGAGTCAAGGTGAAAGCCTGCCCATGACCACATATATTTCTTATACTGTATCACTGATCTCGATTGCAAAGGCGACAAAGTGGCTGCAAGAAGCATCATTAGAATGGCTTCTTCTGCAAAACCCCCCTTGCCGCCTTCGGACCTCGAGTCTTTCGCTTCACACCTCCAATCATCCAAATATATCCTCGCCCTCCTTGGTGCTGGTCTTTCCGCCTCATCCGGTCTGCCAACCTTTCGCGGAGCAGGCGGATTATGGAGGAACCACATAGCCACAGACCTTGCAACGCCCGAGGCCTTCGAGAACGACCCTGCGCTGGTATGGCAATTTTACAGCTACAGGAGACATATGGCGTTGAGAGCGCGGCCCAATCGGGCACATTATGCACTGGCGGAATTAGCGAGGAGGAAGGAGGGGTTTCTAACCTTGAGCCAGAACGTTGATGGTATGGAATATACGGAAGCTGTATCTTCATGTTCCCAGTTAACTCATATTTGCACTCTGATTAGGGCTATCACAACGGGCGAACCATCCCTCAGACAGACTTCACCTGCTCCACGGCTCGTTATTCGACGTGCGATGCACGGATTTCTACTGCGACTATGCTGAACGAGATAATACTACCGACCCAATCGTCCCAGCCCTGGCAATACCTAAAGAAGGCCCAGAGCCCACACCTTCAAGTACTGACACGACAGGTGCCGAAGCCGCCGCATCACTCTACAGCGCAATGAAGCAATCGAACAGCAAGGCTTCGACTCCGTTGTCATCAGGGCTCCGAGAGCTCGATATATCGGACGAAGCTATCCCTATTCCTAGCATTTCAAGCGAAGATCTCCCGCGTTGTCCGAAGTGCAAAACAGGCCTGCTCCGGCCTGGAGTAGTCTGGTTTGGTGAAGCCCTGCCTTCTGACACCATCAATGCGATCGACGATTACATCATCTCCGCGTCCCGGATAGATCTAATGTTGGTCGTAGGTACAAGCGCGCTGGTCTATCCGGCTGCGGGCTATGTGGGCCGTGCGAGGGGCAAGGGGGCAAGAGTTGCGGTGGTGAATGTGGACAAGAACTCGGCCAATGGGTTGATGAAGGGAGATTGGTTTTTTGAGGGTGATGCGGGAGTTTTGTTGCCGGAGATATTGAAGAGTGTTATAGGCGAGATTGGTAGCGAGGAAAGGTAGAGGGTGGTGTATGTTGACATCACTGTTTGCATATCTGTGGTGTTCGGAAAGCTCTAGGCGTACAATTTGAGCTCACCAGTATCGCCGACGAGATGTTTCTCATTCGTCCCATGATACCACAAACACGGCACACTAACGGGGTAGTAACACAACTTCATTGGAGCTTCTTGTGGCATGTTCGGGGGTCCATACCATCAAATCCATGATCAATGATATTTCCCAATCGATCATGTCCTTGTGCTCATAGATTTCGCTTGCATCGTAGTACTCGAGTAAGCTCTCTTGTGCCGGGTTCTTATCCAGGACTAGCTCGGTTGGTTGCTCTTCGCAACGTTATCAGCCATACGAACGGCAAACACCGACGCGACCTCATCTAAAGGGAGCCGACGTATTTGAAAGCCATCCAAGAACGGCTTGCGGGGAACAAGAGAACAAAAGTATGATACGATCACCTTTCCTTGTTATCTTGACACTTCAACTCTGGCCATCGCTAACTAAACGGCCATGGAGAGCAAACACCGCAAGCGTGGTGTACCCGATACCCCTCGAAACACATTGAGCTCAGCGCGACCGCCACACTTCACTCCCGGGACACGCTCATCGCAACTGGAAATATTCGAGACGTCGACTCCGCCTCTGCAGCCGCTTGAAGTCAACGAAGAGTGGGTTAAGTCATTCAAGGGCAGATTGAGTGGGTTGCAGCAGTATCCTGTTGAGGAATTTCCCTTGTCAGAGTCTAGCTCGGTTCTCGACAGCAGTGGGCACATCTCCTACATTGGTGACTCGAGCTCTTTGTTTTCTGCACACTCACCCTCATCTGGGGTAGCCAAATCATCACCATTCGAATCCAGAGGTCCAAGCCCTCAAGAACAGCAAAACTTTACTTTCAACTCTCCATTGCCTGCGAGGCTCGACTCAGCTCCTGCTACCACACATATCCCTCTATCTACCAGGGAATTAACGAACACATCCCTGTTAAGCAGGATGGTGGTTGAACGAGAACCGCCGAGGGCGCCGCTATCGCTACACGAGATCAATCAACGACCAGCGGAGAAGGTTCAGCAGCCGGAGTTTGGAAAGCTCAGCTCATTACAGAGCCCGTTGCGGTCGAGTACAAATGTTTTCAATGTCCCCAAACCGCATCAGCCGCGTCCGGAACATCACAGGGCTACTGCTCCCTCAAATGCACATTCTATACAACTTTCGCACGGTCCTGCCAAACCGGCGAGCCAAACCCTAGGACCACAGCAGTCTTCGTTCTTCGCAGGTAAAGCTGGTCGACAGATTGACCCTGATGTCGTTGAGATACCTAGACCAGCTAATCATCCTACTTGGACTACGAGGCCCTCAAAGCCTCCTACCTTTTCATCTCAGGCTGCGGGTCTTATCAGCAATTTCGTTGATCTTACTAGCAACTCAGGCAGAGCATTTACAAATAATGAAGGGTTTGGTGCGGCCGATCCATACAATTACGTTGATGTGGAAAAAGCGAATGAGAACATCAAGGCTCTGCTCGAAGGAGCCTTCGAAGATGAAGAGGACAAGCCGAGAACTCGAGGTCGGAGGAAGAAGCTGCAAGATGACGCTGCTGGGCTTCTTGATAAGTTAAAAGGTCTGACCGTCCAGGGCGAGGGCGAGGGCGAGGACAAGACGAGCGAAGGAAAAGCGGAAGAAGCGGTCGAAGACGACGACGAAGAAGAACAAGATGACGGTACTGTTGAAGGGTTGGTAGTCAAGCTTCTGCCTCATCAAGTTGAGGGAGTTAGTTGGATGGTAGACAAAGAGATTGGTCAGCGGAAGAAGAACGGGGTACTGCCGAAAGGAGGCATCTTGGCGGATGACATGGGACTTGGCAAAACGATCCAGTCCATTGCCTTGATTCTTACCAATCCAAAGCCCTCATCATTATCCATGTCAGATGACAAAAGCAAGCGAAATCTCCCGAGTGGTATCGACAAAGGTACGCTTGTTGTTGCTCCTCTGGCTCTGATCAAGCAATGGGAAGCGGAGATCAAGAACCGCGTTCTGGATTCGCACAAGCTTCGTGTCTGCATTCATCATGGTCCACAGCGGACGAAACGATTTCAGGACTTGAAGAAGTACGATGTGGTTATCACTACCTACCAGATTCTGGTTTCAGAGCATGGCAACTCTTCTGACGATGAAGACGGACTTAAGGTAGGGTGTTTTGGCCTTCATTGGTACCGGGTCATACTGGATGAGGCACACAGTATTAAAAATCGAAACGCAAAGGCAACTCAAGCTTGTTATGCTCTAAGGGCAGAATACAGGTGGTGCCTGACAGGAACTCCTATGCAAAACAACCTGGACGAGCTGCAGAGCTTGATTAAGTTTCTCAGGATCAAGCCATACAATGATCTGTCCGTTTGGAGAGATCAGATAACAAGACCACTCACCAGCGGACTAGGCGGTGTAGCTATCAAGAGACTGCAGTTTTACCTGAAGGCTTTCATGAAGCGTCGCACCAAGGACGTCTTGAAGAAGGAGGGCGCACTAAACCCTGGTGGCAGGGTGACTGCAGCAGGCGAGACAAACAATGGATTCAAGATCACCGAACGCAAGGTTGAGGATGTCATCACTGAATTCTCCAAGGAAGAGCGACGATTTTACAAACGTCTTGAAGATCGAACAGACAAGAGCCTCGAACAAATGATGGAGGATGATAATTTAAATTATGCAAGTGCTTTGGTGCTATTGCTTCGCCTGCGTCAGGCATGCAACCATCCTGAGCTTACTCGCGGTAATATGGCAAAGGATCGTGACGCACTTACGACAGGCACTGGATTGCCTTCCCAAACACCACGTAAGTCAAAGACTACCGACAAAGAATTGGACGACGTTGCAGATTTGCTCGGTGGACTGAGCATGGAAACAAAGAAGTGCGACATTTGCCAGATCAAACTCAGCCGTGACGAAATATCGTCTGGGGCCCTGAGGTGTGTGGAATGTGAAGATGACTTGGCCGAGCCAAAGGTGCGGAGACGAAACGAGAAGAAACACAAACATCGCACTTCCCGCGATTCGAAATTCGATTCTAAGAATGCCAGCCACCAACCTAGAACTTTGAAAACCAGGCGAGTTGTTGTAGATAGTGATGACGAGGAGGAAGCTGCGGGCGAGTGGCTTGTTCCTGAACATAAACGTCACGCTTTAAAGCTGGGTAAGGCAGGCGGTACCGACGATGAGAATGCTGAAGGCGGGGGTGAATGGCTCAAATCCGATGACTCGGAGACTGGGGACGAATCCGACCTCCCAAGTGTTGAAAACCTGAGAAAAGAGTACACAACAGATGAGGAGCACAGCTCCTCCGTAGAAGACGAAGAAGAAGCTGAAGATTCCGCAGAGGATGAAGTAGAGCAGAATTCGCTTGGTCTCTCTACAAAGATTCGACACCTCCTCAAGATCTTACATCGCGAGTCAGCGAAGCAGAAGTTCATAGTCTTCTCGCAATTCACATCGATGTTGGATCTCATCGAACCCTTCCTCAAACGGGATGGTTTGGTCTTCACGCGATATGATGGCAGCATGAGGAACGACGCTCGAGAAGCTAGTCTGGAACGATTGCGTAGCGAGAAGAGAACGCGGATCTTGCTCTGCAGCTTGAAATGTGGCTCGCTGGGCTTGAATTTGACTGCGGCGAGTAGGGTTGTAATTATGGAACCCTTTTGGAACCCCGTAAGTCTCCAATCACATCCTCCGATTAACAACTGCTGACCAGATCCTCCAGTTCGTAGAAGAACAAGCCATCGACCGCGTCCATCGCCTGAACCAGACCGTCGATGTTGTAGTTTACAAGCTCACCGTTAAAGACACCGTCGAGGAGCGCATCCTTGAACTACAAGAGAAGAAGCGCGAACTGGCCAACGCGACAGTCGAGGGTAAGGCCGTGGGCAAGCTGAGCATGAAGGACATTATGAATCTGTTCAAGCGTGATGCAGAGCATGCCCATCGTGATGATGCTGTTCTCGGCTTAGGGGAGAAGACCAAGATTCTGCGCGCTGATAGGAATGATGGGGCTATGAGCGTGGAGGAGAGGGAGAGGATTGGAAAGAGGACAAGCACGCCGGTTATGGACAGGCGTAAGGCAGGGAACGTGTCGAAGGAAGACTCAGTGTTTGGGAGGCGTTGGTAGACCAAGGTTAACGTGTCAGAGGCATCGAGTGGGCGTCTCGTGTACGATGTCCAGAATCTGAAGGCATACTCAAGAATATTGACGGTGGATTGGAGGGTCATGGCACCTATCGGAGTGTTCTATAGGTGATTTGGAGCTTCAGCAGGCATTTGAGCCTCTTCAACAAGGAAAATACCCACTACTCGAATATGGGATGAAGTGACACACATAACGTACATAGACAAGCTCCCCTGGTGGATTGTATCGATATCCAGACCGTCGATGAGTTCATTGTCCGATCAAAATTTTGTCATGACATTATGGCGACGGAACGGCATGACGTAGTCTGTTTACGGCTACCGCAGACAGACCTCAGGTACAATCTTAACATTACGGCACACATTGAACGTACACCGCAGTGAAATTTGACGATTCTTAACATACATCCGCGATCACCTTTCGTGAGTAAAGGCGTACAGTATGCAATCATCTGGCTAATGTGCTATACATAAAGCTGACCTCTCTCGCCGAAGAAAGCAAGCTCACGCAGTCACTAGTCCAACAACCCCGACGCCCATCCTCCACTACATCAATTCCTTCCAAGCAGCCAAAGATGTTCTCCCCAATTATCCGGCTCTCCAAGGCGCGCATCCCACTGACTTCAACCACCCTCCGAAACACTACAACTCTCAACATTAAAACCATCCACAGTTCCGCTAGCGTGGCCTTCCCCCGAGCAAACGCCCAGGACAAGGACAGCATCAACCGCGAATCGACCGAATACTCACGCTCCGGCACGGACGACGAGACCGCCGCCATGGAAGACGCCGCTTTCGATCCGGACAAGACGAAGCCGGAGACGCAGAAGGAGACTGCGGGACAGGAATCCAAGGTGGGTTTCATTTCTGCTTTCTACTGTTTTCTGAGGGTGTGGTCAAGGTTGTGTAGAAAAAGGAGTTGGGAAAAAACAAAGCTAATCAATGGGTGTCGTGGACTAGGGTGAAGGTAATCCTCTAGATGTCTCACCTGCGAATCAGGACGTTTCCAAGCCGAGAGATACCGCGGAGGGCGGTTCTGAGAGCTCGAGTTCGAGTGCGGGGTCGGCGGACAGTGGGCGGGAGAGGTCGAGCGGAAAGGGGAGTACGCCGAAGAATAGCAAGAGATGAGCGATTGGGTATGTAAAGAGAGCTGCATGAAACATTGATGCGGGCAAAGGCTGGAACAGGCTTCGGTTGCAAGTTACGGGCGTACCCTAGGTACCTTGCCTAAAATACTATGGTGAAAATATCATAACTTGACCAAGACGAAAATGTCTCCCATGCTTTATCACGACACTCAAATCCTCTTAACCCCTCCCCTCACCCACGCCCTCAAAACTCCACCTCCACATCTCCACCACGCCCCAAACCTGGCCCAGCACCATCCCAACCCTTTCCCCCCCACCAACCCTCTTCTTCTCCGCCCTCGGAACAACCCGCGCCCAAGCCGGCAGTCTCGCCGCCCAACGAGCCATAGACCACGACCTACAACTCTCGCTCGCACAAGCGGCCAAAGCCGCTGGCGTGCGCGTGTACGTGCTCATTTCCTCAGCCGGTGGAAGCACGACGTCGATGGTGCCGTATAGTCGGATGAAAGCGGAGCTGGAAGAGGAGGTTAAGGGACTGGGGTTTGAGAGGACGGTTATTGTGAGGCCGGGGTTGTTGGTTGGGGATAGGATGGAGAGTAGGCCGGCGGAAGCGGTTATGAGGGGGGTTGCGAGGTTTGCAGGTGCGGTCAGTGCGGGGTTGTTGAAGGATTGGTGGGCGCAGGATGCGGATGTTGTTGGAAGGGCGGCGGTGGCGGCGGGGTTGAGGTGTTTGGATGGTGAAGAACCAAAGGAGGCAGGAGTGTGGGTGCTGGATCAGGCGGAGATTGTGAGGTTGGGGAGGACTGAGT
>QQTW01003444.1_pt1 | contig 11672 bp, 9 predicted proteins | sample 1904831 | NCBI WGS metagenome assembly QQTW01 (sample SAMN09435610, study PRJNA476489) | Subsurface metagenome, whole genome shotgun sequencing project. | reverse complement strand
GTGGTTCAAACTCTGCTTCCCCTTGATGCTCAAGGTCTAGCAGCGGATGACGAAATCTTCCGGCTTACAACGAGGGGCGGTGAGTTTGAAGTGGAACGGACTAAGGTACAAACCCCAGTCCGCACCTTTGCCCGAGACATGATCTTCGAGCAAGACCCCGTGCAGATTCTCGATGCCCTTCTGCCCTTGTACCCGAATAACCAGTTGCTGAGGGGTCTGCAAGAATCAGCTGCCAGCGAACTCGCTGCCCGGATGACGGCAATGAACAACGCCAGCGACAACGCTAGCGAACTAATTGGCAGCTTATCGCTGTCTTATAACAAGGCGCGGCAAGCAGCAATTACCCAGGAAATCCTCGAGGTTGTTGGTGGTGCCAATGTAGAACGTTAGAAGGGTGGGCAATGCCCACCATTTACGGCAATTGGTGGGCATTGCCCACCCTACATCTATTCGCCAACAGTCATCATCTATTGAGTGCGCCTGAATTTTTAGGCGCACTTTTTTGATTGATTATGTCAAATCCCAAAATAGCAAACTATAATAGGAAATGAAGGACATGGGGCTTTAATGGTTTCGACAGGTTGGCGAAAGCTACTCTGTGATACAGGTCGAGAGTGAGTCTTCTCTCGTAAATACCGGGCTCAAAAAAAACGTAAATGCGAACAACATCGTTCCTTTCGCTCGTAAAGCCGCTCCTGTAGCTGCCTAAAAACCTCTCAAAGGTCTGAGCATTTGTAGTCTGACTCCGTTAAAGGCTACAGATAAAACCCCAACGGATGCTCTAGCAAGTGTTCTCTGGTTGGCTTGCTAGCAAAGACTCAATCAGAGCATCCCATCGTCCGGGATAAAGGACGGTTCCCGCCTTGAGGATTAGATAGGATAAGCCTGTGAATGAGCGGTGAGTCAATACCCAATTTGGACACGGGTTCAATTCCCGTAAGCTCCACTAGTTGTAATAATTGGCATTTCCACCTTACACTCTTTTAGTGTAGGTGGATTTTTTTATGGCAAACTCAGAAGTAATTGTGACTAGCTATGGGTAAATGGAGTTCCCTACTGATAAGCGTCATGCTGCTGGCGGCTCCCCTAGCAGCCTGTAGTAGATTTTACGAACAGTCATCTGCCCAAGAAAATACCGGAGCATCATCGCGTTCGAGTCTGTTGGATAAGGTGCTGAACCGTAAAAAGCTGGCTTGTGGCGTCAGTGGTGAATTGCCAGGATTTAGCTACGTAGATCAGCAGGGTAAATACTCGGGACTCGACGTAGATGTGTGCCGGGCGATCGCCGCTGCCATGTTTGATGACCCGGAAGCGGTTGAGTTCCGTAATCTCAATGCCAAAGAACGATTTACAGCGCTACAATCCGGGGAAATAGATATACTTAGCCGCAACACCACTTGGACGATCAGCCGCGATACTTCTGTTGGTCTGGAGTTTGCGCCTACTGTGTTTTATGACGGTCAAGGCATGATGGTGAAAAAAACCAGGGGCATCAAAGACTTGAAAGGCTTAGAGGGCAAATCGGTCTGCGTTCAGACGGGAACCAGCACCGAGCAGAACTTAGCCGATCAAATGAGTAAACTCGGTGTGAAGTATACGCCGATCGTATTTGAAGACGTCAATGCTACCTTTGCTGCCTATCAAGGAGGCCGTTGCGAAGGCATTACTGCTGACCGCTCCGCACTCGTGTCTCAACGATCCCTGTTTCCGGATCCAGATAACCACGTGCTCCTTGATGTAGTGATGTCAAAAGAGCCTCTAGCACCAGCTGTTAACAATGGTGACTCCCGTTGGTCTGACACAGTGAAGTGGGTGATCTACGGTTTGATTGAAGCCGAAGATCTGGGAATTAACTCCAAGAACATCGACTCTTTTGCGAACAGCCAAGACCCGGTCGTCAAGCGCCTGCTGGGGACAGAAGGAAACCTTGGTCAAGGTCTAGGTCTGCCCAACGACTTTGTAGCGCGTGCCGTTAGGAAAGTAGGCAACTACGGGGAGATTTATAACCGTAGCCTCGGTCCCAGTACGCCATTCAAGTTGGAGCGCGGTCAAAACGCCCTCGCAAAAAATGGCGGCTTGCACTACGCTCCCCCGTTCCGATAAGGTTAACCGATGACTAGAGATAGTCAAAAGACTAACGCCCGCGAGTCACTGAACTTTAGAGACCTGTCAAAACTGTTGCGGGATGCGAGATTCTTGCGGCTTGCCGGACAGGTGCTTGCGGTTTTGGTGTTTGTGCTCATGTTGGTACTTATTGGGGACAACCTCATCTACAACCTGCGGCAGTTAGGCATTCAGTTGGGATTTGACTTTCTCAAGTCACAAGCCTCCTTCGACATTGGCGAAAGCCTCATAGCCTACAATCGAGCCAACAACTTTGCTCGAGCCATGCTCGTGGGGCTGTTGAACTCCTTGCGAGTGATAGTGCTGGGTCTGATCCTGACAACGATTCTCGGCGTGATAGCGGGGATTGCCCGTCTCTCTGATAACTGGTTAGTGCGCCAGCTCGCTTTGGTGTATGTCGAGATATTTCGCAATACACCGTTACTCTTGCAACTATTTTTCTGGTACTTCGCGGTTTTCCTGAAACTACCGGATGTTGAGAACCGGATTAGTCTGCCTGGTCCGACCTACCTAACAGGTCGCGGAGCATACCTGCCCTGGGTACAAGCGACAGACGGGACAGGCGTGTGGGTATTGTTGCTGGCAATTGGAATTGTAGGTGCGATCGCACTTTGGCGTTGGCGCACGTATCTGATGGAGGAGCAAGGCCGTTCTGAAAACATAGTATTGTGGGCTTTGGGACCCCTCGCCGTTGCCGTCCTTCTCGCTTTCATCCTGACTGGGACAATACCGTTCAGATTGAACTTGCCTCAGGTGGTTGGAGGTACACAAATCCAGGGCGGGTTAGGACTGTCAACTGAATTCTGCACCATACTGCTCGGGCTTGTTGTCTATACCGGCAGTTTCATTGCTGAAATCGTCCGGGCTGGAATTCAGGCGGTGCCTAAAGGTCAGTGGGAGGCAGCACGTGCCTTGGGACTCAAACCTGGGCGGGTGATGCGGATGGTGATCTTGCCGCAAGCGCTGCGGGTGATTATTCCACCGCTGACAAGTCAATATCTCAACCTAGCTAAGAATTCCAGTTTGGCTGTCGCCATAGGCTTTCCGGATTTTTATTTCGTTGCCTCCACGACCTTTAACCAGACAGGTCGTGTTGTGGAAGTGATGCTGCTAATCATGCTTACATATCTAACAATTAGTCTGAGCATCTCCCTGCTGATGAACCAGTACAACCGAACAGTGCAATTGCAGCAGAGGTAGATTATGGCGCAGACAGACTCCTTACCTCCCACCGTTCAATCGCCGTCTCCATTGGCATGGGTGCGGGAAAATTTATTTAACACCTGGTACAACGGCATCCTGACAATTATTTGCTTGGTTGTGATTGTTCAGGTACTCAGCGGTGTTATCAGCTGGATCTTCGGTGCGGCACAGTGGACTGTAATCCAGACAAACTTGCGGTTGTTATTTGTTGGTCGGTTTCCCCCAAATTTGTACTGGCGTCTTTGGACAACACTAGCTCTAATCGCAGGCGTTGCCGCCTTATCTTGGGGAAATGTAACTAAGCAGAACGCTCGCTCGTGGAGCCGTTCTGGCTTGATTGCCCTTGGTGTAACCGTTGCATTAGTAGTTTTCCTCCCAATTGCACTAACAGCGCGACTCTGGATCCTGGCAATCATAATCATTGCTGTGGCTGGCTACCAGTTAGGGCGGCAGCTAGACGCCAACACTAGCCGCTGGCTGCCCTTAGGGTGGGGGCTATCTTTTGTGGTGTCCCTGTGGTTTCTTAAGGGAGGCTTGGGTTTAGAGTCAACACCAACAAGTGTGTGGATGGGTTTACTGCTGACCGTATTGACGGCGGTTATCAGTATCGTACTCTCGTTTCCAATCGGTGTCTTGCTCGCCCTCGGACGCCAGAGCAGCCTGCCAGTTGTGCGCTGGTTATCTATCTTATACATTGAAGTGATTCGGGGACTGCCGTTAATTGGTATTTTGTTTCTGGCTCAGGTGATGCTCCCCTTGTTCCTACCACCACAATTTACTCAGTTGGATCGGGTGCTACGAGCGATCGCTGGACTTATCTTATTTAATGCAGCATACATGGCAGAAAACTTGCGCGGCGGTTTGCAAGCCATACCGCGTGGGCAATCCGAAGCAGGCAGTGCCTTGGGACTGAGTACGCCACTAGTGGTTTCGTTGATTGTTCTGCCGCAAGCGCTGCGGGCGGTCATCCCAGCCCTTGTCGGTGAGTTTATTGGGCTATTTAAAGATACTTCCCTCCTTTCGCTGTTTGGCTTGTTGGAGTTGACAGGGATTGCTCGTTCGATTTTGGCGCAGCCCCAGTTCATAGGTCGCTATGCTGAGGTTTATCTATTCATTGGCTTAATCTACTGGGTCTTTTGCTACGGGATGTCTGTAGCTAGCCAACGTCTAGAGCGGAAATTAAACGTTGATCAGCGTTAAAACTGCAATAGAAGGAAATTTATAAGGTGACGATGCAGCAACCTATATCTGTGAATCAGGATGACAATTCCGCAGATCCTCAACCCATAATCATTGCCGAAGAAGTCAATAAGTGGTATATTAATAAGTTCCATGTTTTGCGTGGCGTCAGCCTCACCGTGAAGCGGGGCGAAGTAGTGGTGGTGATGGGTCCTTCAGGTTCCGGGAAGTCAACCTTCATTCGCACCTTCAACGCTTTGGAGGAATACCAGCAGGGACGGATTGAAATTGATGGCATCGAACTTTCCCACGACCTGCGCAACATTGACGCGATTCGCAAAGAAGTGGGGATGGTGTTTCAGCAATTTAATTTGTTTCCCCACTTAACAGTTCTGAAAAATGTGACGCTGGCACCGATTTGGGTACGACGCTGGCCAAAGAAGAAAGCAGAAGAAGTCGCAATGCAACTGTTGGAGCGGGTGGGAATTTTAGAGCAGGCACTCAAGTACCCCGGTCAACTTTCCGGCGGTCAACAGCAGCGGGTAGCGATCGCCCGCGCCCTGGCAATGCAGCCCAAGATTATGCTCTTTGATGAACCCACCTCAGCTCTCGACCCGGAGATGGTGCGGGAAGTGCTGGATGTTATGCGATCGCTGGCTCGCACAGGCATGACGATGGTGATCGTAACTCATGAAGTTGGCTTTGCCCGCGAGGTTGCGGATCGGATTGTGCTAATGGATACCGGGAAGATCATCGAAGACTCCTCACCGCAGGAATTCTTCCAGAGCCCCAAACATGAGCGCACTCGTAAGTTCCTGTCCCAAATTTTATAAAGCGTTTGCTTAGTGTTTAGCTCGCTTTCCACATAGACTATTGTGATCGGTAAGTCTTGGTAATCCTTCGCCTCGGCAAAAGTCATTATATTGTGGGGAATATTTAAAGATAAAAAACAAGGTTTTGGAGCATTAAATGTCTAAAAAGCGCGATTCACCATCTCAGGGAGATCCCTTCGCCTCACATAAAACCCAAAGTGCCGGTAGTCATCAATCAGACAAATGGCAAGCGACTCTGACGCAGGTGGCGTATCGCTTTAACCGGCAGTATCGTGGTGAAGCCTTTGAACTGCCAGCAGAAGTGGAGGCAATGCCAATTTTTCGGGAGTGGGCTGCGAACACGCTCACAGCTAAAATTGCTTCTCCATTCTGGGAAATCGCTCAACCCCAAAAGAACCAGCGCTGTCTGGATATTGGCTGTGGCGTCAGCTTTTTAATCTATCCTTGGCGAGATTGGCAAGCATTTTTTTATGGTCAGGAAATCAGCACTGTGGCAGGGGATGCACTCAATGCCCGTGGATCTCAGCTGAACTCAAAGCTATTTAAGGGTGTCGAGTTGGGGCCAGCCCACCAGTTACAATACGAGTCTGCCCAGTTTGACCTGGCGATCGCAACCGGGTTTAGCTGCTACTTCCCACTTGATTACTGGGGCGATGTTATGGCAGATGTCAAGCGGGTGTTGAAACCAGGTGGTGAGTTTGTTTTTGACGTCCTGGACCAAGATTTGCCCTTAGCAGAGGACTGGGCGGTTCTGGAAACTTATTTAGGCGCTGAGGTACTTCTAGAGCCTATGGCTGAGTGGGAAAAAACAATTATAGCCACTGGTGCCAAGGTTGTTTCGCAGCAGCCTGGAGAACTGTTTAATTTGTACAAGGTTCGTTTTTGAGATTGCGCCTCACCCCACAATGCAAGCGTTGCTCGCCTGAAATCATATATCCTCGAAATTTTCAACAAAACATGAGTAACTCAGTGGGACGGTTGCCCAATCCTACTGAGTTTAAATTCAATGCTATTCAAACCCCTGAAGACTACTGAGCACCAAGGTAGGCTGCTAGCGCCTCGGAATCGCCAATTAATTTACCATTAACAAAGACTTGAGGAACCGTTGTTGCCCCTGCAACAGCCCGTAGAGAGCGATTGGTGATATCCTTACCCAAAACAATTTCTTCGTAATCTATGCCATGATCATTCAGCATTTCCTTGGCACTGGCGCAGAACGGACAACCCACTTTCGCAAACAGAGAAACTGACTTGGGCTTCACTGCTTGGGGATTGATATGGCTGAGCATGGTCTCTGCATCCGATACCTTGAATGGATCACCTGGCTCGTCTGGTTCTATAAACATCTTTTCGACCATGCCATCTTTCACCAGCATAGAATAGCGCCATGACCGCTTACCAAAGCCCAGGTCTGCTTTATCGACCAGCATTCCCATGCCTTCAGTAAATTCTCCATTGCCATCGGGAATCACAGTTATATTACCTGCCTTCTGATCCTTTGCCCATTCATTCATCACAAAGGTATCATTTACAGAAACACAAAGAATGTTATCTACACCGTTCTCTTTAAAGACCCCAGCCAAATCGTTGTAGCCAGGGAGATGGGTTGATGAACATGTCGGAGTAAAAGCACCGGGCAAAGAGAAGACAATCACTGTTTTACCAGCAAATAAGTCCTCAGTCGTCACATCCACCCACTGATTGTTCTGACGAGTACGGAAAGTCGTATTGGGGACTCTCTGCCCTTCTCGATTAGATAACATCAAATTAAGTCCTTTAAATAGCTAGGCATGAAGAATTGTAACAATAAAAGCGTATTCGTTACGAATACAATTTGTCAAGTCTAGGCTCGACCCCCTGCGCTCCGATACTTTTCGGTTAAAATGGCAGTTTGCCAGAGTTGTCTACGAACGTAGCTTCATTTAACGATTTCAGACAGATTTCGCAACTAGGGTGATTACCGTCACTTCTGGTGGGCAAAATAGGCGTCCTGGTAGGTAGGTTCCCAAGCCGCGATTGATATACAGCTGGTTCGTTCCTACCTGATGGAAACCCTGCGCCCATTCCCAATGCCGCACCACTTTGGCATAATCTTTTTGCATGAATGGCACCCAGCGCCGCACCGATTTGGGCATGCTGCGGCGGAGCGTTTTGTATAATGGCACCGCAGGGCCAACTCCTGGGATCATAAACTGACCGCCATGAGTATGGCCTGATAGTTGCAAATCCACCCGCCATTGTTTCAAAAGCTTGGCAGTATCTGGGTTATGGGATAACACGATCCGGGGTGTTTCGGCATCCACCTGGCTCATCACTGGTGCTATTTTGAACTCGTGCGACCAATAGTCAGCTAGCCCCACTAGTGGTAATTCCTGCCCGAGTGGATAGGCGATTTCATTCCAAAGGACGTGAATCCCGATACTACTTAAAGCAGCTTGTACCTTCTCTTTGGACTGGGGGTAATAAATATCGTGGTTGCCCAGTACGGCATAAATGCCAGCGCGACTTTGGAGATGTTTGAGTCGTAGTACCAGATCGTGAATCGGGGCTGGATTGTCGGTCACATAATCACCGGTTAATACAACCAAGTCTGGTTCAGCCTGATTGCTAGCAGCGATCGCTTGTTCGAGCATCTCTTCCGACAGCCGCAAACCGTCGTAGTGGAAGTCTGAAAGCTGCACCAGTTTCGTGCCTTGCAACGACGCTGGCAGATCCGCGATCGCAACGGTCAATTTTTCAACACTCAACGGTCCGGATAACACCCAGTGCATAAAGCTGACTTCACTCCTCGCAACGCCGCGCTTTCAGCTTAACAAAGCTTAGCCTAGCGCCCGTAAGAAGTGAAAGAACTTCTCTAACAGGCTCTGAAGTTTGTAGTTTTTTTCATATTTTTGCTTGGTCAGCGCAAATGCCGCTTTGCTGTTAACTTCTGCCAAGGTGGGGTAGATGTGAATGCCGCTGAGGGCAGAAATTTTGAGTTTATGGGACATTGCCAAAACGATTTCGTGAATTAACTCCCCAGCAGATGCCCCAACCAGATGAGCACCAAGAATCTGACCATTTTGTCGCGTGATAATTTTGGCAAATCCACTGGTTGCGGCTTCTGCCTGGGCGCGATCCACCTCAGCAAAGTCCTGCTTCACCACGTAAATATTATCCCCGTAGCGCTCTCTGGCTTCCTGCTCACTCAAGCCAACACGAGCAAGTTCTGGATCAGTGAACGTTGCCCAGGGAATCACCCGATAGTCAGCCTTGGTAATGGGCAAGAACAAAGCATTTTTTAGCACTACATTTGCTTGGTAGCCTGCGACATGGGTGAACTGGTAGCCGCCAATTACATCTCCACAGGCATAGATGCGAGGATTCGTAGTTTGGAGTTTAGCGTTGACTTCAATTCCTAATTTACCCAATTTCACCCCAGCTGCATCCAAATTAAGGGATTCGACGTTGGGCTGCCGCCCAGCTGCAACTAAGATTTCATCAACGGCAATTTTCTGCTGCCCTGCCCAGAGATACTTTTTGCGATCAGCGATTTCAACCCGCTCGACTTTGGTTTGGGTGAGAACGCGGATGCCTTCGGATTCAAATTGTTTGTGGACTACCTCAACTGCTTCTGGGTCTTCTTTGGGCAGGAGGCGATCGCGGCTAGCAATGATTGTAACTTCTGATCCCAGTCGGGAGAAAGCTTGCCCTAATTCGCAGCCAATTGGCCCCCCACCAATCACTGCCATAGATTGAGGTAGCTCGGTTAAGGAGAAGACTTCTTCATTCGTAAGATAGCCTGCTTTTAAAAGTCCGGGAATCGGTGGAACAGCTGGTCTGGAGCCGGTGGCAATCACAAAGGCTCTGGCTTTAAGGTGTCTGCCATTGAGTTTAAAGGTTTGCTGGTCTAGAAATTCACCACTGCCAAAAATCACCTCGACACCCAATGATTCAAACCTTTCTGCTGAGTCGTGCGGTTGGATTGTAGAGATGACACCTTGAACGTGTCCAATCGCTTTAGCAAAGTCAATTTGAGGATCATTGCAATAAATGCCGAAGCGCCCAGATGATTTGAGCTGGTAGGCCATTCGGGAGGCATGGATAAGGGATTTACTAGGGACGCAGCCATACCAAAGACAATCGCCACCAAGGCGATCGCGCTCTATTAGCGCCACCTTTGCTTTTAGCGAGGCAGCTACACCGGCAACAAGCAACCCGCCAGAGCCACCGCCAATGACAACTAGATCGTATTCAACTGCCATGCTCTTACCTGATGTGTGAGTGGGCGCTATCAAAAACTTAGGCAAACTTAGGCACTAAGCCGAAACCCCAAGCGCACCGAGGTTTCTAAGGTCAGGGAATCTCACCCTGAACTGGAAGTGGATGAACCTTGCTTGCCAGCCCCAAGACTGGCAAGCGTGACCTCCAGCAAGCTGTTAGCTCCCCTGCTCTGGGTGTAGAACCGATGACGGGCTTTGCCGCCACAGATGTCCAACACACGGGCTACCTGTGACCAAGCACTCCACACGTGCCTAAAGCTATCCACTGGTTTCTTTAGGGCGTTGTGGAGTCCACGCGGCAGCCGCTCAGATTTCCGTAAGGCTCGTCTAGCTAGAACCAATGCAGCAGCGGTTCCACTATTCAAGCCATAAAGACTCATAAACTTAGTCAATCCTTGCAATGAAGAGTAAGCAGGATTAACTGTTATAAGCTCAATTCCCAACTTATGGCACCGTGTCTCTAGTATTTTGGCAAAAGCGCTGTAAGCGAAATTAGAAAGCATCCTGGCGTATTTGGGTGAACGCTCTGCCAGAGATGCTTTTTTGTTAGAGAAGTCTAGTTTCTCAATAACGATAGGACAGCCGAAAGACTCTGCAACCCGCACTAACTCGGCACAAACTTTCCCAATAGCATCCTTGGTTGTTTCAGTTGACTTGTCTTGAATGTTCAATCTTAAAGAGCCGTGAGCTTTCAGATTGCCTGCGACATCACAAACTGACCAGTCTACAGAATTCGGGTTTAAATCAATCCCTAATACACCATTGTGCCGGTGTGACTGATGAGGTACTTTGGGTAATTCAACCGTGGTATGTATATACCACTGACCGTCTTTTTTAATGAAGTGGTGAGTTAGTGGCGCAACAGTACCAATGCGGCTGGAAGTCTTGCCCGTCTTTTGGTTAACGTTCTCGTAGCGCTTGGGAGTGAGAGCGTGGTTGATGTATTCCTGCCCATAACGGAAAAGCACACTACTGCAAGAGACATGAGTGCCAAAAGACTTTTGCAAACATGGCGGAACGGTAATAGTTAGCTCACCATCTGCCGTGAGGCGGCACAGCAAATTTCCACCATTAAATCGCCTGCTGCCTTCATAAAAAACATGCTTGGAGCGCTTGTTGCGCCAATCTTTCAGCCATTCTTGGTGTGACTTGTAGCCGTTATTTTCAAGATTGTGCTGTGACTTAAACAACTTTTTAGAACCAAAGCACACAGAAAAACGCCCAGACTCTTGAATACGCTCCAAACGCTGTAACTTAGATTCCTTGCCAGATAACTTGCGACGCTTTTGATGAATAGCACGCTCCAAGCTGGGAATTCCTTTGAGCTTGTTAGGATCTTTTTTGCCCTGTGTTTTTAGGAGCTTGATTTTCTTTAAGTATTTCTTGACAGTATTTTTTATAGATAAAATGGCAGTCTTGCACTCTTTAATGTAATCTTTAGTAAGTTCTTTTTGGGATTTGTACAACGCTTCTGCCTTCATGAGAGCATTCCGTATATCCTGACAAGATAAGCGACGCTCTACTTGCAAGACTTTTTCAAACCTGGAAATATTTTCGCCTTTATTGATTGCAGAAAATAGAACACGCTCTACCAGGCCAAACTCTTGGGCATAAGTATCCAGGAATTCCAATAGCTTTGTGGCATTCTCAGGAATTTTAGTTTGAGTGGTAAAGCTTGGCATTATACCGTTAAATTTTACTCTTTTATAATATCAGTGATTGTGGGTCAAAAAGTAACAATAAAGTCTGTTAAAAATCGTGAAAAAGTCTAATGACATTTTCGGCTTATTTCGTCCGAAAAGTTCAGTTATGCCTAAGATTACCCAAGTTTAGCGGGTACAGCTACGACCCGATCACCTTTCTTATTCTTAGCTCACAAGTAGAATATGTGAAATAGTGCTGAGTTTTTCGTTGCACCTATGTCCCAGCAGCTTGTCAATAAAGCAGAAATCTCTATACCAGACATCAGCCATTTTGTCATTGAAGACGATGCGCCAGTGGATAACTTCCAGAGTGAGAAACAACAACGGCTGCTGGTAGACCCCCTTTACAGTTCCAAGGTTTTGAGTAC
>QQTW01003443.1_pt1 | contig 11672 bp, 8 predicted proteins | sample 1904831 | NCBI WGS metagenome assembly QQTW01 (sample SAMN09435610, study PRJNA476489) | Subsurface metagenome, whole genome shotgun sequencing project. | reverse complement strand
GCCAGTCAAATCAGCTACTTGAAAGAGAAGATAGGCAATCTGCCGCAGGAGTGGAGCCAGTTGATAACAGCCTTAACGCCGTTGTCGAAGAATTGGCAGCAGCTGGTCGAACGGGTGAGTTATACCGAGCAACAACACAACCAGCGGTGGGAGCAACTGAGCAACCGCAACGAATGCCAACAGCTAGCCCTGAACAATTTGACGCAGGGCTACGACAGTTTGGTGCTCACATTAACGTCCAACTCAGGAATCTGGAATCATCTAGTAGATCTAATGCAGCAGCAGATGGAGGAATGCCGACAGATTCCAGTGCAACAGAGCAGCAAGTTCAACAGCCTGGAGCAGAGAATAGGGAATTTATCACAGGATTGGAACAAGTTGACCAGCATATTAACTCCCTGGTCGAAAGCTTGTCAGCAAATAGTAGAACGGATGAATCAAGTAGACCAGTGCCAGTCCCAGCAGTCAGAGACACTAATTCATCAGTTCGACAATCTAGAGCAGGGGATGAGCAATTTGTTGCAGGGTCACAATCGTACACAAAGCAGCTTGACGCCCTGGTTCCAATCCTCGAATCGACTACTGGAACTATTGACTCAAGGCAGGCAGGAACACAATCAACAGATGCAGCAACTGAGCGAACGCATTTACAGTCTGGAACAGCAAGCAGAAAGCCAACGGCAGGAAATGACAGCCATCTCTCACAGCTTGGGCGAGTTATCCGTCACCTTGTCGGGGTTGGTGCAAGCATTGCAGCTATAAATAGCCAAACGCAACAGCACAGTCTCACGGAAATTGCAACTCGTCTGGGATTAGAACCAGAACAAAATAACCCTGGGAGGTGGAAGGGAGCGGGTGTTGTTGTTGACATTGATGGCGATCGCTTTTACAACCACTCTTCACAGCGGGTAGGTGGAAGCATCGCCTTGATTATGCAGGTACGCCACTGCTCTTATCGACAGTCGATTAATTGGTTAAAGCAGAGTGCACCAGCAGTTAAGAGGACGGAGCAAACAACTCAACCAGCACAAACGCAACCGCCAGCCCCGTCCTTTACTCCACCAGTAGAAGATGAGCAGCAGTGGTTACAGGTGCGGCATTACTTAGTAGAACAGCGCCACTTACCTGCCCAATTGGTTGATCAGTTGCATGAAGATCATTTGGTGTATGCTGACAACGCTGGCAATGCCGTCTTTCTTCAAGTAGCTAATCAAAGTCGTGTTATTAGAGCGAATTGGCTGAGTACAAATAGCGCTCACTCCCGTACCCAAGTAGCACCAGGATCACTATCCGAAAATGGTTGGTTCCAGTTCAGTCAAGGGTCGGGTAAGCTAACCAGGATTATTTTGACTGACTCCCCAGTTAATGCAATCTCTTTGGCAGCATTGGATCTAGGGCAGCATCAAGACCGGACCGTATATATATCTGTAGATGCCAACCAAAATGTTCCATTCCTCCAGAATTTTGCTGCACAAGGAGTAAGGGTAGAAGTTGCTTTCGGTGCTGATGCCATTGGTGAGCGCAAGGCAAGACAGGTGATTAATTCTGTTCCAGGAGCAGTTAGGCGTAAGCCCAGCCAGGGTAGAAATTGGAACGAGCAGTTGCGCTTGGAGCAGAATCGTCAGACTGCTGCCCCTGCAAAAACCTGGCTTAAATCAACAGTGCCCTCTCACCCCGACTATTCATCAGCACCGACAGATATCCCAAAACAGGGCACTGTTGATTTAAGTAGGTCAGTCGTCGCCCAACTCAAACAGAAAGAAGTGACCCCTGCAAAAACCTTGTCTAAACAACCTGCGCCCTCTCACCCCGACTATTCGCCAGCACCGACAAGGGACATGGCGATAGGAGAGAGAGCCCAAGCGTCACACCTCAATCCTTCGACACACAACGAGAAAACTAAAAACACGCTTGGGCTCTCTCTCCAAGCCTTACTTCCAGATATCCCAAAACAGGGCGCAGGTTGTTTAGATAGGCCAGTCGTCGCCCGTTCACAGCCGCGCCTTACTCTTCAAGAACGGATGTTGCAAGAGATTCAAAACGACCGCACCCGATACAAGCGTGAAAGCCAGTCTGATATGAAACTGGTGGTGCTTGGGTTAGTTGCGGGGTGCAAATTCCAGCAGATTAAAGATGATATTAATAAGCACAGTGCTTTAGTGCAGCACTGGAAAGCTAATGACGATTATGCAACGGCAGTAAATAAAACGATTAAGTATACCCAGCAGCTATGTGTTGAAGCACCGACACTGCCAATGTACTACCAGCAGTTATATAAGAAGTATGTTTCGGATATTCAAACTCAAAAGGGGTATTTGCAACCAGATGAAACAGATCGGGAAGTAGCAATTGCAGCGCTTAAGTCTTACCCAGGGGATACAGTTCGGTCAATCCTGAAGCACAGTTTAACTGCGCGTGTATATGGGGAGGAATATGTGCAGCAGACATTAGTTGAAGCGCAGTACTTGGAGTTGGAGACATCGCTACAGGAGCAGAAGCAACGGCAGCAGACCTGCGACCAAAAGTTCAAGGGCTTTGAATTGGAAGAGTGAATTATATAGGTTTTACACCTGACTGCCTGACACGTATTTCCGAATCGGAGGCGAGTCAAGCCTGACAGGATAGAGAGCGAATGCGAGAAAACCATATTTTGTCGTAATAATCTCGTTTCGCTTTCTTGGAGGAAAAGCATTCAATGAGGATCATTGAGAAGCAGAGGAATGGGGGGAGCGCAACTGTCGTCCTTTATTAAGCACCCCTTTTAGCCAGAGTAGTCCAATCAAGAGAATAGCTCCTCCCGCGCCGCCAGTGTTCTTGTCAACCAGAGGAGCGTAAACCAGCGATTTGCACGAGCCTAGCCTTGAGTGGTGCTGTAAAGCACGCGCTACCGCAGCCACCAGATACAAACGTTCTAGAGCCGTAGCACAAGCGTTGGTGAGAATCTGCGCTCTTCAAACGCACCCGACTTGCTGTCAAGGAACAACTCCTCGCGCTCGTTACCTTAAAGCATATTGCCATAATGTCTACTGTCATCAATGTATGCAGGTTTCGCACAACCTACACTCACGGAACACGCAACACACAAAGCAAAGTGTTGCTCTTTGGGCGCAAAGCAGTTTTTGTATCCCCGAGGGAAAGCCGCAGGCATTAGTGGACAACCTTCAGCGTAGGGCGACGACTGACCTACCTAAACTTGCCCACCCGTATTCCTAGGTTATCTGTACGTAGCGAAGTCTTTAAGTTTGACGGGTGGGCTAGTTGTGGCAAGGTTTTTGCAGGGGTATCTGTGGGTGGCGCGGGATCTTAATACAAGGTTGTCCAATGAGTGTTAATGGTCATTGTCACCCCATCCTAAGCGTCTTTCAGCAAAATGCTGGCAAAAAGAAGTGCATAATTCGATTCGGCTAAACCTATTAAGAACACAGTAAGGTTAGCTCAACTCGGCAAAACTTCCATTCAGCAAACCAGGTAGGGCTTGGTTCACAGAATCCAACGATTCTGTCAATGTGTAAGTCCTAAAGTAGTTCATTGCAACTATATATATCTGTAACTTTCACTAGGGTTAACAATTGGAGTCTTATGCAAGTCCAATCAATTCAATCAAATAGGGAAAAAATGAACAATTCCGTAATTATTCAATGGAATAACATCTACTTGGAAGCTGTGCGTAAATTAGGTGGCGCTCCTGGTCCGATTTCCCGTATGGGAGCAATGATGCATATTGCTATGTTTGAGGTAATCAATCTGCTTTCTGGCAGCCCCTATGAATCGTATCTGCCCAGCGCCAAATTACCGCAAAAGGTTGAAGGTGTAGATCCCGCCAGGAGTGCTGCCTATGCCGCCCGTAAAGTGTTAATTGTCACAATTAAAAACACAATTAATCAAGCTGCAAATAGTCCGGGTGGTGTACCGAGTCGTTCTGGGGTTTATCAAGTGAATACAGGCTTCGCTCCAGAGCCATTTTTACAAGAGCGTACACAATCCTTCCGCATGGAAGAGCGAGATCGTAATCCCTCGCGCACATTTGGCGAGGCGATCGCCGATGCGATTTTGCTTGAGCGCGAAAACGATGGCTCACAACAGGCAAACACACCTCCAGTTGTGAAGTTTGGTTTTGCTCCTGGTGATTGGCGCGAGACAGGTGATGGTTCAGCCGTGACACCCCAGTGGGGTAAAGTGAAACCCTTCGGCGGCTGGCAATCGAATCAAATCGGTGATTTCTTACCAGAAGCATTGAATGTTAATCAGTTGAGCAACTACTTTAAGTTGCTCAAAAGCCGAGAATATGCGGAGCAAGTCAATGAAGTACAGCGGCTAGGCAAAGCTGATTCGTCCGAACGGACGCAGGAGCAAACGGAAATCGCCTTTTTCTGGGCAAATGACCTGGATGGTACTTATAAGCCCCCCGGTCAGCTTTACAATATTACACAGATTGTGGCAAGACAGGAAGGTGTTGAACAAAACCTACTTGATACAGCCCGCCTGTTTGCACTCGTCGGAATCGGTATGGCTGATGCGGGTATTATTTCCTGGTATGTGAAGTATCTGTTTCCTGATGAGAACAATCCCAATAACTTAATCCGGCTATGGCGACCAGAATCGGCTATTCGGGAGGCTGATACAGACAATAATCAAGACACAGTGCCAGAGCCCAGTTGGCAACCGCTCTCAGCCAGGCGAGATGGTACACGCTTCTCGCCGCCTTTTCCCGCCTATATTTCCGGACATGCTACATTTGGTGCAGCCCACGCAGCGATGATGCGCCAGTTCTTTGGGCGAGATGCGATTGCTTTCAGTGCCACAACTGAAGATCCCAACGCGACACGCGACCAAAATGGTAACAAACTCCCCCGTGCTTTTCCCAGCTTCACTGAAGCTGCCAGGGAAAACGGTCGCAGCCGCATTTATCTCGGTGTTCACTACCAATGGGATGCTGACGGTGGCTTTGAGTCAGGCACTAAGGTAGCTGAGTTTGCTTTCAACAGTATATTGCGTACGAAAGATCCCGTTGTTGCAAAAGGGGACGACATGCAACCTGGCGAGGTGCTTAATTCCGGACAGTCCATAAGCTCAACGAACGGCAAATACACCTTTATCTACCAAGGCGACGGCAACCTTGTGCTTTACCGAAACAGCGACGAAAAACCGCTTTGGGCCTCGAACACTTGGACCTCGAACACTAATGGAATAGGACCTGGGGTGTTCATTATGCAGGGTGATGGCAATCTAGTCATCTATGACTCAAATGCAAATCCGATCTGGGCATCTGACACCTGGCAGCATCCTGGAAGTCGGTTGGTAGTCCAGGATGACGGTAACGTAGTCATGTACAGCCCTGACGGTACGCCTGTCTGGTCAACTAACACTTGGCAGGGCGACGCTTGACCTACCGTTCGGCGCTCGCGGTCCCCTACACTAAACCTGCTTAAATTTGTCAGGCCGTCCAACGGAGGGTATTTGTACGTAGCGAGGGATATTAATACACGGCCTGACAAATTTAAGTAAGTTCCTTGGACCCCTGAGCAACGTCGAAGGCGTCGCGAGTCAGCTGGCCGTTGTGGCTCACGCTCGGCAAGCCTAAAGTTAAGCCCTACAGATAAAAGGAGTGTTGCGGGTCGAGTCGTTTCCCCCCGCAACACTCCGCCCCAATACACGGGTGGTCCGATATAGGCAAGGGTTTTTGCCGGGGAACCTTAGCAGGGGCAATCTTACAGTGGCTGGTGCAGATGATCTGCCAGTGGTGGCTAGGGCTAGGCACAATGCGCCTACGGTTTAATTTTCACTCTTCTGGAGTGCAGGAAGTGCTGAGGGTCATGGCTCCCGCGACATTTTCTTCAGGCATGATGCAGATTAACGTCTACACAGATATGTTTTTCGCTTCCTCTATTGCCGGTGCTGCCGCTGCCTTTAACTATGCTAATCTTTTGGTGCAAACTCCCTTGGGCATTACCTCCAATGTGATTTTGCTGCCCCTATTACCTATGCTTGAATGGCACTGACGGAAGCTGTATCAAGCAGCCAATTTAGCTTTGAGCACTGAGCGCGGTTTCTGCATCCTAGGAAAAGGTTTGGGTCTGCGCTTAACCACTCTAGGTTCGACCCGGTTGGGACGCAACGGCACTAACAGATCGGGAATGACTTCTAGCAAAGATATGTAGATCTGTCGCCGATTTTTATCGGTGACCTGAGCCAAGAGGGGTCTGAACTGATTGAACTGTTGTCGAGTCCCCTGCAAGGAGATTCGTAGGGGTGATACCTGAGCGTGTTGGGCGGATTGCCACATCAAAGTTCGCAGCAAATTGTATGCAAGCATTTGCACCCAGATTTCCTTTTGCACCATCTCAGGGGTTTTCGCCAAAATCATCTCCATCTTCAACGTGGTTTGATCGGTGCTTGAGATTCACTTCCGTGGCTTGCCAGCGCAGTTGATAGAGGTGAGCGAGTTTAGCTTTGGGATAGCGTTTGGGGTCAACTAAAGTGGTGACCAGAATGATTTCTTGAGGACGAAAACCCGGCTGTTGGAGCAATAAATGGACTTCCCGCACTTCCATGCTTGCCGGTAATGCTTCAAAGTTTTCTGGAGGCATCGATTGAGGACATCGCTCAGGACGGTGCCATCGGACAATATGATCGCCGATGCCCAACTTCTTGCAAGACGCGAAAATCACAGTGACGAGCATGATGTTTCCGAAACACGGTGAGTCCAGCCCTGAAGGAGGGTCTCCCTCCGTAGGGGACTGGCGAACCCGAAGGGCATCGGCCTTGGTTGAACGCACTAACGCCAAATCCACATACGTGCCATAAGCAGAATCCGCCACGACGACATCATCCGGTTGCAGTTTGGCATACAGTTGCCGTGACAGTTCCCATTCACGCTTTGGTAAACCCTGCCATCGCAACCTCCAGAACCGCTCCCGTGGTTACACAAAACCACACCACCAGTTTGACCAACGGGAAGCCACACCCGGCCAATTGAATTGCTGTGTTGTGGGTAGCTTGTTTGGTTGGCAGGCGTATCACTCATCAGTATGGTGGTGCCCTTCGATTGCCTTCACCCGTCGCCCGCACCACCGTTGCTCTGGCTTCACCTGGGCTTGGAGGGTGTCGGCGGTTCGCTTCAACAGGGGTTTGAGCACTCTCAGGGGTAAGCGTTTGCGCGCTTTGCTATAGGCCCCGGTGTCGGCTGAGGGAACCACCTCTCCTGCGGTGGCTAACCAGGCGATGATTCGGCTGACGGCATTGCTTAAACTTTTGTCCGAGTCGAGGACTTGCGATATCCATGCCCACACCACCACGATGGGCGTGTACAACGTCTGGCGATAGCTGACCCCTTGCTCTTTAAGCACTTGTTGAATCACGGCTGACGGTAATACTTGCTCAAATGGCAGCGAAGCAGCTGTCCTGGAACTTCTGCTTGAGGATTGCGGCTCGATTCGGCAAACGTAGAGGCAGTATGTTTGGTCTCCAAGGCTCTGATTCTCTCATATCAGCCCTTGGAGACTTTTTCTAGCCTTTTATTTCAGTGCCATTCGGTTATAGGTGATGGTTTAGGGCTAAGCTACCAGGTCTTAGCTTAAATCTAAGTTATAATTAAATTAAAAGTGAAGTAGGTTGTATTTATGCACAGGGTTTCTAAAAATACTGTACTACTTGCACAGAAACACGCGTTAGAAACATTGATAAATAGTAAATCAATGGAAGGGGTAGTAAGCGCTTGCCAAACCACAACTTTTGTTGGGGGGGGGGAGACAGATAAAAGTCTTGAGGAGTCTAGAAAAAATACTCAGGATAAAGTCAATATTTTTTTAGAAAAGACGCAAAAATTAGCTGAAGATAATTCAATAAAGGCATTTTTAGAATGTGTATCAGCTCATGTAGATATGACTAATAGTCACATTGAGGCGGTCAATAAATTTCTTAGAAGGAAAAGACACGCCACAACAAAAGAAACGACTAATGACCATAATTAATTTAAAATAACCTAGTGATGGCACAGGTTGCAGCGATATCGCCATATTTATGTTTTCAGTCCCAGTAAGGGTTGCGATTACGCTCCTTACAGTTCGGTCTGGGGCGATTGCAACCGATGATCACTAGCTAGGGATTAAGCCGAGATATGATACCGTTGGCGAAATATTTCTTAACATCAGAATTAGTTCAAAGAGGCATCTGCCGAGCAATAAGTAAGTTATCTGGTCTATAAACGGACTCTTGCTATGTTGCCTCAACCCACCCCGGTTACTCCGATTCCAGAACTCACTGTCCGCGTTGCGCAGGCGGCCTTTCCCAAGGGGAACACCTTCATGCGTATGCGTGACACCCTAGGTACTATATTTACCGACCAGGACTTTGCAGAAGTATTCCCCCACCGCGGTCAACCAGCCCTGTCCCCCTGGCGACTCGCTCTGGTAAGCATTATGCAGTTTGTTGCCGGACTGTCCGACCGCCAAGCGGCTGAGGCTGTGCGTAGCCGGATTGACTGGAAATACGCACTCTCGTTGGAGTTAACTGGGGTAGAGCCGAGATACGTGCCAAATAGGACGCTATGTTAAGAAATTGTTGGGCGCAGTAGGTGATCGCCCTCAGCCACGCCCAAGAGATAAGAATTGGCGACAATTTAAAAACTTATACGACATACTTTTTCCGGTTTAAGGGAATACAACGGATGTTCAATCCGGGCATCCATGTTGCTTTTTGTCGTATAACTCATGTTCTACGAGATGAAAGAGCATTTTTTTAGTACATAAAAAACCCTTAAAAGGACTAAAAAGGGACTCAAGATACCTAGTTCAACATAATTTCTTAACCTTTCTTAATATCGTGTCCTATCTCGCGCGTATCTCGGCTTAACCCCCGTCAGGCGCGGGTCAAGGAGCAAGGCATTTCCAGAGGGTTTCCCCGCTGGACTCCCCCGAAAACAAACTCACCCTTCCAGGAAGTGAGTCTGAACTCCAGAAGGAGTTGCAACACAACCACTTTTAGGCCGTCATGCTTGGTCCGACTGCCCCTTCGGCATGAGACTTGTAAGGCTTGCGACAACTGCAACAAGCTCCTCTGGCTCAACCGGCTTGGCAATGTGCATCTGGTAGCCGGATAAAAGGGCACGTTTACGATCTGACGCTCTGGCGTAAGCGGTAAGAGCCACTGCTGGAATCATACCGCCTTGCGAAGGGCTAAGCTTCCTTACCTTACGGATCAACTCGTAGCCGTCCTCCAGTGGCATCCCAATGTCACTGACAAGGACGTGCGGCTGAGCACGTGAAAGCGCCTCAAGTGCCTCCTGTGCAGAGCCTGCGGTGGCTACTTGCGCGCGACATCTTTCAAGTACAAGCCTGATTAACTCACGGGCATCGAGCTCATCATCCACGACCAACACCTTCACACCGTCAAGCGCTAGTTCTTTATAGTCACCCGATGTGCTCATTGCACCGTGACTGTCAAACTCTTCCGGCTCAAACTCTTGGGGGTGAACCACCACAAGCGGCAGCGCGACAATGAACGTGGCACCTTTGCCCTCTCCGGCACTCTTAACCCGTACAGAGCCGCCGTGAAGTTCAGTAAGCTGCTTGACTATGGCAAGTCCCAACCCCAGTCCACCGTGATTGCGTGTGGTCGAGGCGTCAGCTTGCCGAAACCTGTCAAACACATACGGCAAAAACTCCGGCTTAATGCCTTGGCCGGTGTCAATCACACTGATTTCAACGTGCGAATGAACTCGCTCCAAAACGACTTGAATTCTCCCGCCCTTCGGGGTGAATTTGATGGCGTTGGACAGAAGATTCCAGGCTATCTGCTGTAAGCGTGCCGGGTCACCTGACACGCTCCCAGCCAAAGGATCTTGAACCGAGTGGAGACGAATACCCTTGGTCTCCGCTAACAAGCGGACGGTCTCAAGGGCAGCTTCAATTACAGACACCAGCTCAACGCGCTGCACATTGAGCCTGAGCTTCCCGGAGATAATACGGCTCATGTCTAAGAGATCGTCGATGAGTTGCCCCTGGACTCGGACATTACGTGAGATAATATCGAGTCCATGTGCCGTTTTTGCCGCGTCCATCTTGCCTTTGTGAAGGAGCTGCGACCAGCCGAGTATGGCATTAAGAGGTGTCCGAAGTTCGTGTGAGAGGGTGAGCAGAAACTCATCCTTAAGACGGCTCGTGCGTTCGGCTTCACTCCGTGCTGCGCGTTCGCTCTCTAAAAGCTCGTGCTTTTCTTCTACTAAACGCCTTTGTTCCGTTATGTCAGTATTCGTCCCGAACCACAGTAGGATTCGACCCTCGGCATCCTTGAACAGGTTGACTCTCGTAAGAAACCACCTAAACTCTCCCTGGGCGTTTCGGAGAGGGAATTCCATCTCAAAGGGTTGTCCGGTCAAAATAGATGCCTTCCAACGTTCAAGCACCAAGGGAAGCATCTCCGGGTCATGTACGCTCTGCCACCCCCATCCCTCCATTTGCTCTGGCGTGGTGCCAGTATACTCGTACCACCGTTCGTTATACCAAAATATCCAGCCGTCTGGATCAGCCATCCAGGCAAGCTGCGGGATGGAATTGGCAAGCTGCCGGAACTTCGCTTCGCTCTCCCGGAGCGCCGACTCAACCTCCTTCCGATCAGCGATGTCTATAATCACGCCGCTCATACGTATAGCTTCCCCGGCTTCGTTACAGTTTACCCAGCCCTGGGCCTCCATCCACCGGATAGAACCATCGGGGCGGACGAGACGGAATTCAGCGTGGTAGTCTGTTTTTCGTGCCACAGCCTCGTTAAGCGCTTGAAGCACCGACGAGCGCTCGTCAGGATGGATCGTGGTAAAAAACTCGGAACATAAGCCGCTCCTCGTACCGGGAGATAGGCCCATGACTTGAGCGGCGTTTCCAGATTGAATTACTTCGTTAGTCGGTAGGTTCCAATCCCATGCCACCATGTGGGCGGCTTCAAGGGCGAAGCGCAAACGCTCCTCCTTCTCCCTTAGTGCCGTTTCTGTGCGCTTTCGCTCAGTAATGTCGCGACCGACTCCATACATTACGCCTTCTTCCAGCACTGGATGAACGGCCCACTCAAGCCACTTGTAGTCGCCGTCTTTACATTGAAAACGATTCTCTAGTGAAGTTATGGGGGTGCCTGTCTTACACTTCTCCACGGCTTCAAGGGTTTGTGCGCGCTCGTCAGGGTGAATAAACTCCGTAAACGGTTTTGCCAGAAGCTCTTGAGTGGTACGTCCAAGCAGTTTTTCAAACGCAGGATTAACTCGTTTGAAGTAGCCGTCGGTTCCCAGAATGTAGAGCGAGTCAACCGAAAAGGTGAAGAAGCGTGCTTCGGGCATCATAGAGGCAGGAGTTTATTACCTACACGTTTACATAGCATTAAGAACGTTATGCTATGTAACCTAAAGCAAACAGCAACGAGAGAGAGATAGAAATTAAAGTAATGTTTTCATACTTTCCTGTTACTTCCTTTGCTCCAGTGAGGTCACAATTCAGATAATGCATTTGGGATTTTTGTCCTGTTGGCACTTGAGAATCGGCTCAATATTCCATTTTACCAGGTTGCGCCCCAAGACATTACTAGATTCATTTGACCTTCTCGGTCATAATTTCCTTTGACCTTCACAGCTTAAGAAATCTCTGGAACTGGTGTTGAGTCCCTACTTAGAAGAAGTGGGTCGCACTCGG
>QQTW01003442.1_pt1 | contig 11673 bp, 10 predicted proteins | sample 1904831 | NCBI WGS metagenome assembly QQTW01 (sample SAMN09435610, study PRJNA476489) | Subsurface metagenome, whole genome shotgun sequencing project. | reverse complement strand
TTCGGCTTGCCCCTCTACATTTTGGACAATCTTCCGGCATGGGTAAACAATCGTTGCGCCTGAAAAACAAACTCATCAACTCTATTAGACATTTGATTTAGCTTGGCTTGCGTCTGAACTTGCATTTGAGCCAATTGGTCTAACTGCAACTGAGTCCGTCCTGTGTTTCTGTCAGGCTGGAAATATCTCCTTCTATACGGTCTAACCTTTGTTCTGTAGTTATATTAATAAAACTGCTCTTTATATTTTAAATTTTTTGGGGAGTTTGAACTAGTCCTGACTCTAAAGTATTAAGATTTACTCACATTTGGCTTAAATATTAAGAATATATTTAAAATTCATTAATAACTGAATTTCTCGCTAAATTCGGTAATTAACTCACGGTTAACGTCAACAGGACTTACGCACTGAAAACCTGAAACCTCGATCCCCCCTAGCCCCCGATAAATTGGGGGGAATCTATAAAGCCCCCAATTTGGCGCTCTTGTTGGGGGATCTCTTCTGCGTAAGTCCTAGTCAATAACAAAACATCAAAGTGGTAAAAAAACTGTCAGAAAATAAACAAGATGTAACAAACTCTACTGAACTCAGGTAGAAAAACCGTTAACTTGATGAAAGGTACAGATGTAATTCAGGCTACATAAACAATGCGACTAGAGCAGTTGCAAGCTTTTCTGGCTATTGCTGATACGGGTAGTTTTCAGGGGGCAGCGCGAAAATGCGGTATAACCCAATCGACTATTAGCCGCCAAATTCAAGCGCTGGAATCCGACTTGGGGTTAGAACTGTTTCACCGTACAAATCAGGCAAAACTGACAGTTGCGGGCGAGCGGTTGATGCCGCGTGCGCGTAAAATTTGTCTTGAGTGGCAAAGCGCGACGCAGGAAATCTCTGACTTAATATCAGGAAAGCAGCCAGAACTATGTATTGCAGCAATTCACTCGCTGTGTGCCTATTATCTGCCACCTGTATTGCAGCGGTTTTGTCACGATTTCCCAGAAGTACAATTGCGGGTAACATCATTGGGAAGCGATCGCGCTCTCAAAGTCCTCAAAGATGGATTGGTGGATTTAGCAATTGTCATGAATAATCGGTTTTTGACTACCGGTCGGGAAATGGTTGTTGAAGTACTATATGATGAACCAATCGAACTTCTCACCGCAGTCAGTCACCCACTCGCCCAATATGAATCGGTTCCTTGGTCTGAGTTAATTCATTATCCCCAAGTCGTGTTTAAAGACGGTTACGGGATGCAACGATTGGTACAAGACCGATTTGAGCGACTGGAGGCAAGATTGCAAGCGGCTTTAGAAGTAAATACTCTCGATGCTTTTCGAGGAGTAGTGCGTCAAGGTGAACTTGTGGCATTGTTACCGCACTCCGCATTAGTCGAAGCACGTAACGACCCTACCCTTGCAGTTCGTTCGCTTACTAATCAAAACAGCATATTCTCCGAATGTTCGAGTTTGACTCGTCGGGTAGTGATGGTTACAACAGCTGACCGTCTCCAAATTCCCCCAATTCGACATTTCTGGCAACTAGTACGCGAAAATATCCCACCTAAGTCAGATTCGGTGCAGCGTTCTGCTAGCTAATTTTGTATGAATGAAAATGCTTTTTAAATATGAGCAATATATTTCGGGACTTACTGCGGAAAGTCGGCAGCGGTAATCATACGTCCGAAAATTTAACTCGTGCTGAAGCAGCTAGTGCCACCAGAATGATGTTACTTGGTGAAGCAACACCAGCGCAAATTGGTGCGTTTATGATTGCCCACCGTATCAGACGTCCTACAGGTGAAGAATTAGCGGGGATGTTGGATGCTTATGATGAGTTGGGACCGAAATTAGAACCAATCGCATTCGACCGACCAGTTATAGTTTTGGGAATACCCTACGATGGACGATCTCGTACCGCACCAATTAGCCCGATAACAGCGTTATTGCTTGCTGCTGCGGGGCAACCTGTGGTTATGCATGGAAGCGATCGCCAACCGACAAAATATGGTTTACCGCTGGTTGAAGTTTGGCAAGGACTAGGAGTTGATTGGACGCAAATCCGATTGGAAAAAGCCCAAAGCATATTTGAGCAAACAGGCATCGGTTTTGTTTATACATCTAAGCATTTTCCCTTAACTAATCGTATTTGGGAATACCGCGACCAACTTGGCAAGCGCCCGCCGTTTGCGACAATGGAGTTAATTTGGTGTCCATATGCTGGAGATGCCCATATTATAACTGGGTACGTTCACCCGCCTACCGAGGCAATGTTTCAAACAGCCTTGTCAATGCATAAAGTCAAACAATTTACAACCATTAAGGGATTGGAAGGTAGTTGTGATTTACCACGCGATCGCACGGCGATAATCGGGTTGGGTTCGGAAAACACTATCGAACGATTGCACTTAGTACCGCGTGAATACGGCTTTACCAGCCAAAATGTACCGTTAGAGACAACGGAAGCACTAATTGCCCAGATTCAAGCGACATTAGCAGGTAAACCAGGGGAAGTAACGCAAAGCGTACTCTGGAATGGAGGTTTTTATTTATGGCGGTGCGGCATTTGCGCGGATATGCACGCGGGTATTAGCAAAGCTGAAGAATTAATTACCAATGGAGCAGTTGCCCAGAAGATCCAAGAAATTTCCCGATTGGTAGCAGGGTCGCAAACCATGTATGAACGACCTCAAGTTGGCTTCGCTTGAGCTTGGGGTTTTTACATTCCCAAAGTCAATTTCAGATAAATTTACCCTGCATCGATACTCCCTACTCCCTACTCCCTCATTCCCCCCATGACTCACGTAACCGAATCAAAAATCTGTTGGGGGGTCAAGTTTAGCTGTGGGAAAGTAGGCGATACGATACGGTCAGTTCCTCTAAATGGTGTCATTTGATATTCACCATCTATTAACTCACACACAAAGATAGTAGGTTGTTTGGGATTACCGATAAATTTGCGTCCACCTAAAGCGGCATAGTCCACAATCCAGTATTCAGGAATGCCCATATTTTCATAGTCACGAAGTTTGTCGTAGTAATCGTCTTGCCAATTGGTACTAACTACTTCAACTATTAGTTTGACCGAAGTTGCATTTTGAATAATTGATTCAGTCTCCCACCGTGTCTCAATACCGATAGTTTCTTGATTCAAAATAATGATGTCCGGTTCGTACCCAGATTTATCGCGGAACGGTTTAACAACGGATTCTCTGGGGATAAACCAAATATCGGTTTTGCTAATCTCAGTAATGGTTGTAAGCAGCTTTCCAACAAGAGAACCTGTTAATCTTGAATGCTTCCCTCTAGGTTTAGGCATCTCAACAATTACCCCGTCATGTAATTCGTACCGTACTACTGAGTTTTCTGGATACCATTCGATAAATTCATCGAAGGTGTATATTTTTGGTTCGGTTTGTGTTTGGGCTTGGGTTTGGGTCATATTACCATTCTTTAACGCTATCAAACAACAGTTAAAATCAATCCTTCATGCGCTAATACAGCTTGCTCTAACACTGATTTCATCTTCGTTTGTACCCGATCGAGTAAATCATCATCATCATCGGGGTGGTGGTGCGAAATTACTAAGCGTTTTGCCGCACTCGCAGTTGCTAAATTAACCCCTGTTTGCCACTGTTCGTCAGCTTCAAGATGATTTCGCGGTGTCAACTCCGTATAAGTTGCATTTGCAATCAACAAATCGACATCTTGGGTAAACTCGATAATCCGCTTTTGTTCGGCTTCATCCGCACTCGGATTCAAATCAGTTACGTAAGCAACACTATAGCCTTGCCAATTAATTCGATAGCCAATCGACTTTTGAGTTTGATTTATCAATTCTGTAGTAATCGTCACATCATCAAGCGTTACTACCCCCCCAGGCATCAAATTTTTAAACTGCAACTCCGACTGCATTAACTGCAAGGGGTAGGGAAAATGCGGTTGAAGCATTTGGTCGTACAAACACTGTTTAATTGAAGCCCCATTGGAGGCAGCATTTCCGTAGATATGAAAGCAATTATTGGCAGTAAACGCAGGAGCAAAAAACGGAAAGCCCTGAATGCGATTTGATTGAGAATTCGTAAAAAATAAATAAGCTCTGAGTGGTTGTTGGTATTGTTGCCAAGTTTTACCCAAAATCCGCAAGCCAGTACCGCCATCAAAAATTAAGCGTTTGCCTGCAACGAACATCTCAACACAAGCAGTATTACCACCATAACCCTCTTGTTTGCTGCTTGGTGTGGGTATCAAACCCCGAACACCCCAGAATCGCACGGCAAATGTTGTTTGCTGCAAGTCGGTAGTTTGTGTTTCGGTTACGTAGCTTGGATTCGGCAACGGCTCAAAATTTGACATTTTCCTTAATATTTAAGTCTTACCGAGCAATTCATCGTAGCACCGTACTTCTTTAAGTCGGTTTTTTTCGTCTACGATGACAACCGTGGGAGAGTAGTTTTTTAACTCTTCCGCAGTCAACTGCCCGTAAGTCATTATAATCAAGCGATCGCCACAAATGCCTAGACGTGCCGCAGCTCCATTTAGCTCAATCGCTCCCGAATTCGCTGGTGCGGGAATAGCATAAGTAGTAAAACGCTCACCGTTGTTAATGTTTACCACCTGTACCTGCTCGAAGGGCAAGATACCAGCTTTTTGTAACAAAATTGTATCGATACTGATGCTACCAACGTAGTTAATATTTGCCGCAGTCAGGATACAGTTGTGAATTTTTGCTAAAAGGAGCGTGCGCTGCATGTTTGTTTAAAAGCTAGATGTGAACTACCTTGATTCTAGAAGCAGTTCAGGTAGTTGCTGAATCAGAATCGCGACCTTTTTCGCTACCAGCTTTAATACATTGTTCTACCAAAGGCTGAACTTTATCTACATCCTGCCAACCGCGAATTTCCGTCACCTTTTTTTCTAAGTTTTTGTAGCTGCGGAAAAACTCGGCTATTTCATCCAATCGGTGGGGTGCAATGTCTGCCAATGATTTAACGTTTTGGTAACGCGGGTCTTTATCGGGAACGCAAAGAATTTTTTCATCTCGATCTCCACCGTCAATCATCTCTAACATGCCAATTGGTCGTGCAGCAATGATACATCCTGGGAAGGTCGGCTCATCTATAATTACCATCCCATCCAAGGGGTCACCATCATCAGCTAGAGTATTCGGTACGAAACCATAATCATAAGGGTATTTGACCGATGAATAAAGTACTCGGTCTAAGGCAAAAGCCTGTAAATCCTTATCATACTCGTATTTATTTTTACTGCCGCCTGTAATTTCAATCAAGACGTTGATTATACCCGGTTTAGGCTGGGCTGGAATACGCGATAAGTCCACAAAAAAACTCCTGAAGCTCACAGTAAATACTAGGTCGCCTTTTTTAGCTCCCCGTGTAGAATTTTAAGATTAATTGCGTCCATTTGCTCAAATTCCTAGTCCGGAGTGGGGGAAGTAGGGGGAAAAATAGATCCCCGACAACGTCCGTGCGAAGTCGGGGATCTAGACATGCTCGATATTGCACGCTGTCGCGTTGGCGTAGCCAACATTATTAAAATCGAAATGCTACAGCAATCCGCGCATCATTCGTAAAAGCGGGAAATCCGCATCGGCTTTGTATATTGGCATACAGACAATTTAATATTTACTTTACATATTTTAATGATTGTCAATTTGTTTGTTTGTTTTCCTCATTGTTTTATCGCTTGAAGCAAAAATAACGCCCATTATTTTATAGCTAATCTTTTTCTCCTCGCAAGCTATAGGTAACAGGGTTTTGGTTGCTGCTTTCAATACCATTTGAAGAATAATGTCCAATTACAAACAAAGGTAATGTTAGCGTTAACATTGCGATAAAAGTACCCACTATGTCTGCCAAACGATGGGAATATGTTTCAGCATTGGCAGACTGGCTATTTGAATTCATAGAAAAACAAAACTCATGATTATCACTTTTCACGGACTTTCTTGAAGAAAGCCTTGCTACTATTTTAACTACTTTTTGACTGTATTACTATCGAATGTTTGGATTTAATGATTTTGACAACAATTTTTTTACACGTAAAGCTGTTGATATCGGATCGCAGCAGATGCTTGAGAGATGTATTTAATTATTTTCCTTTACAAACATGCTTAAGCGTACTATGTATTCAATAGCATACTATAATTGATTGATTTCGTTGCATCAGTATTTACATTTAAGTTATCTATATTATATTAATCCGGAAATTAGATATGTGCCCCAAGCAGTTTGAATCTTAGCGCTAAAATATTGTCTAGCAATGCTTTGGGCATAATTAGCTATTGGTTAACATGACTATTAAATACCGAATAATTACTGATACCATAATTAAACTGCTCTACTCTATTCAGTACTTTTACTCAAAAATAATTGCAACTTTGAGCCGCAACATCTTCGCGTGTTTTGTTGATATAAAGTTATACCGAATAAATACAGATATAATCGTATTTTCTATAATAATTAATTATACGTTAACCTAACTTCAGACGAGAATACCCTATGCTATATGACGTTTGCGTAACAATTAAACGAATTAAAGCTTGCGCTTCTTCAAAATGCATATTAACAAAACTTTATGTTTTTTGACAACTAACTAGTATCATTCTTAACTTTTCCAAGCAATATATCTCAAGACGGAAAATATATTTAGATATAGCTGTAGTCATTGTTAGGACAAGGAACGCGATTCGCGTAGCGATCCCTTCAGGAATCGCCCGCGTCGCAGTGTGAGTTATAGCGTTGCTATAGATTAAGTTGTTGGTTGTTAGTAAGTTAAGTTTTGTTTACGATTAAATAATCGGAAAACTAAACGCAGGTTAAAGCGTAATTTAACCAATGAAAAAAACCGCCTCTAAATTAGGGCGGTTTGGTTAAGCAATCGGAGGGTATTTAATCAGCTTACTCTGCCAAATTTAAAATTGTTGTAGCAAGGTTTGCACTTGTTAAGGCAAAAGACTTAATTTTGTAGTGCATCTTAGACGCTTCGCCTGCCATAAGCTTTCATCGGCTCTTTAATGAATCGAATGTAAAGATGTTTAAAGGTAGATTTAATAACGCGAGGCATACCAAAATCAATTGGCATGTATTTATCGGGTAAGCGCCAATCATCAATTTGCAAGATATCAGGACGTAGATACGGAAAATGAATATCTATTAGTTCTCCCACCATTCCCAACCGCATTGATGCTGCTACTGTTGGTACTTGTTCGGGTGCAACATTCAGTACCTCTACCATTGCCCTATCGAGGGCAAATACATCGGTGGATGCTGCTAAAACCCCAAGATGACGGGGTTCGCCACCACTAGGACCGTTACCTTCGTGCCCAATAATGCCATCAATTACAGTTAAATCGGGGTTAATGGCTCGTGCTGTTTCCACTAACATTTCTCCAAAGCGGTTAGCATCTTTCCCCGCTTCCATATGCCACCATGCTTTCATTTTGCCAGGTACGCAGCCAAACAGGTTTTTTGCACCCAAAGTTAATACTAATTGAACGTGCGATTTAACTTTGGGTAAATTTATGACTACATCAGCTTCCATTGCTTCTTTAGACAGCAACAGGTGGTTAAAACCTTGATTCACAGTTTCATAGCGTTTGCCGTGAAAGTCGATAATTGGTAATTTGAGTTCGTCTAAAATTGGTTGATAGCCGTTTGCTTGTGCAACAGCCTTGGCACTACCAAATGCCGGACTATCGCCCAAAAACGGCTTTCCACCAGCTTCAATAACCATTTTGGCAACAGCATACACCACTTCGGGACGGGTGGTACATTCAAATCCGGGACGTGCCCCTGTCAGCAAATTTGGTTTGAGCAAAACGCGATCGCCATCCTTAACAAATGCTGCCATCCCACCAAGAGGTTCGAGAAGCATTTCTATCGACTCGCGCAAGGTTTCGCGTTCGTAGGAAGTTGCACGGATTAAACTGACGGAGGATACCATTTTTGAATTAGGGAGTTAAGAGTTAGGAGTTAGGAGTTAGGAGTTAGGAGTTAGGAGTTAGGAGTTAGGAGTTAGGAGTTAGGAGTTAGGAGTTAGGAGTTCTTGTGCTGTTAATTTATCTTTTTCCCCCTTGTCCCCCTTGTCCCCCTTGTCCCCTACTCCCTACTCCCTACTCCCTACTCCCTACTCCCTACTCCCTACTCCCTACTCCCTAATTTATCGGTACAATAGTACTCATTTGTTCGAGGTTGAGAACTTCGGCGAGTTCGGCTTCGTTCATTAGTCCTTTTTCTAACACAATTTGCCGTAAAGATTTGCCTGTTTCTAAAGATTCTTTTGCTACCGCAGCAGCGTTGAGGTAGCCAATGTGAGTATTTAATGCGGTAACTAGTGCTAAACTACCTTCGGCATATGCCAAACATCGTTCTCGGTTTGCAGTAATATTTTTAATACATTTCTCGGTGAGTGCAGCGATAGTATTTCCGAGAATTTCGATGCTGTGAATTAGATTATAGGCAATCAGCGGCATCATTACATTGAGTTCCAATTGTCCGGCTTGTGCAGCCAATGCGATCGCACTATCATATGCCATTACCTGAAAGCATACCATCGATGTCATCTCAGCCATGACGGGGTTATATTTTCCCGGCATAATCGAGGAACCTGGTTGTACGGGTGGTAGTTGAATCTCTTTAAATCCGGTTTTTGGCCCTGAGTCCATTAACCTTAAATCGTGGGAGATTTTTACTAAGTCTTGGGCTAAATTGCGTAAAGCACCGGACACATTTACGAATGGTGCCATACTTTGCATTGCTGCCATGAGATGTGCGGCTGGCTGAAAAGGATAATTAAGCAATTCAGATAATACTTCTACCACGTTCGAGAGGTATTGAGGATGAGTGTTTAACCCCGTACCTGCTGCACTACCTCCCAATCCCAACACTATTAAATCTCCCGAAGCTGTATAAATTCGATTCTCATGTTCGCTTAAAATTTGTGCCCAAGCGCGGAAATTATCACCCAAGCGCACGGGTACGGCATCTTGGAGGTGGGTGCGGCCCGATTTGATGATATCTTGAAATTGGTCAGCTTTGGCTTCGAGGGATGCGATCGCATTTTCTAAGGCTGGGTGCAAAGTTTTTGATAGCGCTAACAATCCACCAATTCTAATCGCTGTGGGAATCACATCGTTGGTAGACTGTCCGTAGTTTACATGGTCGTTGGGATTTACCCGTTTGTAGTTGCCGAGTTCATCCCCAAGTATTTCTAAAGCACGGTTTGCTAAGACTTCGTTTACGTTCATGTGGTGCGAAGTTCCCGCACCAGCTTGATACACATCGACTACAAATTGGTCGCGGAATTTGCCAGCTAGGATTTCATCGGTAGCTTGAATAATTGCTTTGCTGATATCGTCGGGAATACAACCCAGTTTTCCATTGACGATTGCTGTCGCTTTTTTAATGTAAATACAGGCATCTACGTAAGTAGGTAAGGGTTTAATGCTGCTGATTGGGAAGTTTTCAATAGCACGAACTGTTTGAATGCCGTAGTAAACATTACTTGGTATTTGCTTTTCCCCCATCGAATCACTTTCGATGCGGAATTGGGAATTTTGGGTTTGAGACATGATTTATTGAGGTTTTGATGTTTGGTTTTATTTTCGGCTGTTTTTGTACTTGATGAGAAAGATAAAGCTATATTTAGTTATGCAATTTGGTGAAGCTGCAATTAGACGCACCTAAATTTGGGTTAACAACTGAATACCAAAACTCTATGTTATCAGAGAGTTTTACGCAAGATTCTAAGATAAAATATGGGTAGTATTTGGTCAGGGGTCGAAACTCAAACACTCGTAGAACATTATGTCAACCCTTACCTATGTCAAAGGACTTCCCACCCCGCTTGAAGAAATGACTCTACTTGGATTTACTGAGTTTGAGTTATTTCTTGAAGAGTTTGCACTCCTTTATAAAAATGCTGTTTGCGAGACTGTAGAGAAGTTATTATCTACTAGCAGTTTTAATAAGTCACAGTTCAATAGTCATTTACAAACTAAATATGGGATTAATAAACGCCACGCTAATGGTATAGTTTCCCATGCCAAGGGAAAATTAGATTCGGCTTCATCTTGTAGAAATCTTCATATAAAGCAGTTAGAAGGCAAATTGAAAAGTGCTGAAAATTGGTTAGCTAACCAACAGAAAAAACTAAAACTTGCTCAAAGATTCTACTCAAAAAATTGGATTAATTCTAAAACTGGTTGTAACTTTCCGATTAGTTGCGATTTGAAGACTAGAAAAAGTAATTGGCACTTAGTAAAATTTAATATTCACCATAAGAAAAGATATATTTACAAACTTTCACAAAAAATAAAACACATTAGAAATAAACCGATTCAAGTCAAAGTTTCAAATTCTGATATTTTGATTGTCGGATCTATTGATGAAAGTGTTGGAAATTCTACGTGCCAATGGGATGGGGATATTCTTCGGTTCCGAGTTCCTTACTGTTTGCAAGATCGATTTGGCAAGTACGTAGAAACCAGAATAGGTAATTTTGATCGAAATATTAATCGATTACCGTCAGATGGTGCGAAAACCTGGCATTTTTATAAAAAAGATAATAGATGGGTAGCTGCTATTCAATTCACTCCAGCCAAGGTTGAAAGAGCCTGCTTTCCATTAGAATATGGTGCAATAGGTATAGATTTAAATCCGACATCAATTGGTTGGGCATACGTCGATTATCAAGGTAATTTAAGCGCTAGTGGTACGATTCCATTACAGCCAGATTTACCCAATGGAAGACAACAAGGACAACTAGTAGACGTCTGTTTACAAATCGCAGTTTTAACTTCGACTTTTTCCTGCCCTGTTGTTTGTGAGGAATTAGATTTTAGTGCTAAAAAAGAACAGCCGACCTATAAAGACGCAGTAGATGGAATTCGCTTGGAAAATCCAATGAGCTACAACGAGATTGATGCAATGCTGAAAGCGGCTGCTTGATTGTCAAAATTGCTTGATTGGCAGCATGTTTTATCGCACTCAGTTTCAACACTGGGGTAGATTCTGCTTTCAAAAAAGCGTGTTGATTAATATGATTTTAGGTTGGAGACTTTGAGAAAGTTAATTTGTCGATAACAAGAGTGAAAATGAAATAGTTGTTTCCAACGCACCACGTTAATTGCGTTACTAAAAGTTAAAAAGTCAGTATCAGCAAATGTAGAAGATTTCACATAAATGAAGTACAACGTGCAAGCATAGATTGTCGTAGGGGCACGCTCGCTTTCGCCGTGCCCCTACGGTATTTCATGTAAATGCAAACTGAATAATCAATCAACTAATTAAAAAAATTCTCGCGTCCTGCTAAATCTCGAATATGAGCTTTAAATTAGATAACTTTGAAATCGGCGACTGCATAACGGGAAAAATTGTCAAGCTAGAACAAGATTGTGTTTTAGTTGACTTTTCTACTGGCGAGTTGGCTTGTGTTCCACTATCAGAATTATCATGCTTCGAGGTTGAAACTCCAGAGGAAATCCTACAATGCGGAGAAATTAGAGAGTTTTTAGTCGTCGGAAATTACGATGGAAAGACAAATATCTTCTTTTCCCATTGTTCGCCTGAAACACTGATGGAAGATAGCGATCGCTTGTATGAGGTAGCATTGTATGATGCTTTTAAGCAATGCGGTTATCCCGTAAGTAGGGAAA
>QQTW01003441.1_pt1 | contig 11676 bp, 13 predicted proteins | sample 1904831 | NCBI WGS metagenome assembly QQTW01 (sample SAMN09435610, study PRJNA476489) | Subsurface metagenome, whole genome shotgun sequencing project. | reverse complement strand
TATGTCTCCTTTTTCAACACCAAGAAGCTTGTCCCTTACGGATCATGTTCATCGCTTTGTAACCTCTCAATGTTCTTCGTGCCGTATTGAACGAGCCAAATCCCATGCCTGGATTGACCAACCGTTTTATAAATCGATGGTCTTGCTACACAATATTACAGCGGTTCTCAATTGGGTTGAATATAGCAACAGCAGTGAGTGAACCAACCAATAATGTCCTTAGTCGTCACCGCCGCGAGAGCATCCGTGATAGCTTGGTCTAGCTCTGCGTAAGTTCGGGTTGTGTTGCAAAAAGTTGCTGATGACAGAAAACTCCTTGGCAGGAGAAGTAACTATGCAACTACTCCAAAGATTTGGTTGATGAAGAGGACTTGTTCTTTGACGGCTCCTTTCTCTACGTTTTTAATTTGTCCTTTCCTCATCATGTTCATAGCCTCGTATCTCCTTATCGTTCGTCGTGCCGTGTTGAACGACGTAAATCCCATCCCAGGTTTGATCAATCGTTTTATTCCCCGATGGTCTTGCTCAACTATGTTGTTGAGATACTTCTTCTGCCTTAATTTCACTTGCTTGGGCAGCTCTTTTTTTGCTTTGAGTTCGTTAATAGCTTTCGGATAAGCCGCATTCTTATCCACAGTAATCACCCGTGGAGAGGAAGTGTGGAGTGTTCCCAACGTCTTGCGGAAAAAGCGTTTGGCTGCTGCAGCATCACGCTTGGCTGTTAACAAAAAATCTAAAGTGTTGCCAGCAGAATCAACGGTTCGATACAGATATTTGTCCTTGCCTTTGACTTTTATATATAGTCTCGTCTACTCGCCACGAGTCGTTGGTCGGGCGCAGGTATGGTCGGCAACGGAGGTCTAATTCTGGCCCATACTCCTGCACCCAACAAACACCGTTACGTGGTGTACGTCTAATCCCCGTTCGTTTACCATCTCTGCCACTTGGCCATACGACAGCGGATAACTGAGATACCAGCGGACGCAACGCAAGATGCTCTGGACCTGGTAATGACGCCACTTGAAGGGGTTGGACTTGGACATGGAGACGAGAGCGAATAGAGATAATCTCTCACCTTACCACCTGCTACTCCTGTTTTTGCAACACAACCAGAATTTTTCGAGGTCTTTTGCTTAAAGTTTCATATAACCCCATTCAGAGTAGTATGAACATAGCCGAATTAGACTCTTCTCGGCAGAAGATCAGCCGATATTATTTAGAGCCTGTTTCGCCAACGACGCCCTCTACTAACCAGTTAATTGAATTGAGGCGGGAATCCTGCAAGGAATACTTTGTACCTACAGGAATAACAACTTTACCCATGTTGTCCTTCAACTCTCCCTCAAAGATGGTCAAACTGCCATCTTTGAGTTGAGCATTTGCTTTTTCAACAGCTGCCTTGGCTTCGGCGCTTACAGCAGGACCATAGGCAGAAATCCTAGAAAATCCCTCCTTCATTGTCCCTTGGAGTACGCGAGGGATTTCTCCATTCATCAAGGTTTTGCCACTCTTAAATAATTCAGAGTAAGTGGAATAAATTTTTCCCCAGTCCCACTCAACTCCGGTTAAATATCCCTCAGGTGCAACACTAGCCTGGTCAATGTGATAGCCGCAGGAAAAAACTCCTCTCTGTTCTGCAGTTGTGATGACCACCTTTTGGTTATCAACTCGACTAATGATCACATCTGCATCCTGATCTACTAAACTATTCGTGGCTTCTGCCTCTTTAATGGGCAAAGACCAGTCTCCTGTGATAATAGTCTGAATTGTAGTGTCAGGTTTAACGCTACGTGCCCCTAAAGCAAAACTGTTCACCTCTTGCAAGACAAGCGGGATGGGTTTAGGGATAATAAATCCGAGTTTCCTTGTTCTAGACATGTAAGCAGCCACAATACCCGTAAGGTAGGCAGGTTCAATTAACGAGCTAAAGTAGGAACCCACATTTTTGGGATAGCTATCTTGCAGCGGATGGTTGGGGTGGAAAAGCTGGACGTCCGGATGTTCTTTAGCTATCTTGAGACTGTGTGGGTCAAAGTATCCCCAAGATGTTGGAAACAGGATCTTTGCTCCATCCTGCTCTATCATGTTCCGCATTGTTTCCTCTACGGCGGTTGTTTCAGGCACACTTGCTTCTTCAACAAGCTTGATCCAGAGAGATTCTTTAGCCATCTTGGCTGCTCCCTTTGCATGTGCCTGATTGTACCCATAGTCCTCTTTGGGACCCACAAAGATAAATCCAATAGTAATAGTTGGGTCAGCAGCCGGACTAGTGGCAGCTTGCTCTTTTTTCTCAGCAGATGTACAACCCGTCCAAAGCTGTGAAGTTGCTCCAAAGGCTCCCATAGAAAGGAGACTACGAACTACGGCACGACGATTCACCAAGAAACGACGCTGATTAACCACTTCCTAAACCTCTGCACAATATATTACTTGTAACTATGTGTTGCTCCCGACAAGTCGTTTAAGAGTTGTCCTCAATCACAAGTTTTAATTAGAACACCGTGTCGGCCTAACTTTTGTAATGCACAACACCTTTGTTTGTCATGAGGGCGCTAATGAAGAGGCAAGAAACTGGTGCGACGTTAGAATGCACGTTACTATACAAGCTTTAGTGAAGCCCTGCCCAATCGGGCTTTACACCAATGCACTTTGAGGAAAAAACAGGAGGAAGCCTTGACTATATCAACTTCTAAAATATCAACACCAATTAATTTTATCCTGGATATGCCTGCCGCCGGTAACCTAAACGTCCGGTGGATTCATGGTTCTGTTTCGCCGAAGCATAACACTGACCCAGACGTGCAGGTGCATGCGTATAACGAACACACGTATATTCTGCGGCAGAACATGGCAGTTCACTACGAGGCTCCCTTCATGTTCCTGCTATTTGGAAATGAGCGTGCCATGCTTCTAGATACTGGCGCAACGCGATCTCCCGATTTCTTTCCGCTCCGCCAGATCGTTGATGATTTGATCAATCAATGGTTAACTCAGTACCCGCGTCAGTCCTACGAACTAGTTATTGCCCATACTCACCTTCACCGAGACCACTTCGAGGGCGACTCCCAGTTTTTGGACCGACCCCACACTCAAAAGGTCGGTCGGAGCTTGGAAGAAACGATTGCATTCTATGGTTTCCAACATTGGCCTGCTGAAGTCGTGTCTTTTGATCTGGGTGGTCGCATTCTCCAGGTGATGGGAAGCCCTGGACATGAGGATGCAGAAGTTTCAATGTACGACCCCTACACCCAAATTCTGTTCACAGGCGATATTTTTTATCCCGGTCGGCTCTACGTGAGAGATTGGCAAGCGTTCAGAGGAAGCATTAAGCGATTGGTCGCGTTTACTGAAACTCACCCAATCACGTATATCCTTGGTTGTCATGTAGAGATGTCAATCTATCCCCAGCTTGACTATTTAATTCGTACAAACTACCAGCCCCATGAACGTCCCCCCCAGATGACAGTTGCACAACTTAAATCAGTGCTGAAAGCAATTGACCAGGTGGATGGCAAGCCAGGTGTTTATGTGTTTGATGATTACATTATCTACAACGGTATTCCAGAGCGATATTTCAGCTACGAAAATATGGACCCCAATGCAGAACCTGGCGCTGTTCTGTGAATTCTGTTGCTCATGAGTGGTATAAACATCCGGCGTTGCTGAAATTGTAATGCTCTAGGCTGGCAAGGGAACTGTTCGATGCTTCAAATAATGAAGCATCAACCGGAGCGAACATCTCAACGGACTTGGAGTAGCACAAGGTCTTGCGGTGCAACCGTGCTAAGTAGTGCCGCAAGCGGGTGTTCTCTCCCTCTACACGAGTCATGTATGTTTTGCTCACAATCTGGTCGCCCTCCTGGATGAACATGGGGTAGACTTTCCACCCATCGGTGACGTAGAAAAAGCAGTGCCAGCATTTGACAATCGACCATAACCGCTTGAATGTTGCCGCACTACGTCGCCGATAACCCACGCCAAAATTCCTGCTTGCTTGTGATTGACATAGGAAAGCAGAATACGCAAAAAATAGAAAATAAGCACTTAAATTTGAGGACAAGAATTAAGCGTTTAGTTCGTAAAACAATTTGCTTTTCCAAAACGATTACCATGCACGATATCGTGATTGGGCTGTTCATTAATCGCTACGAGTTTGGGCTATCAGTTTAATCCCTATCAACAGCTCTACAACATCTCCCCCGTTTGTTTACACACCTGATTCAACTTTCACGGAAAAACCAGAAGAACTCTTTATTCTTTGCTCAAGTAGGAAACGTGGGCTGAAACGATCTTCCATCCTTCAGGAAATCTATGCCACATTTGGCTTTGTCTTCCAAGATAGAAACTGTGGTCAATCATTCGCTGAAATTCAATAGTTATTGCCCCCACGTCTTCATTAAAGGTAACAACCTTTAAGTTAAATATTTTCCGCTTAACGTTATTTGGCGAACGAGACTGACGAAACGCTTTTATGTCATCGCTGCCATAAAGGTTCTCACTCACACCAAAACGCACAACTTCTGAGGAATCCCAGAACAGAGTAGTAAGTGTATCAATATCATTAGTGCAGAGGGCTGTTTCGTATTTGAGGTAGAGATCAGTTAATTCGGCGACAACAGCGGGATTATTGATTTGAACCATTTAAGTTTGTCTCAAAGTGCATGAGAAAACAATGAACATTATTGTAAAATCGGAGATGTTATCACACCTTTAGCTTCAAGCACAGCAGCAACGCGCAAAATTAGTGCCTCATTGTAAGGAGCAGCAACTAGCTGGACACCCAGTGGTAGGCCATTTGGGTGTTGAATTGGAATAGATAAGACTGGTAACCCAATGAATGACAATGGCTGAGTAAATAGCCCTAAATGAGGACGAACTAGAATCTCCTCGCCATCTAAAATCATCGTTTGTTGCCCGATCAACGGGGCTGGGCAAGGTGTAGTTGGAGCTAAAATTACATCCGTGTTGCCAAAGACTTCTCGGACGCGATCGCGATACCACCTCCGAAACCGTTGTGCTTGGATGTACCAGGTAGCTGGAATTAAAGCCCCTGCTAGAAAGCGATGCAAGGTAGCTGGATCGAAATCGTGGGGACGCGATCGCAAATTATCTAAATGCAAATTACTGCCCTCCGAGGCTGTGATGACATAGGCAGCAGCACGAGCTCGATGGGCTTCGGGTAGCGTGACGTACTCGGTTACATCCAAAACACGGGCAACTCGTTCCACCGCTTCTAGTACCTCAGGATAAGCACCTTTTGCAAAATAATCACCAGCGATGGCAATTCGTAGCCCCTCAATGCCTTCATCTAGTTGTGGCAAACACAATTTAGGACGGTCAGTACAAGCAGGATCGTCATCATCAAGTCCCTGAAGAACATCAAACGCCGTTGCAATATCACGTACTGAACGAGCAAAAGGTCCAACGTGATCGAAACTACTGGCAAACAAAACCGTTCCAGCGCGTGACAAACGCCCGTAAGTTGGCTTGAACCCAAACACACCACACAAGGCAGCTGGTACGCGAATCGAACCATTAGTATCGGAACCTAGCGTCAGAGGCACTAACCCAGCTGCAACCGCAGCAGCTGAAGCACCGGATGAGCCACCAGCAATGCGATTCAAGTCATGGGGATTATGAGTAGGGCCGTAATGACTGTTTTCGGTAACAAAGCCGTAAGCATATTCATCCATATTGAGAGCGCCGACTAACACTGCACCCGCTCGTTTTAGAGCGGCAACAGCTGTTGCATCACGGGTAGCTGGAGCGTTCTCGGCGTTGATTTTTGACCCTGCCAGAGTGGTCAAACCGGCAATATCGAATAAGTTTTTCACGGCAAAGGGGACACCAGCCAAAGGTCCAGGGTCAACTCCTCCTGCCAGATAGCGGTCAACTTGTTCGGCATCTGCCAAAGCCGTCTGTGCTGTTACACTAGTAAAACAATTAAGTTTCCTATCTTGCGCTTCAATTCGTTTTAGAGCAGCAGTAACAACTTCTAATGCGCTGATTTGACCTCCCCGAACAGCAGCGGCGGTAGTGACAGCATCAGCTCGATCTAAATCTAAGCTCATGGTTCAAAAATTGGTGCTGCTTCAATATTGTTTGCTAGAAAAAATTCACTTACTAGTTGCGAGTTCGCTCTAATTCTCTCCAAATTCTGCACTACACCAGATCGATGTTCGGGCTGAAGTTGTAAATCTAGCAATAAAGCCATTTGCTCAACATACTCAGCTAAATCAAGTATTTCTTCGTCCATATTATTCACAGCCACTTAACAAACCGCTTCTCCAGCACTATAAATATGCTGTACAGCGCTACCCCCATCACCGCTAGTGCTAGCAACGCTAAAAACGCTAGCGGCACATTGAAGTTAGAGCTTGCAGACAAAATTACGTAACCGATTCCACCATTGGAAGCAACCGTCTCCGCGATCACAGAGCCAATAAAAGCTTGGGAGATTGCCACTTTTAGGGACGCAAATAGGTAAGGCATCGTATGCGGTAAACCCACCTTTTGAAAGATCTCAAGCTGGGTAGCCCCAAGAGAGATCAACACATCCTGCATTTCTGTCTCCACTGTCGCCAAGCCAATGGCAACATTCACTGCAATAGGGAAAAACGCCAGTAGAAACGCTGTAATAATTGCAGGCACCGCACCAATACCAAACCAAATCGACATCAGCGGCACCAGTGCCACCTTCGGAATAGTGTTGAAGCCGATCAGTAGTGGATACAGTGTGAGGTTAGCCAGCTTAGAATAGCCAATGATGAAGCCCAACACCACCCCCAGCACGAGCGCGATCAAAAAGCCTACCATGGTTGTAAACAATGTAGTCCAGGCATTCTGAGCAACGGTTGTTCCCCACCGAGGGATCTCTGCTAGGATGGCAGAGGGTGCAGGCAAAATGAACTCCGGAACTCTAAACAGACGCACCGCAAGTTCCCACACCACAAACAGCAAAACCGTTGTAGCAATGGGCAGTCCATATTGGGCGTGTTGAGAATTCAACAATCCTTTAAAGCTAAGCTGCGGTTGTTTAAGTCTTTCAGTCAGAACCATACGAGTCTTCTCAATACCTGACGGCACATCTCTAGTTGAATTAATTACGTTGAATATGTCCTCGCAGCTCTGAATACATAAGATGAAAGTCTTCAGTGAAACACATGTCCAGCGTCCGGGGGCGGGGTAGATCCACATGCAGGATGTAGACAATTTTGCTCGGTCGAGGCCCCATTACATAGACTTTATCAGATAAGAAAATAGCTTCCCGCAGATCGTGGGTCACTAGCACACTAGTACACTGGGTCCGCTTCCAGAGACGCTGCAGCAGCTCCCACATCTCTTCTCGAGTAAAGGCGTCAAGAGCTGCAAAGGGTTCATCCAACAGCAAGATTTCAGGGTTATGAATTAGGGCTCGGCACAATGAAGCCCGCTGTCTCATGCCCCCTGAAAGCTGCCAAGGATAGTGTTTTTGAAAATCCACAAGCCCTACAGTAGACAATAAATCTTGAGCAGCGGCTAGGTAGCGAGCCCGTTGTCTCTTCAACTGGTGCTTGTGGGGAGGCACAATTTCCAGCGGCAGTAGCACGTTTTCGAGAGTATTTCTCCAAGGCAACAAAACCGGATTTTGAAATGCAATACCTACATTCTGTAAAGGTTTTATAATCGGTTCACCTCGGAAATAGACTGTCCCTTGCTTGACAGGATTAAGTCCAGAAATCATCTTGAGCAGAGACGTTTTTCCGCAACCGCTAGTTCCTACAATCGAGATAAATTCTGCATGGTCAATCTTAAAAGAAACCTGTTCAATCACCTGCATCGTATGGCCCGACATCATGTATTCCAGGCTAACATCTCGAAACTCTAGAACTGGAGACGTCTCAACCTGCGGTGCCATCGCGGGAGAAACATGCTTAAGCATAGACTGTACCTGAGTAGGGGACTGGAGAAATTAAGTCCAGAAATCATATATAATATATAGTCTGTGAAAAATTTCCATTTAGCTGTAAAAAAGGCTACAGAAAATCTGGAAATCTGGCAGATTTACACCTGAATAATCTTGTGATACACCATAGATTTAAAGCAACCTGTGAAACAGTTCATTTTGGGGGATTCTCTTCACAGCTACCCCCTGCCCTCACCGTTCATTCAGGCGATCGCATTACGGTAGAAACTTTTTCCGGTTTGCCAGTCTACCAACAGGCTCCAGAAGAGTTCCTACCCCCTGAATTTTTGCAGATTTGCCAGCACCTCCCGTCAGAGCGACGGATCTCCTCAGGTCCTCACTTACTTACAGGTCCCATTTATGTGCAAGAGGCCCGTCCCGGCGACGTGCTGGAGATTCGACTAGAGCAAATTACCCCCAGCCTACCAGTCGGCTTTACCCTGATTCGCCCCGGTGCAGGGGCTCTACCTCACCAGTTTAAGCAATCTACTCTCCGGTTCACGCCTATCGACTTGCAGGCTGGCACAGTCGAGTTTCCTCCAGGTAGCGGCATTAAGCTGCCGATTCAGCCGTTTTTTGGTATTTTAGGAGTCGCGACGGAGACTATTCGCAGTTCCATTCCCCCGGGCGATTACGGCGGCAACCTTGACAACCGTCTGCTACAGGCCCCTTGTCGGCTGTTTCTACCTGTCTTTGTACCAGGAGCGTTATTTTCGATTGGGGATGGACATAGCCTTCAGGGAGATGGGGAAGTCTGCCTCACCGCCCTCGAAACATCTATGAACGGCACGATTCAACTGTGGGTCCACACTCACCTGGACGGGTTACCGATGCCCCTAGCAGAGACGGCAACAGACTGGATCACTATGGGCTTTGGCGACACTTTGGATTCTGCCTTTGAGCAATCCCTCCAGCGCATGATCACCTTTTTACAACGGTTTGTGGGGTTAGCCGCTGAAGATGCTTACATACTGTGTAGCTTAGGAGTACATTTTCATATCACCCAGGCGGTAAATCTGCCTAGTAAAGGCGTCCATGCTTTACTCGCTAAGGCAATGCTAACAAATCCGGTGAACCTTTAATCAGTGACGCAAGGCGGCGGCGCATCACAATACCAGGTTTATCCGTAAACATGTGCTGTTCGGCTTGAATGTTGAGGGGCACATCATAGTCGGTGCTTTCTAAAATAGCTTTGTCTTCCAGGGTAACAGCTCGATCGAAAGCAACGATGTCGCTAGATTGAGCATCCGCTTCGCTGTCGTTACGAAGACAAAACTGTACAACCTGAATCGACTGGTCATCAATCGGCGTCGCTGCAGTGAAAATCAGATGAACTAAGCCATTGGGATAGGCAATTCTCAAAGTGCGGATAAAGGGCACAAACCAGTTACCTTCGCTAATTCTCACGGTGAGGTCATCGCCCATCTGCAAGTTGTGCTTCTGCAAATCAGAATTTTTGACGGGTAGCACGTAGGTCATCTTGAACCCGTCCTCCGTTTCTTCAAAGGAGGTGGGCGGAGGTGGCACCGGATCTTGCTGAATTCCAAAGGTGTTAGAGTGGACAAAGTGGGGGTGGGCATTGTCAAAGGAATTTTCCATTAGTCTCAATCACTGCGCAGCGCCAGACTTCGTAAAACTCGGGAATGAAGCGGAATTGAGGGGCGGAGGCTTCCGCGATGTTAGGAATATCGGCAATGGGGTCATCTAAGCATACCCAGACGTAGCCATAGCGTTGGGTGCAGCGAAATGCCTGTACTTTATATGTACGAGGAATGGGCTGATCGACTAGCTGGGGCACTCGAACACAATCTCCTGTTGAGTTGAAGCACCAGCCATGATACGGACACTGGATATAGCCTTGGTTAATCGTTCCCTGAGATAGCTTCGCAGAGCGGTGACAGCAGCGATCGCTAACTGCGGCAGGACATCCAGCATCATCCAACCAAAGAACCAAGTCTTGTCCTAACAACCTGAAGGATTTAGGACCTTCGCGCAGTTCGTTTATCAGTATAGCAGGATACCAAAAACGCTTGAAAACAGGATGCTGCGTGACCAACATATCGTCCCTTTATCTCCTCGCTGACTTTCCTAACATTGATTTAGGGGTGCAAGGTTTTGAGGGTTACACCCCTAATTTTACATTTCTAAACAAAAACTACTCCAATGGTGAACGCTTGGCAGCAGGGGGTACTTGCCGTTCTGCTAAAGGAGGCAGATAGCTGCCATCAAAGACCTCTTCAACGGCAGGAGTTTTGGCTAGGCCAAAACCTTTCACGGTTTGGTCAATGCTCAATTTCAATCGCTCAGGATCGACTGCCCCTAGACCATTACGCTCAACTTCTTCATTCACCAACAAGTTATCGAGGGCAATTTTCAGACGCAGTTTCTCGGCATCCCTTTCTATTAAACTATCTCCGGCTGCCAAGACGCTATCGAGCCCAGAGGACGGATCGCGTAAAGTATCCTGCAAACCGCGTAAGTAGGCCTTGAGAAAACCTCGAACGACTTCGGGTTTTTCTTTTAAGAAGGACTCTTTGACAAGGACAACATTGCCGTAGAAGTCGAGGCCATGGTCGGTGTAGTAAAAGACGTTGAGCTCGTCCTGAGTTTTGCCACCCTTAATCAGGGAGGGCAACATTGAATAAGTGAAACCGCTGATGGCATCAACGTTGCCTCGCAGCAAAAAGCTCTCCCGCAGTTTAGGCTCCATGGTGACCCACTCGACGGAATTAGCGTCTATTCCCGTCTCTTCAGCAAGAACGGACCAAAGTCGCCGAGGAGCGTCACCAGCAGGAGCTCCCAGCTTCTTGCCTTCCAAATCCTTAACTGATTTGATGCCGCTTTCCTTCAGGCTGATCAGAGCAAACGGTGCTTTGTTGTAAGGAGCGGCAGCGACAATCAGCTTCTGAGCGGGATTTTTCTGATTGAATTCAATCATGGAGTACATGTCACCGAAGCCCATGTCATATTGACCGGCGGCAATTTTGTTAGCTGTGTCGGCGGAACCATACCCCCGCTCAAACTGAACATTTATGCCTTCTTCAGCAAAATAGCCACGCTCTATAGCCAACGTTAGTGGAGCGTCTACACCTTGTAGCAGCCAGGACAGAGTAAATTTGACTGTAGTCAGAGATTCAGGCTTAGCTTCAGTAGTAGTTGCCTTAGCCTGTGTATCTGCTCCCACTGGCTTTTCTGGTGGGGTTTGGCAAGCCGTAATGAACAAGGCTGTGAGAGCTAGCGCACAGGCAGATAAATGCTTGGCGAAAAGATTTCTTTTCATAGCGCAATCAAGGACTATTGACTCCCTATTTTTAGGTAGCCCTATTTGGTTTATGGTTTAGCAGGAAAATTTTTTGGTCGCTAGGGGCTTTTGTTAAACTGACTTGAACGGAGATTTCAAAGGAATTAGGCTCAGACTCATATTACGGTCTCATGAGTTTGATCAAAAATGCTTAAGACTGAAAGCCTTGCCAAACGCGCGTTTCAGTCTTAACGACCATTTTTTTCTTTCTGCTAGACATCAGCCAATTAGGGGATTTGATACCCCTGAAAACTAGTTATCCGAGGTAAACATATATGATATATAATGCCTCTTTGACTAGAATACTGTAGCCTACGTTACTGCTGGTATTTGAGTAGGAGCATTGCAGTAGCATCACTGAAAAGAGTTTGCTATCCATGCAAATGTGATATTTTGATTGAGCTGTAACGTGAAAAGCTGGAATTCACAT
>QQTW01003440.1_pt1 | contig 11679 bp, 13 predicted proteins | sample 1904831 | NCBI WGS metagenome assembly QQTW01 (sample SAMN09435610, study PRJNA476489) | Subsurface metagenome, whole genome shotgun sequencing project. | reverse complement strand
AACTTCTCTATCCCGTAAGTTTTAATTATATTTAGAGAATTTAGCTGTTTGAGAATTTGATATTCTTGCTTAAAACGAGCAATTTGTTCAAGTCCTAGAAATTCGCCTTTTAAAACTTTAATTACAACTGGTTGGCGCTCCGAAATTTTATGAGCGCGATAAACAACTGTTCTATTGCTATCGTGTATAATTTCATCAAAAGTATAGTCAGTAAGAGCAACCTGCATAGTTTTTACTTAGCTTACAGTAGCAATTTTACTAGCCGTACTTGTAGATAACATAACAAATATGCTAGTAGCCGTCAGGGTAGCGCCTAGGGGTGCTACCCCAATCTTTTACCCTTTGGCTTGGCGACGACGCAACCATTGGAAAAATGGTATTATACTCAAGCCTAACAACGTACTTGGTTCTGGGACTGGTTCGGCTAGGCGATCGCGTACTCTAACAGCAATATCTGGATTATCGCTAAATACACCATCAACTCCCAAGTCAAAAAACTGTTCGTATTCTAACTCTGGATCTCCTTCGGGAACAAAGAAATCGCCGTAATCACTAGACAAGAAAAATTCTTCGCCACGGAACGTATAGGAATGCACTAGCAAACCCGCAGCATGAGCATCATCAATTAAGCTAGTAGGATCTTGCAAGACCGTATCAGCATCACTAATCAAACCATCACCGTTAAGATCATCGGGTTCGCCATCGCCATTGGAGTCTACAGTTTCACCAGGAACAATTAGCCGCTTCCAAGCACCAATACCATCTGCATATTCTGCAACTTCTGTCAAGCCCTCGGTTGTCAATAAATCACCGTAAGTGCGAAGTTTTCCACTAGCAACAAAATCGTAAGGTTGAACAGTGCGATCGTCATACAATTGTACTAACGATACATTTGTTAAAGTATTTAGATATTGTAAGTTTCCAACTTCAAAGGACTGCACAAACACCTTATCCTCAGCATCGTTTAACCCATTAGCCTTAAGAACCGTTACTAAAGGTTCTTCCAAAGATAAGCCAATGGAATCAAAGTAAGTAGGATGTTTTGTTTCTGGATAAATACCAACAGTGCGCCCGGTTTCTAAGCTTTTTTGTGCGGCTAAATCGATGACTTCTTGAAAAGTTGGGACTTGATATAATCCGTCATAGGTTGCAGAATCAGGACGAATATTAGGAATGCGCTCTTTAGCTTTTAAGGTCTTGAGTTCAGCTAAGGTAAAATCTTCTGTGAACCAGCCTGTAACAGCTACCCCATCAATTGTTTTAGTAATTTGGCGAGTTCTGAATTCGGCTCTACTAGCTACATCAGTAGTCCCAGAAATCTCATTTTCATGACGCGCTACCAATACGCCATCTTTAGTTGAAACCAAATCGGGTTCAATGTAATCAGCACCCATTTCAATTGCTAACTCGTAAGCGGCTAAAGTATGTTCAGGACGATAGGCGCTAGCACCCCGATGTCCAATCACAATAGGTTCTTCTCCGTTTAAAGTTGCAGCGATAACTTGACTTGCGCCCAAAAGTGTCAAAAATGTTGATGTTAGTATTGCTAAGTGGGAAAGCCGAACCATTTTCTAATCCTCAAAATTGATTTTTCATTTAGGACAAACAGGAGTGGTAGCAACTTAAGTATTATTACTGCCTGTATTCCTAAGAAAAATGTTTGTACACCGTAAATGTACTGAGCAAGGATTAAGAGTAAATTAATTGAAGTTTAAAGTTTAACAATGCAAATTAGGAATAAATTGCTTTTTGTATGAACCTAAACCGAAACAATCAAATAAAGATTATTTTTTCCCTGCTCATCGTTATCGCCATGGGCTTCTTTTTCAAGTTTTATGATGGATTTGGACGACAGTGGTTTAACAATAATGGAGCGGCGATATTCTATGAAATTTTTTGGTGCTTATTTGCATTTTTGTTTGTAAAAAGTCGTAAAGCAATCAGTCAGATCCCTCTATGGGTTTTTGTAATTACTTGTATGCTTGAATTTTTGCAGTTATGGCATCCACCAGGATTACAACAAATTAGAACTACCCTTGTAGGGCGTTGGCTAATTGGCTCTACCTTTTCGTGGTGGGACTTTCCACATTATATTGTAGGGTGTGTTTTAGGTTGGTTATGGTTGTGGCAATTAGATAAAAGCAATGCAAAAAAGTATTAAAGTTAAACCAAATTCTCAGCAACAAAAAGTTATCGAAGAAGCAGACGGTAGTCTAACTATAAGTTTGAAGTCGCCGCCAGTGGAAGGAAAGGCAAACGAAGAATTAACTAAACTATTAGCTAAAAGATTTAATGTGTCAAAGTCCAAAATTACGATTAAATTAGGTCTATCATCTCGCCAGAAGCTAGTAGTAATTGATACAGAAAATCAAAATTAGTTTTATTTCCGATTGATACTGATATGTAGCGGTTGAGATTCCACTCGTTTAATCCATGCTTGAATAGCAGGAAATCCCGTTAAATCAAAGTTGCCTTCATGAGCAACATGAGTGTAAGCAAATAAGCCAATGTCGGCAATAGTATACTGTTCGCCCACAAAGTAACTATATTGTTGTAAATGCTTTTCCATCACTGCAAGCGCAGCATAACCAGGGGCGCGTTTTTGTTCAATTGCTTCAATGTATTCTTCAGCTTTACCCAAATAAGTAATCCAGAATCGAGAAGTAGCTATAAAAGGTTCATGACTGTACTGCTCAAAAAATAACCATTGCAATACTTGAGCGCGTAAAAAAGGTTCTTGCGGTAAAAACTGAGTTCCTTGGCTAAGATAAAAAATAATAGCATTCGATTCAGCTAAAAATTGCCCGGATTTAGTTTCCAAAACTGGCACTCTACCATTAGAATTTTTAGCTAAAAACTCTGGAGTTCTACTTTCACCCTTAATAATATCCACTTCTATTTTTTCAAAGGGAATACTCAACTGAGTCAATAGAAGACGGATTTTGTAACAATTACCAGAAGGTAAAAAATTATACAGTTTTAACATATAACTTTAAGCAAATATTGAAATTGCACCGGAAAAATGCTGTTCGGCATTGAAGTAATTAGCTAGGGCTATTTCTACTACCTGCAACCCTACCACGATGTTTTGATTAATGTTTATGTAACTCAATTTTTAAAATATGCTGCTGAAAAATCACAATGTAGCGGTAAAAGCAAACTTCGATTTATCATTAAGTATATTACTTAAACAGTGAAACGAGGCGATGGAAGTAATGCTCGCGGGTCATTATCAAATCGTCGAATACCTTAGTTGTGGCGGATTTGGTCAGACCTATTTAGCTAGAGATTGTCATTTACCTGGTCATCCAATCTGCGTAGTCAAGCAACTTCAGCCTAAAGTTACCGACCCAGAAACATTAAAAATATCGAAACGCTTATTTGAGCGAGAGGCTCAAGTTTTATATCAGTTGAGCGGACACGAGCAAATTCCTCGCTTGCTTGCGCATTTTCAGCAAGAAAATGAGTTTTACTTAGTGCAAGAATTTATCGACGGGGAACCACTAGATCGAGAATTAAAAGCTGGGCATAAGTTAGACGAAACTGGTGCGATCGCTTTATTACATAGTATTTTACAGGTACTAGCTTTTGTCCACAGCCAGTCTGTGATTCATCGCGACATCAAACCTGCCAATTTAATTAGACGCAGCAAAGATAACAAAATTGTACTGATTGATTTTGGAGCCGTTAAAGAAGTAGCCACCAGAACAATTAACGTACACGAACAGACAAGTATAACTGTAGCTATAGGCTCTCCTGGCTATATGCCCAGCGAACAAAAAGCGTTGAAACCTCACTTTAGCAGCGATATCTATGCTGTAGGGATTGTTTGTATCCAAGCATTGACTGGCAAAAAACCTAAAGATTTATTAGAAGGCTCTTTAGAAAGCGAACTTAGTTGTGCCTTGTTTAGCAATGATATCCGCATTAGTCCAGAATTGGCAGCAGTTCTAGATCGCATGGTACGCTACGACTACCGCCAGCGCTACGAAAACGCCATAGTCGCCCTAGAAGCCATTAAGCCACTAATCGAGCGCCACAATTTAGCTAGTCCGCCCAAATCAACTACTGCGCCACAAATCCACACGAGCAAGCAAATAGCAACCGTAACGCAAAGCAACTACAGCGCCAGTAGTTCGACTAATTTTAAAAATTTATCTGGCGAATTAAAAAAACAATTAGAGCAGCTTTTGACTCGTACTATCGGCCCCATGGCCTCAATTTTGCTCAGACAAGCACTACAACAAGCAACAACGCAGCAAGAGTTTGTAGAGCTATTGTTATTTCATATACCAGAGCAAGAAAATGTGCAGTTTCGACAACAAATCAGTCTTTTGCTCAAAAGTCTGCCTAACCAGCCATCAAAAATTTTTTCAGAGGCGGCAACAAAAACTACTCTCCCTCCCATCTCTGCTAGTCAAGCTAGTTTGGAGCTTGATGCTAATTTTATTAACATCTGTGAGGCAGAAATAGCAAAAATTATTGGCCCGATTGCTTCATTGATCGTGCAGAGAAGTTTAAAACGTCAACCAAATATGTCTCGCGCCCAGTTTGTTGAGGCTTTAGCAGAGCATTTGCCTAATGCCCAGTCGAGACAAGCATTTCGCCAACTTTTTAAGTAAAAGTTACGAGCTTTTTATTCTCGCTCTAGCATATTCATCGCCATAACTAAGCTAGTTTTTAGGCGATTAAAGGCCGCCGCCAATTTGCCAATTTCGTCATTTGTAACCCGCTCAAACTCTACCTGCATATTGCCTAAGCTCACTTCGTTTGCTACTTTTGCCATCTGATTGAGGGGGCGGATTACGGTGTATTTGAGCAAAAGGTTGACTAATAAAAAGATTGAAGCAAAAGCTGTTGCAATAATTCCCATTAATAGGAAAAAGTCATGTTGGGTGCTACTAGCTACAAGGCTGGCGGGGATAGAAATTATTTGAGCGCCTACAATATCGTTCAATTTCCAACCAAAACCATTAGCACTACCGTAGGTTGTTATTAGGCTTTTAGGAGCCGCTTCGGGGGTGCTATGACAACGCAGACAGCTTTCTTCGGCGATCGCAATGGGCCTTGCAATATAAAATAATTCTCCTGCTGGAGAGGAGCGATAACCAGTCATTTCTTTGCGGGTCGAATTAGTTTGAAAATTTTTAACTAATTCTGTTTCAAAACCATCAGCTTTATCGCGCAAGTTAGTCGGATTGAGAGTTGCTTCTTTATAGAAAAAGTTATCGTATTCCGGGTTTTTCCGTAAGTCCTCAAAAACTTCCCGCGCTGAATATCCCGGAACCGTTTGAGGTAAAAATTCGCTTTCTGTTTCCAATCGGGGCGTTAATTCGGGCGCAACTTGGTTGAGAGTGTACTGGCGGACAGATAACATTGTTTGGAGTAACAGCGTAGCGTTGGCGCTTACCTGCTGCTCGGTATTACGACTTAAAATAGCTGAAAAAGCTACGCCGCTAACCACAACGGCGATCGCAAACACTGTCATCAACAATATATTGAATTTTTGGCTGAGTTGAAAGTTTTTAAGCATTACTACTTAAACTAAGCTGGGATCGGATACTTTGAGCGGTATATCTTTTCATACCGGGATATACATCATTTTAGCCAGTAAAAGGAGAAAGTAGGAAAATGTATCAGTTTCAGTAGTCTAAATCGCTTAAATTTATACAAGAAAGCTCCAATAATTGCGATCGCTGAGCTTAAAAAGCTCTATTCCCTTTTTACATTTAGCTAGGTATGACTTCACGCCGTTTGTTTTTAACTCAAATTATCCTGTTACTAGCTGGTTGTAAGCAGTTTAGTTCTAAGCCCGAACAGTTGGGTAGATTAATTATTGGCGTAGTTGCTTACGGAGAAGGAGTGCGCTCCGTTGAGCAATACCAAAGTTTTATTGATTATCTCCAAAGTCAAACCCAAGCAATAATTGAATTAGAACCTGTATATAACGAAGTTAAAGCAGTAGAGCAAGTTCAAAATCGCGCTTGGTCTTTAGTATTTGCACCCCCTGGATTAGCAGCGATCGCAACTCAAGTTCAGTATTTGCCTTTATTTTCACTGCAAGGAGTTAATAATCGCCGTTCGGTTTTGGTGGTTTTAAAAGCTAGTAAAATAAAAAAATTAACCGATCTAAATGGTAAAACTGTGGCATTAGGACAACCAGGTTCTGTAACTGGCTATTATTTGCCGTTATACAATCTGTACGGTATTACTCTAGCTAAAGTCCAAATTGCCCCTACCCCCAAAACGATCTTAGAATTGATTGCCAATGGTGAGGTAGAAGCGGGAGCTTTGTCTAAAGATGAATTTGATCGCTATCGCTCTGAATTTCTACCGATAGAATTAAAAATTTTACACGCTAGCCAAAGCATTCCATCGGGATCTGTGTTAATCAGTCCCGATATTGAGCGCAATCAGCAAAATTCTATCCAGCAAGCGATGAATCAAGCCGTACCAGAAATAGCGCAGCAAGCCGGGTATATTCCCAATACTCAACCTCCTAACTACAAGGATCTAGTTGTTTTTATTGAGAAAGTTAAGCCGATTGAAGCGCATATTCACGAACAACCTGCACCTTTGTATCAGATAGGAAAAGAAAAATTGCCAGCAATCCCCAAAAAATAATCTAACAAATGCGTTATCGCCTTTGTTCTAGTTGCTGCGCAAACAACCCAGATTGTACGTTTGATATGAAAAACTCCTGACAAATTGCTCATGTTTAAACTATTTTATTGAAGCAGCCCACTGTCAAAATAGAAGCATGACCATTGATTCAAATTCCTCTTTACCTAACTCAGAACCGCCAAGGGAAGATCGTAATAGTAACGATTTGGGCATTAGTACCGCAGATTTGGCAACCCAACAAGCAATGGCTGCGTTGTCATCTTTGCAATCACCGCAGAACTTAGCCGCCTTATCTCAATCTCGTTCTACTAACCAAGACTGGGGAAAATTTCGCACAGGTAGCCCAAGGGCGATAATTGTAACTTTAATTGCGATTACTTTAGTAATTATTGGTGTAGCTGTAAATAACTTTCTCATTGGGATTGGGGGAACACTACTGGCTTTGCTACTGTCGGGCGCAGTAATTTTTCCTTGGCTGCAAGCGGTAATTAGTGAAATGGTATCGCCCCAAGAGCGGTCTTTATTTGTGGCTTTTTTGGGAGCCACCGCCGCGATTGTAGGTTTATTTAACTTCACAGGACTCAACAACCAACTTTATACTTGGGGCGAACAAATTAACTGGGATGCTTTTGGAACACTAGCTGAATGGTTCGGTGCTTTGGGACAAATTTTAATTGCGGTAATAGCAGTTTATGTAGCTTGGCGACAGTACGTTATATCTAAAGACTTGACTATTCAGCAAAATTTGCTCACCGTCCAACAAAACCTAATTACTCAGCAGCAAACCATTGATGCTTATTTTCAAGGTGTATCTGACTTAGTATTAGACGAGCAAGGGTTATTGGAAGATTGGCCTCAAGAAAGAGCGATCGCTGAAGGACGTACCGCAGCTATATTTAGCAGTGTTGATGGCAGTGGGAAAGCCAAAATCATCCGGTTTTTATCTCGTTCTAAGTTGCTTACACCGTTGCAGCGCGATTCACGTTTAGGTAGAGCTATTTTGAATGGCAATGGTGGTTACGCTGAAGATCGCCTTTACGGAGTGCGGGTAATTGATTTAGGCGTAATGCTGGCGGGGGCGGATCTTTCTAACACAGATTTGCGTTGGACAGACCTAAGCGAAGCTAATTTAGTTCGCGCTAACTTGAGTAAATGCGATTTGGTCAAAACTAATCTAGCTCGGACTATTTTATATGATGCTAAGTTGATGGGAGCGGATTTTAAAGGGACTCGTTTATTTTACGGTACGGCAGAAGTAGCTAGTCCCCGCAGTCGCACTCAACCCCCTAATTACCAAACCGGAGAGTATACTGGGGCGGTAGTTGAAAATGCCGATTTTAGCGATGTCCAAAGGATGTCTGAGTCGGTGCGTTATTACTGCTGTGCGTGGGGTGGAGAACAAACTAGAGCAACAATTCCTGGTGGATGCGAAGGTATTGCCAGTAAGTTATAAAAATGAAAACAGGTATTTTACTACTGGCAATTATTTGTATTGTGGCTACGGGTGGAGCAATTTATCTACTTGGGGGTATAGAAAGCATCCAAATTCAAGCTTGGTTAGATGCCGGAGGTATTTGGTCGCCAATTATTTATATTGTGATGTATGTAATAGCAACGGTATTAGTTCTACCTTCAACGGTACTTAATCTCACTGGGGGAGCCGTTTTTGGAGCTTTATGGGGGACTTTGTGGACTAGCTTGGCGGCAATTATCGCGGCAATTGTAGCTTTTACTTTTACTCGCACGGTGGGTAGGGAAACTGTAGCCAAAAGACTTTCTGGACGTTGGCAAGCTATGGATGTAGAAGTGCGCCAGGGCGGGCTATTTTATATGTTTGCCATCAGATTAGTGCCAATTATGCCCTACGGTTTAGTCAATTTTGCGGCGGGGTTAACCTCAATTAGCTTTAAAGATTATATTCTGGGAACAACTATTGGTACAGTTCCTAGTGTTTTACCGTTTGTACTCTTGGGTAGTTCGGGGTTAAAGGCATTGAATACGGGGGATATCTTACCTTTAATTGGAGCGTTAGCACTTACAGGTATTCTGGTGGGAGGTTCTACGTGGTATCGTCGTCGCACTTTACGTAAATAAAGCAGCAAAAGCTTTGCATAAATCAGAAAACCTTAGTAACCAAGACTGGAAAGAACGCTAAACTATGTCTCCTAAATATTCTTTTATTATTCCAATTTATAACGAAGAAGAAACGATCGCGGAAATGTATCGCCGCATGAATGCGGTTATGGATCGGATGGATGGGGACGTAGAATTAATTTTAATTAATGATGGTAGCCGCGATCGCTCTTTGCATCTACTACGAGATTTGCACGATCGAGATTCTCGCGTTTGCTATCTAAGTTTGGCGCGTAATTTTGGACATCAAATTGCCGTAACTGCGGGGCTAAACTTTTCTAGGGGTCAAATCGTAGTTATTTTGGATGCAGACTTACAAGATCCCCCGGAACTTATTCCCGATATGGTAGAAAAGTGGCGACAAGGTTATCAAGTAGTTTACGCTCAACGTACCCAACGCCGTCAAGAAAGCTGGTTTAAACGGTTTACAGCTTACACTTTCTATCGATTACTCAAACAACTTGCGGATGTAGATATTCCCACAGATACAGGGGATTTTTGTTTGTTGGATCGAAAAGTTGTAGAAGTGCTAAATGCAATGCCAGAGCGCAACCGTTATATTAGAGGATTGCGATCGTGGATTGGTTTTCGCCAAACTGCAATACGATTCGAGCGCGAGGCTCGGTTTGCGGGGGAAGTTAAGTACACTTTCCGTAAGTCTTTAGCTTTAGCAATCAATGGTTTAGTATCTTTTTCTACAGTGCCTTTACGAATTTCTACTTATGTAGGATTGTTGGCGGCGATCGCATCTATTTTAATGGCTTTATTAGTTTTATATTGGCGGATTTTTGTACCCAATTCGCCGTTAACTGGGTTCGCAATGATTTTGATGGCAACATTTTTTCTTGGTGCAGTGCAGCTAGTTTCTATTGGGATTTTGGGTGAATATATTGGACGGATTTATGAAGAAGTCAAGGGTAGACCTTTGTACACCTTAGCGGAAGTTGGCGGCTTTGTTCGTCAGCAAACTAAAGTTTAATGCGGTCGCATTTTTGAGTAAATAAGCTTGGAAAGCAGTTAAATTAAGGATAATGGGGAGATTATTGGGAAAGTGCGATCGCTAATTTTTCAAAAATTTAGCTAAGAATATAGTAAAGTAACTGATGCGATCGCAAAAAAATTTCTAATAAGTATGAAGCTTCCTAATCCAGAGCTTGCTATCATCGATAGGAAAAAGCTCTCAGATTATTGCTTAAATCCTGAGCATCCAGATGGTCAGCATAAAGCCCGTGTATTCAAAGCTGCATTAGGAATAAGTTTAGAAAACGTTGAGGAATTAAGATCAGCACTACTTGAAGCAATACAAGTTAATGAAGCAATTATTAATAAGTCAAATCAATATGGTCAAAAATATGTAGTTGATTTTACAATGGTTAGAGCGCAGCAGCAAGCCACAATTCATAGTGTATGGATTGTTAAACATAGTGAAGTTTTTGCCCGATTAGTTACTTGTTATATTCTCTAAAATTGAAAGGGTTGAAATATGAATCAAAAAATTAAGTTGCTGGATGTAGTTGCCTTGCTTGAAAATGTACCAGAAGTAGGCTTATATCAAGGTCAAGTTGGCACTATAGTTGAAGAATACGAGCCGGAAGTCTTTGAAGTTGAGTTTAGCGATACTAGCGGTCGTGCTTATGCAATAGAAACGTTAAATGCTAATCAGTTAATGGTTCTGCATCATTGTCCAATTTTAGTAAGTTAAATGCTAGGTAAGTAGCGTGTTTCTGTAGAGAGGCGATCGCACCTTAGAGATAAAAAGCCTGGAAACGCCGTTAAACTAAGGATAATGGCGAAATTATTTGGAAAGTGCGATCGCATTTTTTACAAATGGGCAACTATTAACTTCCAACAACTATTTAATAACTAAAGTATCTATGAAAAGTACAAAATTTACATACTACAATGTCTAGTAACAAAATTAGAGTTGCTAGAGATAAAGCTGCTTTAGTACAAGCGCTAGTAAATATAAATGAAAAAACTTCACCTTTTCAAACTTATGTAGAAGTGATGGTATTTGCCGCAGCAATAGGCGCGAAACGTAAGAAAAAAGTACCTCTTGGGGAAATTTCTAAAAGAGAACCGGGACCTATTGAGCAAGAGTATTTTGTAACAAAAGGATACGATACATTAATCAAACTACTAGCAATAGCCGAAATAAAAAATGTAGATATACTCTCTCTAAATAATGAAGAATATGATGATAAACGCACCCAAATTTTTGAAGAATATGCTAACGGTGGGTTAGAAATTTTGCAAGAAGAATTACGGGGAGCCGTAGATTATTCAGACCGTCTCTTGTTATTCTTAAGTTTTGAACGCTTCAATTGCGAAGATAGTGGAGGTGAATTTGACTTAACTAGATTTTTGTCATAATTAAAATATTTCAACATTAATATTCTGATACCCACTCTAGTTTTTCTTTAGCTCTTTTTACTGCGTCTGTTACTGCATTTGGCGTGGTAGTCAATTTGTAAGGCTTGTTTGGATTTTTGGGTTTGGGGTCTATTCTAATTAAATTATTTTGCCAAAGTAAATTGTCTCTTGACCAGTCAATTTCGGCTAATTGTGAAATTTTAGCACGATTGAAATAATTACTGCTTTGAGAGTAAGTGGAATGTAACAATCTGCCCAAAACCTCTAGTCCAACACTTACGCCCAATAGACAATCTTCTTTAAATGCAATCACGTTATCGACTGTTAGTTGCTCATTCTTTGTATTGGCAATATATTGTGTACTATTACATTCTGAGAAAAACTGGTTAAGACAGCTATATAAGGCTTCAGATGTTTCCTTAACATCGTAATTTTGAAGGTCGTCACTGGGATCCCCAGTAAGAATACAACTTACAAATCGTGCTATGTAATTAGTAGTATAAATTAATTTTTGTTTTGGTGAAGGAGATGCTTTGATCTTTTCTGTTT
>QQTW01003439.1_pt1 | contig 11681 bp, 15 predicted proteins | sample 1904831 | NCBI WGS metagenome assembly QQTW01 (sample SAMN09435610, study PRJNA476489) | Subsurface metagenome, whole genome shotgun sequencing project. | reverse complement strand
GTAACGTACATCTCTGCGTCAAAGGAGCCTGCTTTAAGCAGTATCATAGTCAATAATAACCCAAATAACTGCTTGCTGTTGCTTTCTACTCAATTTTGGTAGTGCCAAGATATTTTGGCGCTAAAAAGGCACATTTAATCGACGGCGCATGGGATACCACGCAAAGATGACGATTGTCACCCTGATTCTTTGGGGAAGGGACAAGTCCTGGCTTTCAAATACTTGAGCATGAAAACGACGCGGTTGTGGATATATTCGTTTGAGCTCACAGCAGTGACACTGATGCAGAGATGACCTGTTCTAAGCCGAGTCATGGTAGATCCATAATCCGAATCCACAACGTCAGCAGCCGTTCGACTCTAACGCCGTCAGGGTGACACGAAGGAAATTTTATTCCCGGGCTCTAGAGCAATGCTGCTTGTCGATAATCAGCATGGGCCAGAGCCACAATCCAGCAATACCGTGCTTGAACGAGCACCACTTCCATTACCAAGCATTACCGCACCAGAGCAGGACAACTACCAGCCAATCCGCCACGGACCAGCTTTTCGCCTAATATACCTTCCCTTCTATCGAATAGAATTTAGCTAAATTATCTGGCAGCAGAAAACTCCATCATCATGACTACCAACTCCAGTCATGAAAGCCGGTGGAACTTTTGTCTTCATATGATGAACGAGCATAGGGGAGGCCGAATTTCCCGCCTCTCTCTGGTCGCCCTAATCCATAACCGTGTTGCCAGACTGGCAACTGCGAACGACTGCAACGGCTGCGGGTGCCAGCGTTGTTCGGACCACGTTACTGCATCACCGGGTTAGTCCGCTGGGAACCCCCGCACAAGAGAGAGTAAGAAGAAGGATACAAGAAAGGGTGGAAGAAAACCTGGAAGGAACAACGGTCGAGGAGACCGGCGAAAAGGGGGCTCAGGTCGGGAAGGATGCGTCGGAACTGTACCCTAAAAGTCAAGGGGATGCAGGGCTTGTAAACCCCAGCTGGTGGGTCTAGTCTGATCAAGAAGATAGTGAAGGATATAAGCCTAAGATCTGTTTCAAACGTATAAGTCTTAGGATAAAATATCGATCTGCTATTGCCTCACCTCTATGACAGGCCAAGTATCTATTAAACAGCACAAGATTATATTCCGCCGAAAGCTAACGAAGACGCCAATTCTCAATAGTGTCAAACTCAAAAGTGACAAAACTACCCAGTACACCCGTCTCAGTTGCAGCTACTGGCATTTGAGTAAAAGTGACGAATTGCCCAAAGCAGTAACACCGTAACTACCGCCCACGGAATCCGAGATTCATCCGAAGTAACCCCCTGACCCTTGAACTTCAACATCCTTGCTCGAAGACTCTCACCAAACCTAATCTTTTTCTTTTACTACCAGGTCTACCTACCTCATCACATCAAGATCCACCAGCCCAATACGCGCAAAATAAACGATCAATTATGCTTACTGTTCAAGGTCATTCGCATAGCTCGCAAGGGTTTTTAGTGCGCATCACGCCTTTTTTTTTGAGCCAATATGGAAAGGACGCAATATGGACTTACTTGAATTGGAAGGTGCTGAGATGTGTTGACAGTCAGCTCATGTGGTATAGGTGAAAGCATCATATAGTTATTTTTATGCTGGTCAAGCAGGTACAAGTGTGCACCTGTCGTGCAACCTCCTTGCTAACTGCTTTGTCGTGCTCGCTCTCCTTATCAAGTCTGCAATAGAAGATAGCCTGCCAATTGTTCGAGCATATCTCTGGGTACTTTGAATAGCAGATACTAAGGCTTCGTCTCAATGTGATCTAGCATTAGCTGGAATGTCATTCACCTCCGTATATACTACGTCTGGCAAAAAGAGAACCAAAGAGAAAAAAAGCATCGAAGCAAAAAAAGCAAAACCTTGAACCTGAGCCGTCTATAGTAGACAGGTCAGGATCAGGAGAAACCACGGGAGGTTTTTTGCGTATACGCCGGAGGAGGAGGAGGAGGACTGGTATCTGGCTTCGGGGGGTATGTGCCAGCGTAACAGTTGTCGAGCAGAGGAGGATTCGAACTGTCGGACCTTTGGGAGGGACTGTCGATTTCGTGGCGAGGTAATGGGGTTTTAAGCCACTACACCACTGTGCCAAAGGTTATTGGTTATTGCTGCCGAACACTCGGTTATAAACTCTAAATTCAAACACCAGGCCAGCGCAACTTGCTGTGCGCTTATGTGGATGCAGAAGACATGATCAATCCTAAGCAAGGAAGACTGGTTCAATTTTTTACCTATGAGGTCTAGCTTTATCCCGTGGATAGAGTCCTAGTCCTCTACATCCTACTCTGTCGTCGAATATACAACCAGCGAGCTTGAAAAGGTGGACTACTCAGGACGAGAAGGAGCAAGAGTTTATTTGCATTGGAGCTAGAGACAAGAAGTCTGCCGTCATGTTACCATATACTACAAACGACTATCACCAGGACCGGCCTACTCACGTCCGCGCTGGACGCGCTCACCTGTGATGTTCAACGCTACCATTTCCGACTTGATAGCTTCCACCAAGTCCTTGGCCGACCTGTATCGATGATCCCAGCATCCCTTGATTATCTCCCCGCCGTTCAACTGAGAAACGTCTGGAAATTCCCCTACGGTAAAAAACTCGTTCACTACAGTCTTATAAGCTCTTTTGTCCTGCACAGTCACAGGAGGCGGGCCCTCCCTATATGGCCAATGGCCTGTCAGGATGGTGTAGAAGATGGATCCTAAACTGAAGATATCGGTTGCCGGCGTGGACTCCCATGGCATTCGGGGGTCAAAGAACGGATCATCAGGCAAGTGTCCGCCATCCAATCCTAACCCTTCGCATTTCGACCCGCCAAAGTCGCAAAGCCACAGGTTTAGCGATAGGGAGGCATCCACACATGGATCAACCGTTGCATGCACCAGGTAGTTTTCTGGTCGGAGATCCGAGTGTATCACGCCTTGCTCGTGCAGGTATGCAACGGCTTCAGCCGCTTGCAAAGACAATTTCCAACGTGTAAAAGTGTTCATGTCGGCGATTTTAGAGTCGATAAATGCCTGCAGGCTTCCATGACTCGCTTCAGCAAGCAAAATACCAGTGTCATGGACACCTAGGAATCTACAACAACGTTTAGCTTATGGCTTTCGCGTCGTTAGAAAGGTATACAAACGGGACAATCCTGCGATGACGTCCTAACCTTTTCAGAATCCGCTGCTCAATATCAATAGCGCTTGCATTTTCTTCCTCAAGCTTTTTGTGATTGGGGTTCCCCGTCCATACCTTCATAGGCGACTTGACGAGGACGCCTGGGCCAATGCGAGAGAACTGCGAGGTGCTGCCGAGGTACGTCAAAGGCTCCATTCTTTGTAGGGATTTGCTCAGTCCGAGGATGAGATGGAAATGGAGGTCAAGGAGAAGCTTTCGGGTTTGGCGCAAGGAATGGATTGTGACTCAGTCCACTTTCGGTACGTTAGAGTGTTAGAACAGGGGCTCTGGCACAGCGCTGCTGCACTGAGGCCAGTGTCACGTGACTCCGCACGCCGCACAGTAGATCAACCTTCTCCTCCTTCTGACATGGATTCTACAAATAGAATAGATTTACTCAATTCATCCACTTGATCAGGTCCTAAGCCGTTCGCCGCTTCTATTGCGGCCAGCTTTTCTCTACATGCCAAGACTCGGTCAAGATTGGAGTGTGCTAATACCCGGCGATCATGGCACAAAGATAATGAGCGAGCATGAAGTTATTTGTTGAAAGGTAATCAAATTGAGTGAAAGCGTAAAATGCTATTCATCATATCAAGCTCCTGATCAGCAAGGTCTTCCGATTCACACTCCAATAAAGTCCAACAAAAATGGGCAGGCTAGATGCAAAAAAACCACATCGGCTGCTGTTTGGCATCATCCGTTCTCCAATCAATGCGGCCAGAACTTCTTACAGCCCCTGGACCTCTTTTCTTCGGGGCAGCAGTTCTTGGGCTCGGCATACCAACATTCGCCCTTGAACAATGCCTTGAAGCCCCAGTCGTCGCATTGTTTGTCAACACGTTTGTACTCTTCCAAAGGCCGATCTGCCTTAGCCTCGCAGGAATCTTCGGCGACAATGTCTGCTCGGGCTTTGACGATGTGGCCTGCAGTGTCAGGAGTTGAGGCCTCAGGGAGTAATGCAGTGGGCGCTGCGGTGGCACTGAGGAGTAGGAGGACGAATGGGGTTACGGAGAATGCGAGCATCGTGATTGATGGATGGGTGGGAATGATTGTGATGTTGATAAAGCGGGCTTATGTAAGTGATGCTTGAGGTCGATCAGATGTCTTTTCACGTCTTCTATGTACGAGGCCGATACACAGCCTTCTTATAGAGGAGTGGTCCATGCTTTCATTCAATCTTCAAGATCTGACTGTCTGTGCTTGACTGGTTATCGGATTCCATGTTGATGGTTGACGCCATTGTCCAATTGGCTGCTTACTCTATGAGAAGCATACAGTCATGCACTCGTATATTCATGGCCATACAATAGTCGCATTCAGTGCCAAATGAGAAAGAAGGTGAAGTATTTGAAGAGAATTTGCGAGCAACGGTCAAGATATGGTACGCTTGGCCATCTTAGGATACTTCGCACAACACTGAGTATCCGCTTCGATCTTAGAGACAATGGACAACTGGAGGAACCGACCTGGCAAGTCCCAAAGAGACTGAGAGATGCAATGATGTCTGAAGAAAGGAACCACCCAGCATGAGCGACGATGTGGAATGCAATGCCAATGGATCCCTGAGTTTAAAAAACTCGAGGGCTGACAGCAGTAATGATAGTCACCGTCAAGCGAGCAAGATAGCGAAGGTGAACTTTTCTCTTCTTTCATTCCACCTCGTTTGCCCAGAGATATTGCCAAGGCCGGATTTAGGTGGATGTAAACTCCGGTCGACGCGACAATTTTGCGACTCCAGTATGCAGCGAGGTTAAGGCAACATTTCTCACTTGTGGGTGTATTATAATACCGTGGTTTCCTGGCATAGGCTGCCTTTTTCCTACAGCCTATCCTAGACGCTCGCGCATACTATTGCCATCCTGCGCACAACTCCTCCATTATCCCTGCATACTCCCTACACACCTCACTTTTCTACGTCATCCGAGCATACCTATCCATTCCCCCTCATCTCGAGTCCATACGCTCTCACCATCCAAGGTTTCTCGAACTCAAGCGAATCAGGATGTCCGAACCAATCCCCGAATCCATCCCAACCTCCCTCTCGCGGCCCTCGCACCGCCCAACCAAAAAACTCCGCCCCTCCCCCTCCTCCTCCCACAACCCAACTACCGCCGCCGCCCTCTCTGCCCAAGCCAGCCAGATATCAACCCTAATGTCCAACCCCGAGATCCCCATCTCCATTCCCCCATCTACCAACAACACCACCTCATCCAAAACCTCAACCTACACGCCCCCAGAGATCGTGGCAAACGTCCAAGGCAGCTCCGCCGGCGCCGGGAGTGGTGAATTTCACGTCTACAAGGCGAGTCGACGGAGGGAGTATGAGCGAATACGCGGGATGGAGGAGGAGGCGAGACGGGAGAAGGAGGATGAGGAGTGGGAGAGACGAGAGAGGGAGAGGAGGGAGAAGGATGAGAGAGAACGGGAGAAGAATCGGAAGAGGAGGGAGAAGAAGAAAAGTAATAAGAATAAGGGGCAGGCTAAGGCAGGGGATGAGGATGTGAATGGAGGGGGTGAGGGATCAGGAGCAAAGACAGGCGGAGTTGAGAAGGCCAGGGCTGAGAGGAGTGGGGCTGCTGGGTTGCAGGTACCTAGGCGGCTTGGGAATGAACATGATGGTCGGACAGCGGACGAGAGCGGCGTTGCAGAAAACGGCAGTGGAAACGGAATGCAGGATGGTGACGGACTTTTGGAAGAAATCGGAGTGGTCATACATGATGAAGATTGAGGCACTCACGGAGACCATACACCGAGCAATATGAATTTACAAGCGTGGCGTTCAGGCGCTTGGGCATTGGCAGAACACAGGTGCTTAGCAGCCAAGAGCGCGAGGATAGGTGCCTGCAAGCATTACCATCATCATACGAGGCATCAATAACGGAAGGCAAAGACTGCTTCAGCAGCATAAATACCAGATCAGCACGCAGAACGCTAATGCACATATCTATCACACCTACCACTACTACTTCACCACCACCAATCATCACTCCCTCTTCTCCTCAGCCTCACCTTTCTCAAGCAACTGCTCCTCACATCGCCTATTTCCCAAACCCCCAGCAACAGCCCTAACCATCGCCCTATCAATCCCACTTGCCCACCTCAAAACTCTCTGCAAAGCTACAGGCAGCACGCCAAACCACTGCACCCACCCTGCATACGTTGGCATCCTCAAAACCCCGCCCTCTCCAGCATCCAAGAAAGCCGTGACAACCTTAACCACCTCCCGCGTATCCAGCACGGGAGCTAACAATCGACTCGGTGTTTCCACCCCCTTGAAGAGAGAGGTGTCGATCTGGCCCGGCTCGATGAGGATGGTCTTCACTTTGTGCGAGAGGCGAAGAGCTCGGATCTCGGCAGTTAGGGTGTGGTGGAGGGAGGTTAGGGCGGCTTTGGAGGCGGAGTAAGGGGCTAGGTGGATGGGGGAGAGGTGGGTGAGGATGGAGGAGGTGGTTACGATGGTGCCGCCTGATTTATTGGTGGGGGAGAGGATGGAGGGAAGGAAGATGGAGAGGATGTTGAAGTGCGAGATTAGGTTTGCGGTTATGGTAGAGGTGAATTGGGTCGTTGTGAGAGAGGTTAGAGGAGCGGGCGTGATGGGGGCAGCGATGCAGTTTATCAGGATGGTGGGGTCGGTGTTGAACTAAGCGTACCGTCAGTTGCTGACATGTAGAGGAGTATGGAAGAATAGACGCGTACCTCTTTCAAAATCTGACCCCTGACCCGCTCAACCTCTTCCCTCCTCCCAACATCACATCGAAACCAGCGTATACCCCTCTCCTCCCACTCCTCCCTCTCAGCCCCCTGCTCCGGCACCCTAACATCCAGCACCGCAACGCCCCTCACCCCCTTCATCGCATAGACCTCGGCAAATAGCCTGCCCAATCCATTCCCTCCTCCACCCGCCACCAGCACCACCTCGTCCTCCAGATTGACTGTCCTGGCCCTTCCATACGCGAGTCGATGATTCCAGATCGCAAGGGTGTGGTAGAGCGTGACAAGACAGGCCCAGGAGAAGGTGTAGACGATCCCGCGCGAGGAGATGGGCCAGTGTCGCGCGAGCAGGCAGAGCGGGATCAGGAAGCAGATGAAGGGGTGGAAGAGGGAGCGGGCGAGGATGTGCGAGATTAGGTCGAGGGTTAGATGATGGGTCCAGAGCTTGGAGGTGGGAGGAGGTCGGTGTGGAGTTGTGGTTATGGTTTGCATTGTCGGGATGAGTGGATTGGGGAAGGGGATGTTGTGGTGGGGGCCTTGTGAGTCTGGTGAGCCAGCACGGGATACAAGAGTGAAGTGAATTAACTAGGATGAAGATGGTCTTCTGGCTATGGATTTCTACATGAGAATTAATTTCAAAGAATGCTGGCGCCTGGCCGCTCCATGTCCTGTTTCATGTTCTCGCCGTGGGAGTTGGAGTTGGAGTTGGAGCCGCAGCCAAAGTCACTTCGGGACTCCTGTGTCCACGTGAATTTTGACATTTTTCTAATTAGTCCTCCCAGCGGCTATGTTGACGGATTGAAAAAGTGTCAAAATTTACGTCAGAAAGGCAGATGAGTTCTCCTGAATCACTTGGTACAGTGATAGAATTCTTGAGATGCTTGACATTCTACTATCGTGCGAAGATTCAACCTTGGTCGTCTTCGATTATAACGTTATTTGTCTCTTCTCCAGTGTGATGACATCGTCAAGCTCGATTGATTAAATGAAATGTGCTGTAAGCTTAAGTTCTTACCAGCGGAATGTGCCTCTGAAAAATCATATTATATCTACCAGGTAGGTTCGAAACCTAAAAGCGCTGTCCTTTTGGCGGAATGGTAGTTGTGCTCTTTTTCTAGCGGGACTTCGACCATATCCTTCCGGGGAGCCTTGTTACAACAGCACTACCATGACCGGCTAGCAATCAGCCTCAGGCTGGTCAGGCTGGTCAGGCTGGTCAGCCTTGTTGTCAGAATTGCGGGGTTCTTCTTGTCTACTTTGAAGTGAAACAAGAGCAACTATAACGTCTTCGTCTAACGTCGGACCATTTCACTACTGTTGCGCTTGCACAAATATCCAGATCTCAAAAGCTCTCCTTATTCTGTTCCTGTAGCTAGTGACCCCAGTCGCTATGGCCCATCGCGAAACCCCAAATCAACGAGATTATCGTGTAGCGTGGATCTGCGCTTCACAGACAGAGATGGCAATAGCAAAGGGGATGCTTGATGAATGTCACGACTCGCGTACGGAATCCTTCGATGATGTGTACAGCTACCCTCGACTTCTAGGCCGTATCGGCTCCCACAATGTTGTTGTTGCCTCCCCAGCTTTTCACCAAACAGTTACCACATCTAGCGTAATTGTCGCAAACAGCATGCTATCAAAATATACCGAAATTCGACTGATTTTGAGCATCGGAATTGGCGGAGGGGCACCAAGTAGGGATCACGATATTCGACTGGGTGATGTTGTCGTTTCCAAAGGTGTCATCCGGTACGAAATTGGAAAAAGAGTAATAAATTCCCTGACTTGGCCACCAAAAATACTACAGAAGGCAGTTTCGCAGATCCAAGAAATGAATTTGATCAATGGTAAAGCGCTGACGGAGCACACGTCGATGCTTGCGTCAATTTACCCTTGGCTAAAGAGCTATATCAGTTTCCCCAGCCAAGAGAATGACCAGCTATTCGAACCTCATTACGATCATCCAGGTGTGCTAAGCTGTCACAACTGCGACATAAGGCGGGCTGTCTCTCGGTCAGAGCGCCTTGCAAACGACCCACAGGTCCACTATGGACTCATTGCGTCTACCACTCAAGCCCTAAAGCAAGGGCTTACCCGAGAAATATTAAGAAATGAGCTGGGCGTGCTTTGCTTTGAGTCGGAGGCTACCCAATCGGTGGAAAACTTCCCCTGCCTCATGATCCGAGGAATTTCTAACTATGCAGATACGCACAAAAATGAAATGTGGCTGCCATACGCTGCAACAACAGCAGCAGCATATGCTAAGGAGCTTCTATTGATGATTTCGTCGAACAAACTTGAGGAAGAGCAAGCTTTGACGGCACATCGGATTAAGCAACCCGAAGGTGGAAATAAAGCCACAAGTCGAACTATGGGAAGAATCGAGCTATTCCCTTATGAGCTGGACGACATCCATGGCAATCTAGTCGATATCCCATCGATTCTACGACAAGATCCGAGTAAGACCGAAGCTGAGGTCCATAAGATTTCACACCCAACACAGGTGGGAACGTCCTCATCTCATGGTTCTGATACGGCCATGCAGCTGCAGCAGCAAGCAGACGTGAATATACAGGAATTAGGACGGAAATATTCACACTGGGCAACACAAAGTGGCCATGAGATGGTGATGAAGCAGTTGCTTGAGAACAGCGTACACGTCAATAAAAAGAACGACGCTGAACTCTTTTATGCATCAGGATGTGACCAGGAAACAATAGTGAAGCGGCTGCTTGATAATGGCGCAAACGTCAATATAAAGGACGAAAAGGGCAACACTCCACTGTTACATGCATCACAAGATGGCTATAAAGAGGTGGTGAAGCAGCTACTTGATGATGGCGCACACATCAATATACAGAACAAAATCGGTGACACTCTTCTATTATATGCATCACAATATGGCTATACGACGGTGGTGAAACAGCTGCTTGATAGCGGCGCAAACATCAATATAAAGAACGAAATAGGCGACACTCCATTGTTATATGCATCACGAGGTGGCCATAAAGAGGTGGTGAAGCAGCTGCTTGATAGCGGCGCAGACATCAATATGCGGAACGGAATAGGCGATAATCCACTGTCATATGCATCATATTATGGTCATAAAGAGGTGATGAAGCAGCTGCTTGACAGCGGCGCAGACATCAATATGCCGGACAGATTCGGCGACACTCCACTGTTATATGCATCACAATATGGCTATACAGCGATGGTGCAGCAGCTGCTTGATAGTGGCGCAAACATCAATATAAAAAACAAAATAGGCGATACTCCACTGTCATATGCATCACGACGTGGTCATGTGGAGGTGGTGAAACAGCTGTTGGATAGGGCGACGGATGCTAAAGTGTTACGTCAATCACATCATGTCCAAGGGACGCTCAAAGCTGATTTAGAGCGTGCCATATTTTCGTCGGAGATTGGTGATGCAATAGAAGATGCAGAGCTGCAAATTGGAAAAGAAAAGATGGCACAGCATGCTAATGATCATCCCAACACAGGTTATGTAACGACGATGGAACGCCCAGCCTATTTTGGCCTCTCAACTAATACAGGATACGCCTCAATGGGTAAGTGCCAAAGTGATAATCAAGAATGTGAGGAAGATGACATATGCACAATTATGAGTGAGAACGAGGAGCTTTATATGCCGCAAGAGCCTAAGGAGACTCTGGTAACTGCTTTGGCTGACGCTCTTTATCACGATATCGGTCCTCTATCCCGCCTTTCACATGCAGTCCCTACAATATTCAGGTCTCTTCCAGCACTACTAAAGGAGTTCACAATCAGGTTGCGCCATACTGCAAGTGGAAAGATGCATACGGAGGCAATATCTTTCGTTCGGCAGAATCGACAGTGGGTATTCATTTCTCAAATATTATTTAAGGTCGAGTACTTATCGACTTGAACTGGACTGACTCATATACGATTCTCCTGTTAGATATATTTCTGCGTCATTTCATAATGTCATAGAATCGAATTCAGCCAATCAGGATGAACTGAGATCCGAAAGCCGACCTCTTGAATCTCCCGACATGGTCTCCGCCCTTCAGAAAGTTCAGGGGTGGAATCTTGAATCGGCAGCCGAACCCGAACCATCTAGTGGGCAAAAACTCGAGGAAGTGGAGCGAAACCCGCCCCTATCAAATTTGTCGAAGCATCTCCAGTTTCTCAAAACAAGCAGAGGTTATGAATGGTTATTAGGAAAGCTACGCGCAGTTGCGACATTGAGCCTGGCACACACTGACGTGATTGCGGACGTCCACAGTAGCATGAATGCAGCTTTTGATCGCATCAATCAAAGCAGACTACAAGACCCAGCCCCAGTCTACGGCTCTGTGACTGATGCACAGGCAGCTACCTGTGAACAGTATATGAGGCAGACATGGCCCGTTAGTGGAATCGATACACTCCGAGCTTTAGAGAATGCGCTAGCCACCAGGTTGGCTCGTCCTTACATTTGTGGGAACTCAACCTTTCTAACGCGGTAAAAGCAAACCCGCTGACAGGCCTCAGGCACGTTGTCCGATGACACCCAATTTGAATGCTCCATCCATGATACTGATCTTTTTATCAATGCCATCGGTACACAGTCTTCCTTAGTCGAGATTGGTGAACAACTTGCCTGGCTTACTGCTGCTCTAAAATGGTCGCCAAGCGACAAAAAGATGGCATACTCGACAGCGCAAATTACAGTTCGAGACACTTCTTCCAAGCAACTTGTTGGAGGCGAACTCCCGGGAATTTATGTGGAGATTC